>OJAM01000576.1_pt1 | contig 15737 bp, 11 predicted proteins | sample 1589071 | NCBI WGS metagenome assembly OJAM01 (sample SAMN03283243) | human gut metagenome | biome: human-associated habitat; material: feces | host: Homo sapiens | place: Peru | collected 2012
GCCGGCCTTGTCGTATGACTCGTGGCCTTCTCCCAGTTTCTTGAGCGTGGTACCCATATGATAAACCTTGACGGAAGGGTCACTCAGTGCCTCATCCAACCCCTTGATTTCCACGCCTTTCCTATATGAACCCGGATAGCCTTTGGACGCGAGCACAAAACCTATCACCGCATCTGAAGACCACTTGGTAACAGGCATAGGGATACCATTTGCCACATCCCAGAAAATCTCGAAAATATCAGACTCCAGGCGTGGCAGAACTACCTCGGTCTCAGGGTCACCGAAACGGCAATTGAACTCGATCACCTTGATTCCGTCAGGCGTTTTCATAAGACCTCCGTAAAGCACTCCCTTGAACGGAATGCCTTCCGAAACCATACCGGAAGCGATCGGCTTCATGATGTGCTCCAGCGCATACACTTCGTCCTTTTCGGTAATGAACGGAAGCGGAGTATAAGCACCCATGCCACCGGTATTCGGGCCTTCATCACCATCAAATGCACGTTTATGGTCCTGCGCAAGCACCATAGGCTCCACCTCAGAGCCGTCCACGAAGCACAGGAGCGAGAACTCCGGGCCGGTGAGGAACTCCTCCACCACCACTTTGCCATGGCCGAACTTGTCGTCAAGAAGCATGTCTTTCAATGCCTCGTCCGCCTCTTCCAATGTCTGGGCCACGACCACTCCCTTGCCCGCAGCCAGGCCGTCATACTTCAGCACAACCGGAAGTTTACCGGCATTGACATAGGCGAGAGCCTCATCGTAGTCAGAAAAAGTGCGGTACGCAGCCGTAGGAACATTGTATTTCGCCATCAGATCCTTCGCAAAATCCTTGCTCGATTCAATGCGGGCAGCCGCCCTGGAAGGGCCGAAAATTTTCAGTCCGCGAGCCTCGAACTCATCTACGATACCTGCCGCAAGCGAGACTTCAGGTCCCACAACAGTCAGGTCAATGCCTTCATTCTCAGCAAATTCCGCAAGCTCATCTACCTGAGTATCCTCAAGCGGGACACATTTTGCCTGACGGGCTATGCCGGCATTGCCGGGAGCACAGAATATCTTTTCCACCCTCTCTGAACGGGACAGCGCATCCACGATGGCATGCTCTCTTCCGCCACCTCCGACGACCAGTACCTTGGCCCTGCGGGGGATATTGTTTCCTTCCATAATCTACTAATGTTTGAAATGACGCTCACCGGTGAAGAGCATGGTAATACCCTTCTCATCAGCAAGTTTGACGGAGTCCTCGTCACGGATACTTCCGCCAGGCTGCACGATAGCCTTGATACCATACTCAGCAGCAAGAGCCACACAGTCATTGAACGGGAAGAAACCGTCGGAAGCGAGCACCAGACCTTCTGTCATAATGTCCTTTCCTTCTTCTTTCAATGTAGCCTGAGCCTGTTTAAGTGCGATTTCGGCAGAACCGATACGGTTCATCTGGCCAGCTCCGACACCATAGGTCATACCGTTCTTGGCCACTACTATCGCGTTGGATTTCACATGCTTGACGATCTTCCATGCGAACTCGAGGTCAGCGAACTGCTCAGCAGTAGGCTTGGCCTCGGTAACGCACTGCTCAGCTGAAACAGGCTTGGTATTTATATCCCTGTCCTGAACCAGCATTCCGCCGTTCATGCTCACGTACTGTTTGCGGACGGTATTGTCCTTGCTCATATCGACTTTCAGCACGCGGAGGTTCTTCTTGGTGCAGAGCAACTCGAGGGCGTCAGGCGCGAACGAAGGAGCCATCACGATTTCGAGGAAAATAGGCTTCAGCATCTGTGCAGTTTCCAGGTCAATCTCCCTGTTGGCTGCCACGATACCGCCGAAGATACTGGTCTTGTCAGCCTCGTATGCCTTTTTCCATGCCTCGGCGATAGTCTTGCCGGTAGCGCTTCCGCAAGGATTCATGTGCTTTACGCCTACACAGAACGGCTCGTCGAATTCGCGGGCGATGTTCAATGTAGCATTGGCATCCTGTATATTGTTGTAAGACAATTCTTTACCATTGAGCTGTTCGGCAGTTGCGAGAGAGAACGGCTCTTTCACTGTGCTTGCGAAGAACTTGGCCTCCTGGTGAGGGTTTTCACCGTAACGGAGTTCCTGCTTCAGGTCGTACTCGAGGAAAAGTTTCTCAGGAAGGCCTGCCTGTGCACGCATATATGTGGAAATCGCCATGTCGTATTCTGCTGTGTGCGTATATGCCTTGGCAGAAAGCTGAAGACGAGTCTCACGGGTAGTGTTGCCGCCAGCCTTGATTTCAGAGAGAATCGTCTCATAGTCAGCAGGGTTGCAGACTACGGTTACAGATTCCCAGTTCTTGGCAGCGCTGCGGAGCATTGACGGACCTCCGATATCGATATGCTCGACTGCATCTTCCATTGTCACATCCGGCTTTGCGATGGTTTCGCGGAACGGATAGAGGTTCACGCACACGAGGTCGATAGTGTCAATGTCATTGTCCTTCAGCTCTTTCATATGTTCCGGAATATCACGGCGGGCGAGAAGGGCTCCGTGGATTTTCGGGTGGAGAGTTTTCACGCGGCCGTCGCAGATTTCAGGAAAACCTGTAACGTCACTTACACTTGTTACAGGAACACCTGACTCCTTCAGGAGTTTCATCGTGCCGCTCGTGGAGAGGATTTCCCATCCGAGAGCGACCAGACCCTTGGCGAATTCTACTACGCCGGTCTTATCACTTACGCTGATTAATGCTTTCATTTCAATAATATGTTATATCAATAATAATTCACGCCGCAACGGGCATCTGAGCCATGCCCTCCACTCTTGGAGCGCAGTCTCATAAAATACTACAACAGAGCGATATCCACGCCCGGAGTATCGGTCACGCGGCCGATGACTGTAGCCTTGTCGCCGTGGGAAGCGAGGATGTCGATTGCCTTCTGAGCCTCGGACTCGTCCATAGCGAGCACCATTCCGACACCCATATTGTAGATGTTGAACATCTCGCGGTGAGCAATCTTGCCGTGTTTTTCGAGGAAACGGAAAATCGGAAGGATCTCCCAAGTGCCTTCATCCACGTGAATGCCCTGGCCTTCCTTGAGGATGCGCGGGATGTTCTCGTCGAAGCCGCCGCCGGTGATGTGCGCCACTCCGTGCACGTCGCAGTTGCGGATGACGTCGAGGACCTGTTTCACATAAATTCTGGTCGGGGTCAATGCCACTTCACCGAGTGGTTTGTCGCCGAGTTCAGGATAGACTGTGTGAAGGTCCAGAGCCGCGTCTGAGAATATCTTGCGGACGAGGCTGAAGCCGTTTGAGTGAACGCCGGAGGAAGCGATTCCCACGAGCACGTCACCCACCTTGACTTTAGTTCCGTCAATGAGTCGGGATTTTTCAACGACTCCGGTGGTATAGCCGGCGATGTCGTATTCTCCGTCCTCGTACATGCCGGGCATCTCGGCTGTTTCGCCGCCGATAAGGGCACATCCGGCCTGACGACAGCCTTCAGCAACGCCTGAGACGATGGCCTCGACCTTGGAAGGGATGTTTTTTCCGACTGCCACATAGTCGAGGAAGAAGAGAGGTTCTGCTCCCTGTGCGAGCACGTCGTTCACGCACATTGCCACTGCATCGATGCCGATAGTGTCGTGCTTGTCCATTGCGAATGCGAGTTTGAGTTTGGTGCCGACGCCATCGGTACCGCTTACCAGAACAGGCTCCTTGATGTTCAGAGCCGAGAGGTCGAACATTCCGCCGAACGACCCGATATTACCCATCACGCCTGTGCGGGAGGTGGAAGAAACGTGTTTCTTGATACGTCTTACTACGTCGTATCCGGCTTCGAGGCTTACGCCTGCCTTCTCATAATCTACTGCCATAGCACTAATATTTTTTGTTTTTCATTTTTACTTTCTCTCTCGCGGGAGCTGTCCCAAGATCACCGGTGGTGCCAGGGCCTACGCGCATTATTTATTTCTCCCCCTCTGTCCCCCATTATGGGGGATGCGCTCTTCCAGACGCCCTATGCGCAGGCCCATCCCTGCCGTCTTCCCGAGCGTCGGCTCCTGCCGACTTTGCACAAATTTATTTTTGTTTTTCATTTTTACATTCTCTCTCGCGGGAGTTGTCTCCAGAACACCGGCGGTGCTTGGGCCTCCGCGCATTTTTTATTTCTCCCCCTCTGTCCCCCATATGGGGGATGCGCTCTCACAGACGCCCTATGCGCAAACCCATCCCTGCCGTCTTCCCGAGCGTCGGCTGATGCCGACTTTGGCTCCTTCCTCTAGAACTTGCCTTCTTTGTTGGCGTCCTCGAGGCTTGCATAGAGCGAGGTCGGATAATTGCCGTTGAAACAAGCCAGGCACAAGTCACCGCGCTTGCCGGCCTTGTACATCGCATCCTCCGAGATAAAGGCCAATGTATCAGCCTCTATCGCCTGTCTGGCCTCATCGAGCGTACGCCTTGCACACAGAAGCTCATCATAGGTGGAAATATCCACACCATAGAAACAAGGAAACTTGATCATCGGACTTGCTATACGTACATGGACCTGAGACGCACCGGCCTCACGCAGCATCCTGACAATCCTCCTGGAGGTGGTTCCCCTCACGATGGAGTCATCTATCAGCACCACCCTCTTGCCGTTCACAATACTCCTCACCGGCGAAAGCTTCATCTTCACGCCCTTGTCCCTCATCTCCTGGGACGGTTGGATAAATGTCCTTCCTATATATTTGTTCTTTATGAGGCCCATCTCATACGGCAGACCGCTTGCCTCAGCGTAACCCATTGCAGCACTGAGACTTGAATCCGGAACACCTACCACAATATCGGCATCTGCAGGCGACTCCTTGAACAGAAGCTTTCCGGACTCCTTGCGGAAAGCATGGACATTCATATTCTCTATATCGCTGTCCGGACGCGAGAAATAGATATACTCCATCGCGCACATCGCATGACGCTGATATTCAGAATATTTTCTCGAACGCAGACCGTGATGGTCGATGGTCACGATTTCACCCGGTTCGACATCACGCACATATTCCGCACCTATAGTACTGAACGCGCAGGTCTCACTGCTTATCACATAACCGTCCCCGATCCGACCGATGGAAAGAGGCCTCAAGCCATATTTGTCCCTGCAGGCGTAAATCCTGTTCTGCGTCATAATCAGGAAAGCGAAAGCGCCCTCAATCATATTCAGGGCCTCCATAATCGGGAAAATTCTCGGACTCTTGCGCTCCAGCGGATCTTTCTTGATAAGGTGAGCCAATATCTCGCTGTCAGAAGTGGACTGGAACAGACTGCCCCTGTCCTCGAGGTACTTACGCAGCTGGAGAGAGTTCACGATATTGCCGTTATGGGCCAATGCGAAGTCTCCGGAGTTGTGTCTGAACAGGAAAGGCTGGACGTTTTCGATTCCGCCCCCACCTGTAGTGGAATAACGGACATGACCTATCGCCATATTTCCCTGCAATGTGGAGAGATTGTCGTTGTTGAACACCTCAGTAACGAGTCCCAGACCCTTCACACGGCGAAGCTGACCCTCTGCATTGACAGAAACTATTCCGCAACCTTCCTGACCGCGGTGCTGAAGCGAATGCAGTCCGTAGTATGTGATTTCGGCCGCCCTCGGTACGCCCCATACGCCGAACACGCCACATTCCTCGTGAAGTCCGCGGAAAGGCTCCCCGATTCCGGAACCGCTCATTATCTTTTCCTTGATTGTCATAGTTCTTTTTGAAGATTACTTGTTCAATATTGCTCCAAGTCTCTCATATACAGTTCGGTACGCTGCCCCCACCTTGCCGCTGTCCTGACGGAAACGGTCCTTGTCCAGTTTCTCGCCGGTAGCCTTGTCCCAGAACCTCGCACTGTCCGGAGTAATTTCGTCAGACACCACCAACGAGCCGTCAGGAAGCCTGCCGAATTCGATTTTGAAATCCACCAGTATTATGCCGGCCTTGTCGAAAACGGGACGGAGGACATCATTGACCTTCTTCGAAATCTCATAGATCTCAGCGAGTTCCTCCTTGGTCACCAGACCGAGTACAACTGCGTGATAATCATTGATAATCGGGTCTCCGAGTTCCTCAGACTTGTAGCAGATATCGTAAACCGGCTCTGACGGGACAATGCCTTCCTTCAGCCCGAGGCGCTGCGCCATGGACCCCGCTATCACATTCCTGACAATGACTTCCATCGGAATCACGCTCGTTTTTCTGCACAGCTGCTCCGTGTCGGAAAGTTTCTCAATGAAATGCACAGGAACGCCGGCATCTGCCAGAACCTTGGAAAGCATTGACGATATTCCGTTGCAGTACCTGCCTTTATCCCTTATAATAGCTTTTTTTATCTTGTAATACGCCGTGATGTCGTCAGTAAAGTTCACGATTACCTTTTCAGGGTCATCCGTGGCATAAATCTTTATTGACACTCCGTCGTAGATTTTTTCTTCTTTTGTCATATTGCAAGTCGCTTTATTATCCGAACAGCCTATTCACCTCTGAAATATCTTACCGCATTGTCGAAGAGAGGCTGCTCCAGGTTCGCGGCAATGTTCTTGAACAGATTGGTCTCGTAACGCTCAGAGTGGCCCATCTTTCCGAGAATCTGACCGTTCTTGCTGATGATGCCCTCGATTGCGTAGTACGAACCGTTCGGGTTGGACGGAGAAGCCATTGACACAGCCTCGTCGATAGGCTCCGCATACTGGAACGCCACCTGTCCGTTCTCGAACAGTTCCTTTGCAAGCTGCTCATTCACAACGAATTTGCCCTCTCCGTGGCTGACCGGGATCGCATACACGTCGCCGATATTCATGCCGCTGAGCCAAGGCGAATTCACGCTGGCAACACGTGTAAATGCCATCTGCGAGATGTGCCTGTTGATATCGTTTCGGAACAATGTCGGGGAATCCTTGGTTACGCATCCGAGATGTCCGTAAGGGAGAAGTCCGGATTTCACAAGTGCCTGGAAGCCGTTGCAGATACCCAAAATGAGTCCGCCGCGTGCAATCAGAGCCTCGATGGCTGCCGCAATCTTCTCATTGTTAAGGACATTGGCAATGAATTTTCCGCTTCCGTCAGGCTCGTCACCCGCAGAGAAACCGCCGCAGAACGCGAGAATCTGGCACTCGTCGATATTGCGTTTCATCTCGTCTATGGAGTCGAAAACGTCCTGTTCCGTAAGGTTGCGGAACACGCTCATCTTCACTTTTGCACCTGCCTTGCGGAAGGCTTTTGCAGTATCGTAATCGCAGTTCGTTCCAGGGAACACAGGGAGATATGCCACCGGTTCCGCTATCTTCTCGCCCTTGTACTTGAGGTCTATCTTCTTGGCCTTGAACGGCTTGACACCCTCCATACCCTTAGGCAGAAGGCGCTTCATGTCAGGCTTGCTTGTGGCCGGATATACTTTTTCAAATTTCTCGAAGGCACTGTTCTGGAGAGCGTCGATGGAGATGTTCTTACCATTGACACGGAGCGAGCCGTCGATTCCTGAGGTCACGATTCCGATAAACTGAGCGTTTTCGAAGTCAATGTCTGACTCCGTCTCGAGAATGATGGAGCCGTAACTATAGTCAAACAGTTCATTTTCAGGGAGATTCACATCCACACCGAAGGCATTTCCGAATGACATCTTGCAGAGACCTTCAGCCACACCGCCGAACCCGACAGCCCAGCCGGAAACCGCATTGCCGCTCTCAATCTGCTCCTCGACGAACTTCCAGTTCTTTTTAAGTTGCTCGACATCAGGCATATAGTTCTTCAGCGGAGTATGCTTTACGAGGTAGAGCCTGTTGCCTTCCCACTTGAGTTCAGGCGAAATGACTTTCTCTGCATTGACAGTAGTCACTCCGAAGGAGATCAATGTAGGAGGAACATTGATATGCTCGAAGGTTCCGCTCATCGAGTCCTTGCCGCCGATAGACGGGAGTCCGAGCTCGATCTGCATCTTCAGGGAGCCGAGCAGGGCGCTCATAGGCTTGCCCCATACTTGAGGGCAATGTGTCATTCTCTCGAAGTACTCCTGGCAGGAGAACCTCATTTTCTCATAATGCGCACCGGCTGCCACCACTTTCGCGCAGGCCTCGACCATCGAGTATGCCGCGCCGTGATATGGGCTCCATTTGGAGATGACCGGATTGAATCCGAAGGCCATCATGCTGGCTGTATTCGTATATCCGTCGGTAGGGAGTTTCTGCACAGACACCTGAGTTTCAGTAAGTTGCAGTTCTCCACCGTAAGGCATAAGCACTGTAGAGCGGCCGATCGTGGAGTCGAACATCTCTATAAGGCCCTTCTGGCTCACCACGTTAGGGTCGCTGAGGTTGTTCACCATTTTCTCTTTCAATGACTCGCCCTCAACCTTTCTTCTGAACGGATTCTTCTCCTCGACAGCCGCGATTTCGGCTTTCGCATAATGCTTCGCGCCGGCACTGTCAATGAATTTTCTCTGGAGGTCAGCCACTACCTTGTCGCCATAGAACATTCTCATACGCTGTGTATCGGTGACGTCGGCGACATGAGTTACTTCAATGTTCTCGCTGTGGCAGTATTCCATGAACTGTTTCTCGTCCTTGGCTTCCACCACCACTGACATTCTTTCCTGTGACTCGCTGATAGCCAACTCAGTGGCATTCAATCCGTTATATTTTACAGGCACTCTGTCCAGATAGATATCCAGACCGTCGGTAAGTTCTCCGATGGCCACGCTCACACCGCCTGCTCCGAAGTCATTGGACTTCTTGATGAGCTTGGTGACTTCAGGACGGCGGAACAGCCTCTGGAGTTTTCTCTCCTCCGGGGCATTGCCCTTCTGGACCTCACTTCCGCAGGTCTCGAGCGACTCTTCAGTATGCTCCTTGGATGAACCCGTAGCGCCTCCGATTCCGTCACGGCCGGTTCTTCCTCCGAGAAGAAGCACCACGTCGCCTGGCACCGGTGACTCACGACGCACCTTGTCCGCTTTCACCGCACCGACTACCGCACCTACTTCAAGTCTCTTGGCCAGATAACCTTCATCGTAGATTTCCCTTACGTGCGTGGTGGCAAGACCGATCTGGTTTCCGTAGCTGGAATATCCGTGGGCCGCCTTCTTGGTAATCACGCACTGCGGGAGCTTGCCCTGAAGTGTCTCTGACACAGGCTTGTAGATATCGCCCGCACCTGTCACGCGCATTGCCTGATATACATAGGAACGACCTGAAAGAGGGTCACGGATAGCGCCTCCAAGACAGGTGGCTGCACCTCCGAACGGCTCGATTTCAGTAGGATGGTTATGTGTTTCGTTCTTGAACATGAGAAGCCACTTCTCGAGTTTCCCGTCCACATCCACGTCCACGTAGATGCTGCAGGCATTGTTCTCCTCGCTGACTTCCATGTCGTCCAGAAGACCGGCCTTGCGGAGATACCTTCCTCCGATTGTCGCCATATCCATCAGGTTCAGGCCCTTGTTCTCGCGACCGAGTTCCTTTCTCATTTTCAGGTAGAGGTTCAATGTACCGTCTATTTCCTCTTTCATGAAGGACTCCTCCACCCCGATTTCTTCAAGTTCGGTGGTGAAAGTGGTGTGACGGCAATGGTCGCTCCAGTATGTGTCCAATATGCGGAGTTCAGTCTCGTTAGGGTCGCGGCCTTCTTCCGTGAAGTATTTCACCACCTCACGAAGGTCATCGGCATTCATTGCCAGTCCCATCTTGCGGCAGAACGGCTCCAGGTCCTCTTCCTTCATATTGACAAAACCCTCGAGCACCGGCACCGGCTTTACCGCAGCATGCTCAGTATCAGTGAGTTTACTGAGGTCTTTCTCACGGGACTCGACAGCATTGATATAGTAATGCTTGATTTTGGCGATGGTCTGCTCATCGACATCCGCGCTCAGGACAATGAGCTTGGAGCTCTTGATATGGACGTCGGCTTTCGGGTCAATGAGGTGCACGCAGTCCACTGCAGAAGCAGCTCTCTGGTCGAACTGTCCAGGGAGATATTCCACTGCAATGTATTTGGTTCCTGTCAGGTCACATTCATCTGAGACATTGTCGGTCACGATTTCTCCGAACACGCTGTAACGGCTCTTTTCGAGGAGCTCAGGAGTAAATCCGAAGAGGTCATAGACATTGAGAAGTCTAAGTGACTGAAGGTCAAGCTGAAGGTTCTCATTCAGCTCCGCCTTGAGGCTGCCTGCCTCCACCTGGAATTCAGGATACTTTTCTACAAAAATCCGGTAGTTTGCCATCTGTATATTTGTTTTTTTATTTTACGAATTTGTCCGCCCAGTCTTTTTCATATTCCGCCAATGTCATCGGCACGAATGTGATATGGGCCATCTTGCGTTTCGGGCGCGATTCCGTCTTGCCGTATATATGCACGAACACTCCCCTGCCGGCCTCACCGCAATAAGCTTTCCCGCCCTTTGCAGAATTGCTCACAGTAACTGACGCAGGATTCTGCCAATGCTCCGCATAAGCCGTGTCAATGATTTTCCACGCCGCTTCAAGGTCCTGTCCCAGAATGTTTTTCATCACTGTCGGCGCCACAAGTTCTGGCTTCTGCAATGCTTTTCCGAGCAGGAAATGACAGAGTTCGGTGTACTGGGATGAAGTGCATCCCTCTATGGTATAGTGTCCGCTGTTGTGAGGACGCGGAGCCATTTCATTGAAAATGAAGTCATTGCCCTTGACGAACAGCTCGATGGCGAGAATTCCGCGATAGTCGCATCCCTCCATAAAATGCTCACAGGCATTGACAATGCGGCTGCAGAGCTGGTTTTCCGCAGGCTTCTTTCCGCAGGCAGTTTCATACAGTGTCCCGGCCGGCACGATGCACAGGTCGAGGATTCCGCCTTTGTGGATGTTGCGGCCTATCGGGAAATGGACGGTGTCTTTTCCGTCTCTTACCAGAATCACGCTGCATTCGTAGTCGAACTGGATGAACGCTTCGAGGATGCAAGGGACACGGAGCATATCGGCAGCTGCCGCAATATCATTTTCTGATTTTATAACTGCCTGACCATGACCGTCATAGCCAAGTCTTCTGGTTTTGAGCACGCAAGGCATACCGATTTTCTTCACGGCTGCAGTGAGTTCCTCTATGCGTTGCTCGTCGGTCAGCTGACATGGAACCTCGGCGCAGTCCTCGTCGGAAGAGCAGGCCGGAAGCGGAATATATTCAGGCACGGGAAGTCCGTGACGTTTCGCATTGTTCTTCTCACGCAGTCTGTCCTGTGAGTCGAAAAGCGGCGCAATGCCCTGAGGGATATTGTATTTCCCCTCCAGGTGGCGAAGGATATCACCCGGAACATTCTCGAACTCGTAGGTGAGCACGTCGGTCATGTCACCGAGTTTTTCCAATGCTTCAAGGTCATCGAAGGCTGCGACTATATGGCCGTCACATTCTGCAAATGCAGGAGCATCCGGAGACGGGTCCAGTGCATAGACAGCGGCACCTTGGCGGTGGGCTTCCTCTGCGATCATAAGACCGAGTTGCCCGCCTCCGATTATGCCTATTTTTCTTGTCATCTGATTATGGTTTAGATTTCAGCTTTAAGAACGGAGTCCGTCTGTTCCTGTCGGAATTTTTCAAGTCTTGCAGATACGCCCTCATCCTGCAGTGCAAGTATCGAGGCAGCTATCAGGGCTGCGTTCTTGGCACCGTTGATGGCCACTGTCGCAACAGACACGCCACCAGGCATCTGAACAATCGAAAGAAGTGAGTCCAAGCCGTTCAGGGCTCGTGATTTGACCGGGACACCGATAACAGGAAGTGTAGTCATGGCTGCCACCATTCCAGGCAGGTGAGCTGCCCCGCCGGCTCCGGCGATGATGACACTGATGCCCCTTGCTTTAGCAGTCTTCGCATACTCGTACATAAGATCCGGTGTCCTATGCGCGCTTACAACCCTCTTTTCAAATGGGATATCGAGCGCTTTGAGCATTTCTTCAGCTCCGGACATAACTTCGTAGTCACTGGTGGAGCCCATTATGATTCCGACTTTCATACAATCAAAGATTTTCGCGTTCGGTTCATATAATAATATAAGAGTATATCTGTATCTGCTGTAAAGCGGCACAAATATACTCTTAATTCGCGGCATAACCAAAAAGCCGGAGTGCAATATTTCTATAAAATCATTTTAGGAGATTACTTTCCGACCTTGTTGGGAGAAGCCTTGAGCGCTTTCTTGATTGTCGGCAGGACTGCCTTCACATAATAGGTCACTCCAAGGTCTGTGAAATGGTCTCCATCCACGGTTCCCTCTTTCATTTCATCCAGGAGTTTCTCAGCGGAAACATAATATACACGCTTCTCGCCCGACTTGCGGAGCGTTTCATAGAACGCTTTCTGGGCATTGTTCCTTGCGATGATATCCTCGCGCTCGCCAATGTTCAGACGCATTGTCGGATAAAGCGGATGCTCCACGATAACCACCGGAACGTCAGGATGCGCATCACGGAGGACACGGAAGAATTCCACACTGTGGGCATTGATACGGTCAGCCCTGCAGTTCGGGGCATTGTCCAGCACATAGACGGCAGGGGTCTCCACCGATGCCATCAGCTGGGCGATATCCAAGTCGAGGAGGGCATTGCCGCTGAAGCCGAGGTTGATGACTTCCATATCGAGGGCTCTCTCTATCAATGAAGTATGAACCATTCCCGGACGTGACACGCAGCCTCCTTGGAGGATACTTGTGCCGTACATCACTATCGGGCATCCTCTTCTCGGGCTGTCCACCTGAGGCTTGCCGATGACGCTGGCCTTGTCCACACCGATTTCAAGTGATGTGACTCCGTCATACAGAGACAGATAAATCATGTACTCACGTTCCTTGCGGTCCATATTCTTCACGAGCACATACTCCGAAGTCTTGTCGTTCTTTGAAGGTCTGCCTACGCCGGTGAAATACCATTTTCCCTCGTCGAGCACATAGAGGTCAAGGCCTCTGATTCCGGACGGGGCCATGTGGTTCATGTACGCTCCGTAAAGCGAAGTCCATCTGGCCTTGATAATCGGGGAATCCGTGCGGAAACGCACATAGATACCCGCAGAATGGTGTCCGTGACGCCAAAGTTCAGGCCTTGTGGTCTTTTCATAAGAGGCAGGAAGCCTGTCATAAGGGGTCAATGTCTCCTGAGTGGCTTTTCCGCCAATCAGGAACTCCGTGGCATCGTGATATACCAATCCATCTTTCTCCGGCTCCCCGGCATTTGCGACAGTCGCCAAAGCAAGCATTGCCGCTGCTGCGACCGCTGTCGCCCACATTCTGCTTTTCATCATAATTCTATTTACGTTTTTCAATGAATTTTTTTACATCTTCCCACTTGTAGTAAACTCCGGAGACTGCCTCCAGGTCTGCAATAGTGCGTTCTTTGTCGTTATACACGAACTTCACCAGCACGTCCGGTGACTTATGACTCTTGTAGAAAATCATCTGGAGATTCGACGCGAACGGTATGTTCATCGGATCATTCCATTTCTGCGGTATCTCATCGAAAGACAGTCTCTCGCCCACTCCGCTCAGATGCAGGTATCCTGCCAATGCCATGAGCGGATAGTCGTGACCGAACTTCAAGTCGGCAGCATAATGTCCGGATGCCAGGGCCTCATCAGCTTTCGCAACAATGTCATTCACAAGCGGTTCCGTATTTTTCATCCTTTCCTTTCCGAATTCCACGGAGTTCCCGTGCCTGATATAAAGTTCGCGGTTGCTGTAGTCCCACCATTTGTAGATGACGTCTTCAGGCAGATGTCTGTAAACATCGGTCTCGACTCCTGAGGAGCGCGCGATTCTGGCGACTTCCCAGATTTTCGTCTGGAACTTGTCCGCATTGCGCACGAACTGCCTTGCAGCCTGCGGGTCGGTGAACAATGACGCCATGACCTTCACGGTATCAGTCTGCACACGTTTCAGTGGTTCAAGCATCACTTTCGAAGCCTCATTCTGTTCTTTGGAGGCTCCGTTGCTGATATACGACATTATGACATCATCACTGTCTATCTCGAACTGAAGTCCCGGCTGCAGACGGATGAGTTCTCCGACGAAATTGGCCATGCTTACCTGGCAACGGTGTACCGTACTGCTTTCCACCCTCACCAGACCGCTGCCCTTGCGGAACACTTCCGGATAGTTCTTATACATCCTTTCCGCTATCATGCGGTGTTCTTTCTCACCAAGCCTCGTCAGATGTCCGTTGGCGCCATGATGCACTTCAGCCACCTTCTTCGCCTCCTGCAGAAGGCCTTCGCCTTCCGACGTAAGAATGCCGGCGCTGTCCGCCTTTTCCAGGATGTCGATTACATAAGTGTAATTCGAGAGTCCCCAGTTCGTCCTGGAGCCATGGCGTCCGTAATGACTGATATATACGGGTTCATATCCCTTCGGAGCCGGTGTCGTCTGCACTTCTCCGAATTCGTAAGGATGAGTGTTCACCCCGGCCCTGTCCGGATCTTCCCGGAGCATCTGCATCGGCTGCAGCTGCAGCAGTGCGATAAGCAGTAAAGAAAACATTGTCTATAGTTTTTGTGTTTATGAAATCACATGTCGCAAATCCTTCAGAGCCAATGTAAGATGTCTTTCCACTGTTTTGGGAGAAAGATTCATCTCTTCTGCAATCTGGTCCACCGTCTTCCCCTCAAGCCTGCGTTTCTCGAATACTTGACGCCGCTTTTCCGGAAGTCTGCTTACGGCCGCCGAAATAGTGGCATCAAGTTCGAGCGCAGATATGGAGTTCAGGATATTCTGGGTTTCATCTACAGGTTCCTGAACCGGACGGCGTTCCCTGTCAGCAACAAACTTGGCACGAAGCCAGCTTATGGACTCATTCCTGACAGCTGTCAGAAGATAACTCCTGAACTGTCTGGAAGAATCGAGACGTTCGCGGCCGGACCAGAGTTTCAGAAACACGTTCTGAACCACATCTTCAGCCGCGTCAGGGTCCTTGAGCAGTGACACCGCATAGGTGAAACACTGCTCGAAGTACCTGTTGAAAAGCTCGTCAAAACTCGCTTTATCCCCTCGTCTCAGTCTGCTGACAAGATTTTTTTCCGTCATTTCAGATGATTTCTATGAGTCTGATGGTATTCGTGGTCGCCGAAGTTACGAAAATTTTCGCACAATCCTCTGAAACCACGACATCAGAAGGGTAAAAACCGCTCGCAATAGTTTCAAGTTTGCCTTTGGCATAGTCACCGCCGGCTCCCGGAGTAAGTTTTCTTACAGACTGGGCGGTAACATCACAGAAATACAATGCACCGTCCTTTGCGCACCAGATTCCGTTCACCATGCCGATTGTACTCTTGTCGAGCAAATCTCCCGGAACGCCGTCTCCCTTGGAGCCATTGCGATTTCCCTCTCCTGCAATCTTCTTGATTTTACCGTCTTTGTCTATCATATAAAGATAACCGGAATCATTAGTGCCGACTATAACTCTTCCAGCAGCATCCACCGCAGTGCATGTAGGCATCGGAATACTATAAATCTCGGCCACGGCATCGTCCTTGAACTTGATCACCTGGCCTCCGTCAGTGTTTCTGTTGGAGAGGTATCCGAAGCCGTCAGCATCGAATTTTACACCCATAGGGTTCTGCAAGGTAAATCCTGAAACCACTTTTACAACTCCGGCAGCATCCATCTTCATGAGCTGGTTGCTGCTCTTGTTGCAGAAGTACAGTTCTCCCGACGGCGCGACTGCACCTTGCCAAGGATGGTGAAGTTCCGCGCCAGATGTCTTCACAGTAGTGACCCGTCCGAAGGAATCTATCTTTCTG
>OJAM01000578.1_pt1 | contig 15708 bp, 8 predicted proteins | sample 1589071 | NCBI WGS metagenome assembly OJAM01 (sample SAMN03283243) | human gut metagenome | biome: human-associated habitat; material: feces | host: Homo sapiens | place: Peru | collected 2012
CCAAGCTGCGCTCATTCGCTCCTGCGGAGCTTCATTCGCTTGCATGGAGTTAACCATAATCAGCCGTTTCCAACGGCCACAAGCCTCCAGAAAATCTTTACTTCATCCACTATTTTATAGTTTTTCAGTGCTTTCGCCTAATGTATGTTTCTAATGCACAGATGATTATATCTATATATACCCTTTTAATTTTTAGAAAAAATGTTGCGTGGTCTGATTTATAAAAAAATGAAATTTTTTTATAAATCAGATACTTACATATAATATTAAAGAAAAATTGGCGTTACATAATTAAATTAGGAAAACTTTTATTATTGATATAAGTATGGAAAAAAACAGTTTACTACGGAAAGTTACAATAGCTTTTTTGGCTTTTGCAGGAGTGTTTGCTGGTGCTACAGCACAGCGAATTTCCACCACGCCAAGTGGCGACGCAAATTTAGATTTTAAGGTGAATGAGGAAGATGTTACCACTGCCATTGATTCTATTTTGCGTGGACATTTTGCGTATTGGTGCGATGTTAACTTTGATGAAATGCTCAATGCCTCAGATGTGGCAAGCATTGTAAACATCAATTTAGGAAACACACCCATCTCCACACCCACCTATTCTGGAACTTTGCCCACTGTTTTTATCAATACGGAGAATAAGTGGGGTGTGATCACCAAGGAGGAATACATTAAAGCGTCGATGTATATAGTCAACCCCGACGGCACTATGTTTGCAAGCCCCGAATTGCCAACTGAATTAAATATTAGAGGGCGTGGCAATTCCACATGGAGAGATGTGGTGAAGAAACCATATAAGTTGAAATTCCTTGAAAAGACAGCCTTGCTTGGAATGAAGAAGAATAAGCATTTCACTTTGCTTCCTCATTATCTCGACTGGTGGGGATATTTGCAAAATCCTGTTGGCTTTAGATTGAGCGAAAAGATGGGACTTGCCTACACCACTCATCAAGAACCGGTGGAAGTGGTGATGAACGGTGCCTACATTGGCATTTATTTTCTCACCGAGCAAATAAAGGTGGGCAAAAACAGAGTGAATATTACCGAGCAAAACGACTATGAGACCGATTCACTGAAAGTGACTGGTGGTTGGCTTCTTGAAATAGAAAATTATCCCGACAGTCTCTCAATTCCTATTTATGAGCACGACAACAGGGAAAACCAAAACCTGTATTTCACCTCCCACTCACCCGAACTGCTCAGTAGTGAGCAATACAATTACATTAAGAATTTTTTGGAGAAAACCGACTCAGCCATCTATTGCGGCGATCCCAACAGTCGTGAATGGGAAAAGTATATAGATATGGAGTCGCTGGCGAAATTCTATATAGTGAATGAAATTGTAGATAACAAGGAGGCGTTTTCCGGGAGCTGCTGGATGAGCAAAGAAATGGGCGATTCCACAAAACTCGTGTTTGGTCCGGTATGGGATTTTGGCAGTAGTTTTGCTACATGGAAAGCCGGTAGCGACACCTGTTTCCACAGTTTTATTTACGAAAATCTCCCCCACTATGCCAATACGCACTGGATTAAGGAAATTTGCAAATATCCACGATTTCAGGAAATGGTTAAAAAACTATGGAAGGAGTTTTACGCCAACGAGTATGAAGGCATCATCGATTATATAAACAACTTTGTTGTAAAAATCAAAGATGCGGCAGACCACGACTTTATAAGGTGGCCAAAAGGATGCAGCGATGTTGTAATAGCGAGAAAAGACCAATTCTATCTCCCCAGCATCAAAGCCAAAGTGAAATGGCTGCAGCAGCAATGGGGCGAAGAATAATTACCCAAATTTCACCAGAAAATGATGTGTGAAAATTTGGAAAATAGCATAGCGACATACCTTCGGCATGTTTTGATAGCAATCCACAATATTTAAACCCAAATCGGTCATTAGGCCGTATGAGGATTTTTTAGATTACTTCTTGCGGTCTTTCGGTTTTTATAAGATGCCTTTCGCTTGTTTTTAATTCGTAATAGCTCGCTATCACTCATTAAAAGACAAACAAAACTCATTCTTCTAAAAATCCGAAATACCACAAGCCCTAATGACCGATTTGGGTTAAAACCATTTTCAAAATGGTATATAAAAAAGTTACGGAGATTTTAGATGCTCCGTAACTTTTTTTTATATGCTAATATTTTAGAATGGGGATTATTCCTTTGGCATGAGTTGTTTTACTTTTGCCTCGATAACTGCCTCTAAATTATTTTCGGGCAGTTTCATCCATTCTTCAAGTTCTGCTTTTTGTTCAGGGGTGAGCGATTCTTCAGTTTTTTCCATTGATTCGTCAATGTTCTTAAACAGAGGATCGGTTTCCAGAGCGGCGAGGTCTTGAATCGATTCGCACGCTTCAAATTTGGCTTTGATATAATTAATCACTGCTTTTACGTAAGCCACATTATCGCCAGTGTTTACGGGAACTTTGATTTCTGTTTTGGCTTTGGGTTGGGTTGTCTGTGCCGATTGTTCTTGAGCTTGAGCGAAAAAGCCCACGAATGCCACCATGCACACCGCAATCATCATTTTAAGTTTCATAATCAGAATGTTTTGTTGGTTATAAAATAAAGTGCAGCAAAAAGCTACTCCACCCACAAAACTACAAAATTTCCCCCACCCACCAATAAAAATTTGAGAAAAATATGTGTTATGTGCAGGATAAAAACTATTCCTTTTTTTCAAGAATTAATTTAATAAATAAGTCAAGCCACTCAACAAGAGGTAACGGACAACTAAGCAATCCACAATTATATTGCAAATTCAACATTGAATAACGAATGCGTACACGTGGGTGATACTTTTCGTTATATACTACTATACTTCGTCCCTTGATATTGTCTTCTGCTTTCACCTCAATTGGAATAATCAGTTCGTCTTTTTGTATAACGAATTCAATTTCAGCCTTTCCCTCTGAGGTCCAATAATATGGAATTTGATTATCGGTGACGGAAATCAGCGATTGTAATACAGCATTTTCTGCAAGAGCACCCTTAAACTCTGTGTAATTGGCAATTGAATCCAATATAACCGAGGCTGGCAATCGTGCAAGTCGACGCAGAAGTCCGCAATCACTTGCATACACCTTAAACGAATCCATTTGCTCATAAGCAGAAATAGGAAAACCTGGTTTGCTGATGTTGTAAACCACATGAATCATACCAGCCTCCACCAGCCACATCAAAGCGTCTTCATAATCCTTTGAGCGAGCACCATGCTTCACCACTCGATAAATGAATTTTCTATTTTCCTTTGAAAGTTGCGCAGGTAAAGAATGCCACAAGGCTTGAATACGAGGAATGTCGCGTGCAGCAGCATAGCGTGAGAAATCTAATTCGTAGAGATCAAGAATACCTTGTAAAATATCCTCAATTTCTCCCACACCTCTACCGTCGAGTAAGGCGACCACAGCTTCAGGCATTCCACCGCAAATTTGATATTGTTTGTATGCCGTCTTGAGTTTATTTAAGATAATTTCTGGAAGTTGCTTGATTTCGGAAATAGAATTGATGTAGTTATATGTATTTACATCAACTGCGCGAAGAAATTCACGAAAAGTGATTGGATACATTCTCACCACTTTCACTTTCCCTACAGGAACAGACATTTGCTTTTGCCTGACCGCTACACCAAGCAACGAACCTGCTGCTATAATGTGATACTCAGGCGCATCTTCGCAGAAGTATTTTAAACTATTCAACGCATTCTCACATTCTTGAATTTCATCGAATATGATTAGAGTTTCACCTGCAATAATAGGTTCATCACAATAAAGTGCAAGTTCGCTTATTATTCGTTCTGGCGATTTTGTGGTTTGAAAAATAGATATTAGTTCTGGTTGACGGTCAAAATCGAATTTAACACAGTATTTAAAACATTCCTTGCCGAAATTTTCCATTGCCCATGTTTTACCAATTTGGCGAGCGCCTTTTAGAAGGATTGGCTTATGCTTAGCACTATCTTTCCAAGTTTTAAATACGCTTATTATATCTCTTTTTATTTCCATTATACTATTGTTTGTGTTGATAATTTCCGATGCAAATATAATTAAATAAAAGCGATGAAAAAAGAGTTTTTACACAAATAAGTTCCGAAAAATGTAGTGACAGCACACTTTTCGGAAGTTGTTTGTGTAAAAATGGTGATTTTTACGAAATTTTGGGAAAAGGGATGGTGGTGATTTTTTGATTGATTTTATAACCGTCCCTTTGGTTTCCATACCAAAACAAACCAAAAGAACCGTCCCTTTGGTTGGTGGTTGGGGATTATTCGAGGATGTAGGTGATTTGGCCGAAATCTTTTTTGTGGGCGTCGGTGGAACCTTTGAGGATGGAGGGTTGCGTAATTATTTTTTTGCTAACTAAAATGTCCATCATGTCCCACATCACCTCATGATATAGGATTACTTTGGCTAAATTTTCGTTGGCTAATTGATATTTTGCTATGAAATCGGCTGAGTGCTGATTCACGCATGATGCAAGTTTGGCTATGATGTTGTCGCTGATTTTAACGATGGGGCTATCGCTGCTTTCGTTGATGGTAGGAATAATCACCTCGCCCTGTTCGTTTACGAGTCCCCACTCCTTGCTCTTTTCTATCAAATCGGCACTTACTATTTTTTTATACTGGCCGTATTCTTCGATAAATTTGAAAATCGTTTTACTTCCAAGCCAGTAGGATAAAGAGTCCGACCATGTTTGATAAAAAATCTTATCAAATTTACTAAAGCCATTTGTGCCGTAGGATAGTCCATTTTGGCGTTTGTCGTATAGTGCCCAATATGCGCCTTTCCATGTGGCATTGTTGGTGAGGCTATCGGGCGATGGCAGTTGTTTTCTCCAAATTTTACCGTCGAGAATGTAGGAGAAAACAAGGCTGTATGCGTTCTTCGCTAAATTATTTTTCTTCAGTTCCGATAAAAACGCTTGCCATTCGTTTTCGCTCATTGTGTATGCCGATTGGGCAATAGTTTTACTCAAAGTTCGTATTGATTTTGTCTGTTCCTCATCAAATATGGGCATGATGGTTTTCAATACATTATTTTCCTTTTCAATCAATCCACCTATTTGTAGAAGAAGAATCTGACTTTCGGTGACAGGAACGCCTGTTGCTTTCAATTCTTTGAAACTCATAGGAGTGCGCAGAGTGTGGAGCAGTTCCCAGTTATTGTCGCTTTCCACATATTGTGAAGGATCGTAAGATTCGTATGAGCAAAATGCTATGGTTTCGCACTCATTATACGGACGTATTTTTGATGTCTGACCATAAACAGACACCCCCATCAAAAGAAATAATAAACCAATAAAATTTTTCATATAACATCAAAGTTTAATGCAAATTTAATGATTTAACCAATTCTCCACAATATACATAACGGATTTTTAATCCAAAATTAATCCCCACACATAAGATTATTATTTTAGGTGTAAATAGGGTGAAATGGATTAAATGTGTGTTTTTTGCAAAAATTATGGTGGAAATAGATGTGGTATTATATTGGGTATTAGGCAGATAATGGTTGATACCATCAGAAGAACCGTCCCTTTGATGGTGTCAGATAGATAATGGATGGTGCAACCAAAAGAACCGTCCCTTTGGCAACTTAAACTCGTTGACCCGTAGACCTGTTGACTCGTTGACTTCATTACCGGAAGATGATTTCTTTGATTACTTCGTGGCCGAGGGATTCGTTGATGCGGGCGATGAGGGTGGAGCGGGTGAGCATGAGTTGGTTGCGCAGGGGGGCGCTGCTGATGGTGAATGTGAGCACACCGTCTTTCACCGATCGGTCGGTGGTGTAGCGGTTCACGCCCTGCCCCACGAGGGTGGGCCACATAGCCAAAGCGCGCTGTTCGTCGAGGCGGACATCCAGTCGCTCCTGGCGCAGCACTTGGTTGATAATATCTCCAACTGATTGAGCACTTGTGCGTTTCATAAGCGTGTTGTGTTATTGATTCGAACGGTTGATAAGTGAGCAAACGCCATTTTCCACGCCGAACATGGCAAAATCGCCACTCACGCGACGCACGATTTCGTCGAGGTGCGTGCGGTTGGTGTCGGTGATGAAAATCTGTCCGAAACGCTCGTCCGACACCACTTCGATGATGCTCTCCACGCGCGAAGCGTCGAGTTTGTCGAAAATGTCGTCGAGCAGCAGAATCGGGGTCAATGCCGTATGCTCTTTCAGAAACTCAAACTGTGCCAATCGCAGTGCTATGGTATAGGTTTTGCACTGGCCTTGCGAGCCGGTTTTGCGCATGGAGTGTTCGCCCAAAAGCAGTTCAATGTCGTCGCGGTGTACACCTCTTGTGGTGTAGCCTATAATGAAGTCGCGCTCGCGTGTGGCATTGAGGTGTTCGAGCATACTCCCCTCGTTGAGGTGGCTTTTGTAGAGCATTCTCACACATTCTCCATCGCCGGCAATGGCATTGTAGTAGCGCATGAAAATAGGTTCAAACGCTTCAATCCACCGCTTTCGTGCCGCATGAATGTAGGTGGCGTGGGTAGCCATCTGGTGCTCCACGGTTTCGTAGAGTAGCGGGTCGCGAAACTCCTTTTTGATGATGGCATTTCGCTGCTCCACAGCCTTGGTGTAGGCAATCACGGCAGCCAGATATTCCTTGTCGCCCTGCGAGATAATCATATCCATAAGCCTGCGGCGCTCTTCGCCTGCGCCCCTGATAAGGTCCCAGTCGGCAGGCGACACCATCACCAGCGGCAGCAGCCCTATGTGTTGGCTCAGTCGCTTGTACTCCTTGCCGCCACGGCGCACCGTTTTCCGCTTTCCACGCTGCATACCCATCGACACTTCTTCGTCGGCATCGTGGCGCGTGTATTTGCCTTGAAGCATCATAAAGTCGGCATCATGTGTGATTACGCTCGCATCGGTTTGCCCTGTTGAACTTTTGCAGAAGCTCAGGTAATAGATGGCGTCGAGAATGTTGGTTTTTCCCATGCCATTGTTGCCAATCAGGCAGTTCACCTTAGGCGAAAACGTGAGTGTGGCTTCGCCGATGTTCTTGTAATTGAGTATGGAAATGCTGTTGAGTTTCATTGCCACAAATATACACTATTTTTTGGAAAGAATCCCCAAAAAAAGCCAACAAGTACAAGTCAACGAGTCAACGAGTCAACAGGTCAACGAGTTTTTTTTGGGGGGCTGACAAATCGGACGAGTCAGACAAGTCGGACGAATCAGATGGGCGAACACCCTATCAAATTACCAAGAGGCGATGGTATCGTCTTAACTTCTTTAACTTCTTAACTCCTTAACTTCTTAACTTCTATAAAAATCTTCTAACCTCTATTTTCTTCTTGTGGCAAATAGTAAGGGAAATGGGGTGGAAAATGGATTTTTTTAGAAAATTTTTGGATAGTAGTGGCGTTTTATACAAAAAACATCAATAAATCTTTGAAATTATAAATTAATTAGTTTACTTTTGCAAAAAGAAGTGGTGTTGATAGCTACGATAATGCGCCGTTTGTGCTAAATAGCCTCGCTATATGCTTCTTTTTTTACCGTTATCGAACTTGTATAAAATAAAATATAACACTATAAATAACATATAACACTTACGAACATGCTAAAAAGACGACTTTTCTTACTTTTGGCTGTGCTGTTGCCTTTGTTGGGCTTTGCACAAGCTAAGAGTGTGCCGTACTTCTCTCAGATTGGTGGTACGAGCAAACTTGATGCCGATTGGACAGTGTATAACGTCAATGGCGATGAAAAAACTTGGATCAACGATGCCTCGTCAAGTAATTATAGCAGTATTACTGCCGTGAAGGTGACCGCCGGGGCAAAATACGTTTACAACACTAAAGCCGATGCCAACGACTGGCTGGTGTCGCCTGCCATTCATCTTGAGGCAGACAAGGAATACAAGGTTTCGTTTTATGTGAGAACGGCTAGTTCTTATAATAAAGAGAGTCTGCGACTGGCTGTGGCAAATGCCAACACAGCCGATGCGATGGCTACCAAGAGCGAAACACTTCTTGATTTCCCAGAACTTATAGAAAAGACTTTCGTTAAGAAAAGCGTAGTGTATGTGGCCAGAGAATCAGGCGACTACTATTTCGGCTTGTATGAATACAGTAAGAAAGACTTATATAATGTGTTCGTTACGGCTTTCTCTGTGGCAGAGAACATTACCACTCCAGCCCCTGTTACTGGCCTTACAGCCACTGAAGGTGCCAACGAGGCAATCACCGTGGATTTGAAATGGACTTTGCCAACCAAGGACGAAGACGGTAACGACCTCACCACCCCACTCACAGGCGTGGAAGTGTATCGCGATGGCACTTTGGTGAAGACCCTCGAAGGAACAGCCACAGCATGGCAAGACACCGAGGCTCAAGGCTTGACTTCCGGTTTCCACACCTACGAGGTGAAGGCGCTGCTTGGCGCTGCCAAGAGTGCTGCTACCAGCGTGACCACCAAATATGTGGGTCCGATTGCTCCACAGGCTCTGCCTTACACCGCCGACCTTTCAAGTGCTGAAAATGTTGATGCGCTCTTCACCCAATATCACGGTCCAAAGAGCACACAGACAGCAGTTTGGAACTTCACAACATCATACATGGGCAACAGTTTGAACCTCTCCACCACCAAAAACCTTGTGGAAGACGAGTATTTGGTAACTCCACCACTCACAGTGGAAGAAGCAGGTGCCTATAAGGTGACTTTGGATTTTGCAGTGAGCTACTATGGTGGCGAAAAGCTTGAATTGGTGTTGGGTAAGGGTAAAACTGCCGAAGAACTGAACATTCCAGTGCAGACCATCACCTCATTCAAGAGATCAAGAAGCAAATATGAGATTTATGTGCAGATTCCTGAAGGTGGCAAGTATTACCTCGGTTTGCACGCCTGCAGCGAGAGTGTTCCTACTTACGGATGTTCTTACAAACTCTATGGTTTGAACGTGGAAAAAACCGCTATCGTTCCTGAACAAATCACCGACCTTGCAGCCGTTCCATTCGCCGACATGACCAACAATGTGACCCTCACTTGGACCAACCCAACCAAGACCAACATCGACACCGACCTCGCCGCTCTCACAAAAGTGGAATTGAAGCGCAATGGCGAAGTGGTGAAGACTTTTGTATCTCCAGTAGTGGGTGACGCAATGAACTACGTTGACAATGTGCCTTCTTCTGGCTTCTACGAATATCAAGCGCTTGCTTACAGCGAAGGTGGCGTGGCAGTGGGCACTCCTACTACCGTGAGAAGCGCATGGGTAGGCGACAACACCCAAACTCTGCCATACGAGTTTAAGTTCAACGACCCTGACCAATGGGCATTCTACAGCGTGGTTGACGCTAACAAGGACGGCTACAGCTGGACTTACAGCAATGGCACAAGTTACAGCAGCGGCAGCGCGGTAAACGACCACTCAAAGATGACCGAATACAGTTCATGCAACGACTATTTGATTACCCCTCCATTCGATATCAAGCCCGGCTACTACCGCTTCATCTACAGCTACAACGGCAAGGGCGCATCGTTTAAGGTGGGCACCGTGAAGAGTGCGAGCGATCCAGCAGCCAGCTTCAAGCAGTTCCGCGATGTGGACTACATCAAGGACTATGGCTACACAGCCGACACTTGCATCGTGAAGATTGAAGAAAGCGGAAAGATGTACTTCGCATTCCAGGACTACAGCATCGCTTCTTCATCAGGCACCAACAAACTCTATCTCAAAGACATTAAGATTGAATACACTCCAGTAGTGCCAGAAGTGGCAGAAGGATTGACCGGCACAGCCGCTTCCGACCAGTCGCTCAGCGCAACCCTCACTTGGGTGAACCCAACCAAGACCAACATCGAAGGTATCGCACTCGAAACCATCACCAAGGCTGTGATTTTGCGCAACGGTGAGAATGTGGGCGAGGTGACCGAAGGTTTGAAACCTGGTTTAATTTCAACTTGGACCGACAACACCATCAAGACTCCTGGTCAATACACCTACAGCGTGGAAATCTACAACGAAAACGGTAAGAGCGAACACGCAGCACCAAGCGTGCTTATCGACTGGGTGGGCTCAGGTCTGCCATTGCCTTACAGCGTGAACGTGAACGACGGCAGCGACAGTTGGAGAAGTTGGACTATCGTGAACGCCAACAACGACTACCGCACCATCGCCGGTGAAAAGTATGCTACCACTTGGGAAGTGTCGAGCAACTCTATCTATTACAACTCTGGCAAGGTGCAGGGCGACGACTGGGCAATGTCGCCACGCCTCCAATTCGAAAACGGCTCACACCTGACCGTGACCATCGAATCATACGCATCACAAGCCGACAACGATGTAACTTGGGATTTGGCAGTGGCTCAAGCACTCGACCACACCAAGATGGCAACTGTGAAGACTATCACCACAGCGGCCACAGCATCATCAAGTTCAAAGGCACAAACCGATGTGATTCAATTCAATGTCACCGACGAATCACTGCCAACTCTCGTAGAGGGTGAAGGCGACACCGACCCTGTGGTGAATGTGCTTCCAGGCGTGAATGTGATTGGTTTCCATGCCAACGCTATTGGCGAAATCCACGTGAAGTCGATTTCGATTGAGAAGATGACCTCTACCGGCGTAATCGACGTGACCGACGCTAAGAAGATGATGAACATTGCAGGTGGCGTGCTCAGCATCGACGGTGCAAGCGAAATCGCCGTTTACGATATTCTTGGCCGCAAGGTGGCTGAAAGTCGTGGCGGTGAATCTATCGACCTCAATGGTAAATCAGCAGGTGTGTATGTGGTGAATGCCGTGGTAAACGGTTCACGCATTTCTGCCAAGATTTCAAAATAAATCTTCGCAATGAAGTGATACACAGAGACTAAATAAAATCTCCGAAACAGCGTCCTCTTCTGGCAAAAACAGGAGGGACGCTATTTCGTTTTTTATCCCCATCTATTTTTAGATTACTATTCCAACTAATTAACGATATGAGAAAGTTATTTAAATGTGTGTCGGCAGTGGCAGCAATGTTGCTTCTGACAGCCACTTCGGCTTATGCCGGCTCTGATGTGCTTGCCACCAAGCACGGACCGGAATCGAAGTTGAGACTGAACCGACCAGCCGCCAACGCTGTGCCAGAGGCGAATCCTCGAAAAGCCGTGAGCGTGGCGAATGTGAATCCAGCGGCTACCACCGTGGCGAAAGTGCCGGGCAGCAACACCGTGCTGTGTGGCGTGAAAGTGTACGACGACGCTTGGGCAACTGATGGTGCCACCATCGATGCCGGTATCTACACCGTGGAGGCGAAGGAGAACGGCAGCATCAAGAGCGTGAAAGAGAGCAAGGAGTGGATGTACACCCGCTCTGCCATTAAAATTGGTAGCACCTACTATGTGCTTTCATCAAACTTTACGGGCGAAGTCAGCTATTACAGCAACTATTCCACCTCCACTTGGTTTAAGGGAAGCGGTAGTGAAATCGACGCTGTGAACGTGGCAACCGACCTTACCCTCGACCCAACAACAAACAAGGTGTATGGCTATTTCTACGACGAGCAGACGGACGACTACACCCGCTTCTGCGAGTTTAGTATCGCTTTGGGCGAAGCCACTAAGATAGCCGATGCCGACCGTTCGGTGTATGCCATCGCCTGCAACAAGTATGGCGACCTCTACGGCGTGGGCAGCACTGGCGTGTTCTATAAAATCGACAAACAAACAGGTGCGCAAGTGCCTGTCGGACGCACCGGCTTATATCCTGTGGACCGCAACTCAATGACGTTTGACGATGCCACAGGCCGCCTGTATTGGGCTGCCACCTACGAAGGTGTTGTAGATGGCAAGCGCAAATGGGTTTCGGCGCTTTACGAAATCAATATCCACAATGGCAAACTCACAAAAATCAAAGATTTGCCTGGCAATGCAAGTTTCTCTGGTTTGTTTGCCATGCCTTACTCTACCCCACTCACTGCGCCACGCGCTGTGACCGACATTTCGGTGAAATTCGCCAAATTCGGCGACACATCGGGCGACATCACCTTCACTGCTCCTACGCAGAATGTGGACGGCTCAAACATCACTGGCAATATCAGCGTGATTGTGAACAAGGCTGGTACCGATACCGTGGTGGCTGGCATTGCTCCAGGTGCTACCCACACTATGCCTAACGTGACATTCGCTCCTGGCTACCAAACACTGAGTTTCACCACTGCCAATGCTGAATATCAAGGTGAATTGGCATGGCACAAGGTGTATGTGGGCGAAGATGTGCCGGGCACTCCTACAAATGTGACGCTGACCAACCAAGACGGCAAGGCTGTGCTTTCGTGGACGCCTGCCGAACTGGGCTTGAACGGTGGCGAATACAATAAGAGCGAGGTGGCTTACAAGATTGTGCGCTTCCCCGATGAGGTGGTGGTGAGCGATGCCTGCAAGGCTACCACTTTCACCGACGAGAAATTGGGCGTAGGCAACAACGCTTACTACTATGAGGTGTCGGCGTTCACTGCTAAGGGTGCGAGCCCTGCCGCCCAAAGTAATAAGGTGACTTTCGGCGAAGGCTACGCTGTGCCATTCGTTGAGGGATTCGACACTAAGGACGCGTTCGACCTCTGGACATTGTTCGATCTCAACGGCGGATCCACTTGGGAATACGATGCCACAAGCAAGAGGGTGTATTACAAATACGACCAAAGTCCCGACAAGAAACCCGGCGACGATTGGATGATTTCACCACGAATTGCCTTGAAGGCTGGTGTCACTTACCGTTACAGCATGTTTGCGCGCGTGTATTCCGCCAAGTATCCTGAAAACTTCAAGGTGCTTCTCGGAACCGATGCCAACCCTGCTGCTATGACCACCGAACTGCTTAAGCAAGAAGATTACAAGAATGCCACAGGCGAGAAACTTCAACAAACATTCACTGTGCCAGCCGATGGCTATTACCACTTGGGCATCTATGCTTACAGCAACCCCTACATGTATCGTTTCGACATCGACGATGTGGCTATCGACATTCTCGACAACAACGCTCCTGCGGCAGTTTCTGACTTTAAGGTGACTGCTGGCGACAAGGGCGCACTCATTGCCACACTCACGATGACCGCTCCCTCCACCGACACCAAGGGTGGCAATTTGAGCGAACTCACCACAGTGAATGTGTATCGCGAAGGCGAACAGTCGCCTGCTCACAGTTTCGTGAATCCAGCTCCTGGCGCAAACCTCGCTTGGACCGACAACACCATCACCAAGGCTGGCGTTTACACCTACCGTGTGGTGCCTGCCAACTCTGCCGGTAGCGGTGCCGAGGTGGTGGCTTCGGCTTTCGTGGGCGTGGACAAGCCTGGCGCACCTCGCAATTTGAAACTTGTGGACCAAGACGGCAACGCTGTGCTCACTTGGGACGCTCCTGAGGTGGGTAGCAATGGCGGCTACATTGATGTGTCGAAACTCTATTATCAAGTTTGGCGTTACGACAACTACACCAAACTTGCCGACTCGCTGACTGTGACCAATTACACCGACGACAAGGTGAACGCCACCAGCCAAACGCTGATTGATTATGTGGTGTTTCCATTCATCGAGGGTGTGCGTGGCGATTATGCGCTGAGCGAGGCTGTGATTTTCGGTAAGGCCTACAAGGCTCCACTCACCGAAACATTCCGCAACAGCGACATGAACTACTATCCTTGGGTGACCGAGAGCGACAAACTGATGCAAAAGAGTTGGACGCTCGAATCAAGCGCTGCCAATCCTGTTGCCACCGACCAAAACGGTGACGGTGGTTTCGCCGCGTTCCACTCTGTGGGCGAAGGTGTGGGCATACATGCGCGCTTCAGTTCTCCAAAGATTGATATTTCCGACCTCGAAAATCCTGAATTGAGTTTCTGGATGTATCACTCACACATCGACAGCATCAACACCGCCGAAAGCATCGAGATTGAAGTGAAAAACGGTGCCAACGGCTTTGAGAAGGTGGAAGGTGCGAAGTGGATGCGCGACAATGGCACCACAGGCTGGCAACGCCACACCGTGTCGCTCGCAGGTGTGAAGGGTGCTAAAAACCTTCGCATTGCGTTCGTTGGCACCACCGATGGCGGACAAGATGTGTATATCGACAATGTGGCTATCGCCAACGCCACCACCACCGACCTTGAAGTTACCACATTTGCCGCACCACGCCGTATCGCTCGTGGCGAGAATGTCGCTTACAGCGTGAAGGTGACCAACCTTGGCGGTAAGGCTGTGGGCAGCTACACCGTGGCATTGACCGATGCCGATGGCAAGCAGTTGGCTACAGAATCGAAGGGCTGCATCGCCAGCGGTGAGCAGCAAATTGCTTCGTTCAGCGTGAAATTCGACAAGGTGGCAACCGTGAAACTGACTGCCACAGTAAGTTGCGAAGGCGACCAAAAGGCCGACAACAACACCGCCACCGCCACTACCAATGTGGTTGAGCCAGTGATTCCTGTTCCTACAGGCTTGAAGGTAACCAATGACCACGGCTTGTTGGACTTCGAATGGAAGGCTCCCGACGAACGTGGCGCAGTGACCGACAGCGTTGAGACCTACGAAGATTTCGCCATCGACAATATCGGCGAATGGACAATGGTGGACCGCGACTACGACTTCACCTATCGCATCAATAAAGATCTTGAAACCTATCCTAACGAGTCGGATCCTAAGGCATTCCAAGTGTGCAATGCAAAGAGTCTGGGTATCGACATTTGGCCTGAAGGCACTCCACATTCTGGCAATAAGTTCTTCATGGCTATGGCAAGCATCAGTTATGTGAACAACGACTGGATGATTTCGCCACAGCTCAACGGCACCTCACAGGTGATTTCGTTCTTTGCCAAGGCGTTCACCACCCAGAAAGGCACCACCGAGCGTATGCGTGTGCTCTACTCAACCACCGACACCGACCCTGCACACTTCGTGCAAGTGAGCCGTGGCGACTACATCGAACTTCCCGAAACGTGGACCGAATACAGTTTCCGTCTGCCTGAAGGTGCGAAGTATTTCGCTATCAACTGTGTTTCGCCAGGTGGCGAGCAATCGTTTGCGCTCTTTGTCGACGACCTCACATTCAACGACCTCACCGTGCCAGTGCTCAAACTCAAGGGCTACGAAGTATATCGCGATGGCCACCTTATCGGCACAACCGTAGAGCCATGCTACAGCTATGCGGCAAGCTACGACTCGAAGTATGCAGTCCGTGCCGTTTACGACAAGGCCACCAGCGCATTTAGCGAGGAAGTGGAAGTGAAAGTGAGTGGCATTGATGATGTGATGGCTGGTAAAACCGTGGAAAGCGTGACCTACGTCAACGCCCTCGGTGTGCAATCCAGCACCCCATTCAGCGGTGTGAACATCGTGGTCACCCGCTACACCGACGGCACCACCGCCACCACCAAACATATCCAAAACTAATCCCCCACAGGGAATAGCCCCCCATAATTAATCCCCAAAAAGAACAGGGCAGGTGCTATAGCACTTAATCCCCTCTGTTCTTTTGGGGATTATTTTTTGTTTGATAAATGGCGCACTTACTTATGTGTGGCTATAGCTTAAAAATCTTGTTTTCGTGCAAAAACGTGCTTAAACCCAAATCGGTCATTAGGGCTTGTGGTATTTCGTAATTTTAGAAGAATGGATTTTGATTGTCTTTTAATGAGTGATAGCGAGCTATTACGAATTAAAAACAAGCAAAAGGCATCTTATAAAAGCCGAAAGACCG
>OJAM01000582.1_pt1 | contig 15673 bp, 10 predicted proteins | sample 1589071 | NCBI WGS metagenome assembly OJAM01 (sample SAMN03283243) | human gut metagenome | biome: human-associated habitat; material: feces | host: Homo sapiens | place: Peru | collected 2012
GCGGAATATCTTTAACGAATGGCTGGTGAGAGATACGAGCAAGAAAATCAAAGCAGTAAAACGCTCAAAAGGCATGAGTGGCAAGCCCATCACAAGCAAGCCTGTGTATGGCTACCTCATGGACGAGGACGAAAATTTCATTATTGACGAGGAAGCTGCACCCGTAGTCAAGCAGATATACAACCTCTGCCTTGCCGGGAACGGTCCGACCAAGATAGCCCGTATGCTCACAGAGCAGCAAATCCCCACGCCGGGGACGCTGGAATACCGCAGGACGGGCAGCACCCGCCGCTACCACCCCGGCTATGAGTGCAAGTGGGCGACGAACACCGTCGTTCATATCCTCGAAAACCGGGAGTACACCGGCTGTCTGGTAAACTTCAAGACGGAGAAGCCCTCTTACAAGGTCAAGCACAGTGTAGAGAACCCCGTGGAGAAGCAGGCCATTTTCCCCGACCACCATGAGCCGATTATCGACACGGAAACATGGGAGCGTGTGCAGGAGTTACGCAAGCAGCGCAAACGCCCGAACCGCTATGATGAAGTGGGGCTGTTCTCCGGTATGCTGTTCTGCGCCGACTGCGGCCATGTGATGTACCAGCAGCGGTATCAGAACAAGAACCGCAAGCAGGACTGTTACATCTGCGGCAGCTACAAGAAGCGCACCCGCGACTGTACGGCACACTTTATCCGCACCGACCTGTTGACCGCTGGTGTCCTCTCCAATCTCCGGCAAGTGACGGAATACGCCGCCAAGCATGAGAGCCGCTTTGTGAAGCTGCTTATCCAGCAGAACGAGATCGGCGGCAAGAGAAAGAGCGCCGCAGCCACCAAGCAGCTTGAACAGGCGCAGGAGCGTATTGCCGAAGTGAGCCGCATTATCAAGCGGCTGTATGAGGACAATGTAAACGGCAAAATCAGCGACGAGCGTTTCATGGAACTGTCGGCAGACTATGAGCAGGAACAGCGGGAACTGAAAGACCGCGCCGCCGCTTTGCAGGCCGAACTGGACAAGTCGCAGGCCGCCACCGTCAACGCGGAAAAGTTTATGGGTATCGTCCGAAAGCACCTTGCCTTTGAGGAATTGACCCCCACCCTCTTGCGGGAAATGATTGAGAAAATCGTCGTGCATGAGTGCAGCTATGACGAGAACGGCACCCGCAGGCAGGACATTGAGATTTATTACAGCTTTGTCGGCAAGATTGACTTGCCCGAATAACCGCCCGACCTATCCGACACAATGGCCAAGTGTCGGATAGGAACGGCAAAATTTTTTGCACTTCTATTGCTTCTTTATCACACATAAGCAAAAAGCCAGGGCATGAAACAGTTGATGGCGGGTGGCGGCGTTGCTCTGATTGGCGGCGTTCTTGTCCCGCTGCTCTCCGGCCTGTTCAGCTAACCGATTCTGAAATACACCGCCGCGCCGTCCCCTAACCGGGGGCGGCGCGGGAAAGGAGGTGCTGCCTTTTGATTATTGATTGGCTGGAGGAATGGTTTAAGGGCGTTCTGATCGACGGAATCATCGGCAACCTGTCGGGGCTGTTCGATACGGTGAATACAAAGGTGGGTGAAATTGCCGCTGATGTCGGAGCGACGCCGCAGGGCTGGAACTCCGGCATTTTCAATATGATCCGCAACCTGTCCGAATCCGTCATCATCCCGATTGCGGGTGCAATTCTTGCATTTGTAATGACCTACGAGCTGATCCAGATGGTGACAGAGAAAAACAATCTGCACGACATTGACACCTTTATGTTCTTCAAATGGGTGTTCAAAACCTACGCGGCCGTTCTGATTGTCACGAACACTTGGAATATCGTCATGGGCGTTTTTGACGCGGCGCAGCAGGTCGTCAATCAGAGCGCAGGCGTGATAATCGGCAATACCAGCATTGACATAGATTCCCTTGTGGGCGATCTGCAAACGTCGCTGGAAGCTATGAGCCTTGGCGGACTGATTGGACTGTGGTTTCAATCCCTGTTTGTCGGGCTGACGATGAACATTCTTTCCATCTGCATTATGCTGGTGGTCTACGGGAGAATGATTGAAATATATCTTGTGACCTCGTTGGGACCCATCCCGCTTGCTACCATGACAAACGGAGAATGGCGCAATGTCGGGCAAAATTATCTGAAATCTCTGCTGGCGCTGGGCTTTCAGGCGTTCTTGATTATGGTGGTCGTGGGCATCTACTCGGTCTTGATCCAGAGCATTTCCGCGACGGGCGACGTGTCCGGCGCAATTTGGCTGGCAATGGGCTATACGGTGCTGCTGTGCTTCTGCCTATTCAAAACGGGCAGTATGGCAAAGGCCGTGTTCAGCGCCCATTGACGGAGGGCTTGCCTATCAGAACGTATAACATCATTTACGCAGACCCGCCGTGGCGCTATGAGCAGAGAAAGGTACAGGGCGCAGCAGAAAATCACTATCCCACCATGAGCATTGACGAGCTTTGCGCCCTGCCCGTGCCGGAGCTGGCGGCGAAAGACTGCGCCCTGTTCCTCTGGGCGACCTTTCCGCAGCTTCCCGAAGCCCTGCGGCTGATCCGCGCATGGGGCTTTCGGTATAAAACCGTTGCGTTCGTCTGGCTCAAACGCAACCGTAAAAGTCCGTCATGGTTTTACGGCATGGGCTACTGGACACGCAGCAATGCGGAAATCTGTCTGCTGGCGACCAAGGGCAAACCCAAACGGCAGTCGGCAGGCGTACATCAGTTTATCATCAGTCCCATTGAGCAGCACAGTAAAAAGCCGGATGAAGCGCGGAACAAGATTCTTGCGCTCATGGGCGATCTGCCCCGCGTGGAGCTGTTCGCCCGGCAGAAAACGCTGGGCTGGGACGTATGGGGCAATGAAATTGCAAGCGATATTACGCTTGCGGAAAGGAGTTAGCGCATGGCCTATGTGAACGTGCCAAAGGATTTGACGAAAATTAAATCCAAGGTGCTTTTCAATTTAACAAAGCGGCAGCTTATTTGTTTTGGGCTGGCGGCGCTCATGGGAGTGCCGCTTTTCTTTTTGCTCAAAGGCGGCATCGGAACGACGGCTGCGGCAATGGTGATGATCGTTGTCATGCTCCCCGGCTTTCTGTTCGGGGTGTATGAGAAGAACGGACAGCCCCTTGAAGTGGTAGGGCGGCAGATCATAGAAAGCTGCTTTCTGCGCCCCAAGGAACGCCCCTATCAGACCGTCAACGCATACGACGCCCTTGTGCGTCAATATCAAATGGAACAGGAGGTAAAGGCGATTGTCGAAAAGAGCAGACAGCGCGGAAGCAAAAAGCATGGCGGACAAGCCCAAGCTCACCCGCGCCGAAAGAAAACAAATTGAAGCCGTCATTCGTAAATATCGCGGCGACGGCAAACCCCACACCGCGCAGGACACGATACCCTATCAGCTGATGTACCCGGATGGCATCTGCTATCTCGGAAATAGGCGCTATTCGCAGAGCATTGAGTTTTACGACATCAATTATCAGCTTGCCCAGCAGGACGACCAGACAGCGATTTTTGAATATCTCTGTGACCTGTATAACTATCTGGACGCTTCCATTCATGTGCAGCTCACCTTTGTCAATCGCAAGACTGACCGGGAGCAGCTTGCGCGGAGCTTTGAGATCCCGCCCTGCAATGATGGCTTAGACCCGATCCGGCAGGAGCAGACGGACATTCTCAAACGGCAGCTCGCCCGCGGCAACAACGGCAATGTGAAAACCAAGTACATCACTTATACCATTGAAGCCGATAACCTCAAGGCGGCGCGGGCAAGGCTGTCGCGTATCTCGCTGGATATTCAGGGCTACTTCAAAATCATGGGTGCGGTGTCCCGTGTGCTGGACGGCAAGGAGCGTTTGGAGGTGCTGCACGGCATCCTGCACCCGGACGGAGAACGCTTCAATTTTGACTGGAAGTGGCTTGCCGCTGGCGGGCTTTCCACCAAGGACTTTATCGCGCCGTCCTCCTTTGCGTTCAAGAACAGCCGTATGTTCCAGATGGGCGGCAAGCTCTGCGCTGCAAGTTTTTTGCAGATCATTACGCCGGAGCTGACCGACCGCATACTGACCGATTTTCTTGATACGGACAGTAGCCTTGTCGTCAATGTCCATATTCAGGCATTGGAGCAGACAGAAGCCGTAAAAATGGTGAAGCGGAAAATCACAGACCTTGACGCTATGAAAATTCAGGAGCAGAAAAAGGCTGTCCGGGACGGCTACGATATGGATATTCTGCCGTCCGACCTTGCCACCTACGGTGGTGCGGCGAAAAAGCTGCTGCAAGATCTCCAAAGCCGCAACGAGCGGTATTTTCTGCTGACGTTTCTTGTTCTGAACTACGGCGATACCAAACGCAAGCTGGAAAACGATGTGTTCCGTACAGCAGGCGTAGCACAAAAGCACAACTGCACCCTGACGCGGCTGGACTTCCAGCAGGAGCGCGGGCTTGTGTCCTCGCTGCCGCTGGGGGAAAACCAAATCCATATCACGCGGGGCATGACGACCTCGGCCGTGGCGATCATCGTTCCCTTTGTGACGCAGGAGCTATTTCAAGGTGGCGATTCCCTCTATTACGGGCTGAACGCCAAATCCGGCAACATGATTATGCTTGACCGCAAAAATGCACGTTCGCCCAACGGCCTTGTATTCGGCACACCGGGCGGCGGCAAATCATTCTCCTGCAAGAGGGAAATGATCGGCGTGCTGCTGAAAACCCACGATCATGTGCTGGTATGTGACCCGGAGGGCGAATATGCGCCGCTGGTAAAGCTGCTGCATGGGCAGATCATCAAGCTCTCGCCCACCAGCCGCGACTACCTGAATCCGCTGGACATCAACCTGAACTATTCCGAGGACGAAAACCCGCTGGCTCTTAAATCCGACTTTGTGCTGTCCCTCTGTGAGCTGATTATGGGCGGCAAGACCGGGCTGGAAGCCATTGAGCGCACCGTGATCGACCGCGCTGTGCAGCGTATCTATCAGCCCTACTTTGCAGACCCGCGCCCGGAGAATATGCCGATTCTCTCCGACCTCCACGCCGCGCTGACAGCGCAGCATTTGCCGGAAGCCGACCGCGTGGCGCAGGCGCTTGACCTGTATGTGTCGGGATCGCTCAATTTCTTCAACAACCGAACGACGGTAGACATTGACAACCGCTTTGTCTGCTTTGACATCAAGGAGCTGCCGAAGAACCTGAAAAAGCCGGGGATGTTGGTGATTCAGGATCAGGTTTGGAATCGCGTCACCCGCAACCGCAACACAGGCGTATCGACGTGGTACTACGCAGACGAATTTCACTTGTTACTGAAAGAGCCGCAGACCGCAGCATACAGCGCGGAGATCTGGAAGCGTTTCAGAAAATGGGGCGGTGTGCCGACAGGTGCGACGCAGAACGTCAAGGATCTGCTGTCCAGCCCGGAAATCGAAAATATTCTGGAAAATTCAGACTTCATCTGTATGCTCAACCAAGCGGCGGGCGACCGCAAAATTCTTGCTGAACGTCTGAATATCTCGCCGGAGCAGCTAAAGTTCGTCACCAACTCCCCACCCGGCGAAGGACTGCTGTTCTTTGAAAATGTGATTCTGCCCTTTGCAGATAAGTTCCCACGGGACACCGAGCTTTACCGCATCATGTCCACCAAACCGAGCGAGGTGAACGGCGTATGACGATGGAGCTTGATACCATTCTCTGCGGCGACAGTCTGAATGTGCTGAAAGCCCTGCCGGAGAGCAGCGTTCATTGCTGCGTGACCTCGCCGCCCTACTACGGACTGCGGGATTACGGCATGGACGCACAGATCGGGCGGGAAGCCACGCCGGAGGAATACATTTCGCGGCTGACAGCGGTATTCCGCGAGGTGCGCCGAGTGCTGCGCCCGGATGGAACCTTGTGGGTAAATATCGCGGACAGCTATTGCGGCACAGGTAGCAAGGGCGATACCCGCGACCCCAAATATCCGCAGGGACGCAACGGGCAGAACATTTCCCTCTGCCAAGCGGTGCGGGGCTGCAAACAAAAGGACATGATCGGGATTCCGTGGATGCTGGCTTTTGCGCTCCGCGCCGACGGCTGGTATCTGCGCAATGACGTGATTTGGGCAAAGGGAAATCCCATGCCGGAGAGTACCAAAGACCGCTGCACCCGCAGCCATGAGCATATTTTCATGCTCACCAAGAGCAGGCGCTATTTCTATGACTGGCTTGCCATTGCCGAACCCATTGCCCCCACGACCGCCCTGCGCAAAAAGGCAGGGCGCGGCGTGGGCAAGTATTCCGCACCCGTTCCGGGACAGCCGCAGACGCAGAATATCAATAAGCCGAGGGAAAAAGGCAGCATCACCGACGACATGATCTCGCCCGTCCGGGCAAAGCGCGATGTGTGGTTTATCAACACCGTGCCTTACAAGGGCGGGCATTTTGCCGCCTATCCGCCCCTGCTGGCGGAAACCTGTATTCTGGCAGGCTGTCCCAAGGGCGGCATTGTCCTTGACCCATTCATGGGCAGCGGCACAACGGGGCTTGCGGCGAAGCGGCACGGCAGGCATTACATCGGCATTGAACTGAACACGGAATTTTGCTCCCTTGCACGGGAACGGATCGGAGGTGATACCCATTGAAAGAATTTAAGCCCCGCGATAAGCTCACCCAGCGCATGACCCGCGACGGCGCGGTGCTGGACAATCAGACCACGGGTGAAGAAATCCATATTTCCGAGCGCGACGCCGAAAAACAGCTTTCCCCGGATGGGCAGCCCGTCCAGATGGGAAAACGCGACGCACCTATGAATCCGGCAGAGGACGCCCCCAAGCACGGGCGGCAGTTTCGCCCGCAGGAGCAAAAAGAGCCGGAAAAGGAGCAGCCAAAGCCGCAGCAGCCAAGCGCCGAGCCGTTTCAGCCGCAGGGTGGCAGCCCCGTTTCCCATATCCCGCAGGACATTCCAACGTCCGCTGCACCGGGCGGTACAGCGGAAAAGCTCTTTGACCGTGCGGCCGCAGAGCATGACGCGCACAAGGCGCGGCAGGCAGCGCGGATGTCCCGCGATGCGGCGCAGCAGCGGTATTCTGCATCCCGTTTGCAGTTTTCCGAGGAAGAACGCGCTGCGCCGGAGCTGCACAAGCATATCCACCGTGCGGAAAAGGCCGCCGACAAGCTGGATGCGGCGCAGGCAGCGATCCCCAAGAAACGGGTGCTGCGCAAGGAACGTGTCTTTGATGAAGCCAGCGGCACAGCCAAGACCAAGCTGCGCTTTGATACCGTGGATAAGTCCCCGCCCAAGCTGAAACCGAATCCGTTAGGTCGTCCGCTGCGGGAGGTCGCAGTACAGGCGCACGGAAAAATCCATGAGGTCGAGCATGAAAATGTCAGCGTGGAAAGTGGGCATAAAGCCGAAGAACTTGCCGAGCATGGCGCAGGCGGTGCAATTCGCTGGGAGCGCCGTCACCGCAAGCTGAAACCCTACCGCGCTGCGGAAAAGGCCGAGCGCAAAGCCGTAAATGCCAATGCAGAATACCTCTACCAAAAGGCGCTGCATGATAACCCTGAAATGCTCTCCGGCAATCCGCTCAATCGTTTTTTCCAGAAGCAACGGCTAAAGCGTGAGTACGCCAAAGCTGCGCGAACGGCAAAGGCTGCGGGCAGCACCGCGCAGGCAACCGCCAAAAGCGCCGAAAAAACCGCAGAAGCCACAGCGACGGCAGCGAAAAAAGCAGCAGAAAAGGCAAAGGAAGCAGCGGAGTTCGTTGCCCGCCATTGGAAGGGTGTGCTGGTCGTTCTGGCTGGTTTTCTGCTGATTGTCATGCTGATCGGCGGACTGCAATCCTGCTCTGCGCTGGTGGGCGCGGCTGGCGGCGGTGTGGCTGCATCCAGCTATCAGTCGGAGGACGCGGACATTCTTGCCGCCGAAGCCGCCTACTGCGCGTTGGAAGCCGAGCTGCAAGAATATCTCGACACCTATGAACGTACCCACGATTACGACGAGTACCATTATGACCTTGACGAGATCAAGCACGATCCCTATGTCCTGGCATCTATCCTCTCTGCGCTGCATGACGGCGCATGGACGGCAAGCGAGGTGCAAGGGACGCTGCAAATGCTCTTTGAAAAACAATATATTCTCACAGAAACCGTCGTGACTGAGGTGCGCTACCGCACCGTCACCCGGACAGACAGCGAGGGCAACGAGTACGAGGTAGAAGTTCCGTATAACTATTACATCTGCACCGTCGAGCTGGAAAACTTCGATCTCTCGCATATCCCCGTCTATATCATGGACGAAGAAACGCTGTCCAAATATGCGCTGTATATGTCGGTGCTGGGAAACAAGCCGGAGCTGTTCGGGGATAGCGAGTATATCCCCAAGTACATCACGAACCGCCCGGAGGGATATAAGATTCCACCCTCTGCAATGGAGGACGAAACCTTTGCCGCTGTTATCACAGAAGCCGAAAAGTATTTGGGGTACCCCTATGTGTGGGGCGGCAGCAGCCCGTCCACCTCCTTTGACTGCTCTGGCTTTGTGAGCTGGGTGCTGACAAACAGCGGCGTGTGCAATACGGGCAGGCTGGGCGCACAGGGACTTTACAACATTTCCACCCCTGTTTCCAACCCGCAGCCGGGCGACCTCGTGTTTTTCGTCGGGACATACGATACTCCGGGCGTTAGCCATGTGGGAATCTACGTCGGCAATTCCATGATGATCCATTGCGGAGATCCGATCTCCTATTCCAACCTGAACAGCAGCTATTGGCAGGCACATTTCTACGCCTACGCCAGACCGCCGTACAACTAAGGAGGGCGGCTATGCTGACGCTGATCCCTGTTTCTCTTGCGCAGGCGAACGAGTTTGTGCGGCAGCATCACCGCCACCACAAACCCGTTGCCGGACACAAGTTTTCCATTGGCTGTGCTGAAAATGGGCGGCTTTGTGCCGTTGCCATTGTGGGACGGCCTGTGAGCCGCTATTTGGACGACGGCTTTACGCTGGAGGTCAACCGCCTGTGCAGCGATGGCACGAAGAACGCTTGCAGCATCCTCTATGCGGCAGCGGCACGGGCTGCGCGGGCGATGGGCTACCGCAAAATTATCACCTACACCTTAGACACCGAAAGCGGCGCGAGCTTACGCGCCGCAGGCTGGACGAACGCCGGACTTGCGGGCGGCAAGGCATGGACAGGCAGCCGCCGTCCTGCCCAGCCGCTCTATCCGGCACAAATGAAATACCGCTATGAAAAGCGGCTGAATGGAGGTTGAGCTTATCAATATTGTTTCCTTTGGGGGCGGTACGAACAGCGCGGCAATGCTGGTCGGACTGCATCAACATGGCATTCCCGTCGATTTGATTTTGTTTGCCGATACAGGCGCAGAGCAGCCGCACACCTATTGCTTCATTGAAACGATGAACGAATGGCTTGCAGCACACAATATGCCCTCTATCATCACCGTAGAGAATGTAGACCGCTTTGGAAATCGGCTGTCCCTTGAAACAGAGTGCTTGCGCTCTCAAACGCTGCCCTCGATTGCCTACGGGTATAAGAGATGTTCACAAAAGCACAAGATCGCACCGCAGGGAAAATTCTGCAATAACTATCCTCCGTGCCGTGCGGTGTGGGCATCCGGCGAGCGCGTGACCCGCTTCCTCGGCTACGATGCAGGCGAGATCAGACGGTACAATCATTCCAAGACATACGACGCGAAAGACAAAAAGTATCATAATCGTTATCCTCTGATTGAATGGGGATGGAGCAGGACGGATTGCGTCCGGGTATTGGAAGCGGCAGACTTGCCGCAGCCCGGAAAATCCTCCTGCTTTTTTTGCCCCAGCATGAAGCGGGAGGAAATTATGCTGCTGAAAGAACAGCATCCTGATTTATATGCCCGTGCGATTGCCATTGAGGACAACGCCCGTCCTCGGCTGGAAAAAGTGAAAGGTTTGGGGCGCAATTACGCATGGAAAGACCGATTCGGAAAGGAGTAATTACCTATGGCTATGAGCAAAATTGACCGCATTGACCGTGAGATTGAAAAGACCCGCGGCAAAATCACCGAGTACCAAAACAGGCTGAAAGAGCTGGAAGCCCAGCGCACCGAGCAGGAAAACTTTGAAATCGTCAATCTTGTCCGCTCTATGTGCATGAGCCGCGACGAGCTGATGAACTTCCTGCGTGGCGGCGGTAACGACGCGCCGCCCGTGGAAACCGCCTATCACGAACAGGAGGACATGACCGATGACGAGGAATAAGCATTTTCGCTCTGTATTCGCCGCGCTGCTCTGCGCGGTGCTGTGCATGACGGCCTTTGCCACCGTTGCGTATGCAGACGGCGGCGACTACTACGATGACGAGCTGCCGCCCGAAACATGGCAGGAGGACACGCAGCCGGAGGACACTACGATTGTCCCCGGCACTCCGTTCACCGAGTACGGTATCGCCGCGACCCGCGATCTTCTCTATGATAAACACACCAATAAGCAGTTTATCACTGTGGAAACCCGAAACGGGCATACGATGTATATCGTCATTGACTATGACAAGCTGCTGGACGAGGAAGAAGAACGCTATCAGACATATTTCTTAAATCCCGTAGACGAAGCCGACCTGATGGCGCTGCTGGAGGACGACAGCCAGAATACGCCCGTTGTCTGCTCCTGCACCGAAAAATGCACCGCTGGCAAGGTCAATACGAACTGCGCCCTCTGCAAAACGGATATGACGAATTGCGCCGGAAAGGAAGCGACGTCGGAGGAACCCGAACAGCCCGACGAGCCGACGCCGGAGAAGAAAAACAATGTGGGTGGCATCCTGATCCTTGTGCTGTTCCTTGCTGCGGGTGGCGGCGGTGCGCTGTGGTACTTCAAGCTGCGCAAGCCGAAATCCAGCGTCAAGGGCGGCGACGAGCTGGACGAGTTCGATTTTGACGAGGATGACGAAGCCGAAGAATACGGGGATTATGAGGACGCAGACAGCGCCAGCGATCCCGATGAACAGGAGAATGAAGAATGAGTGTTTTGATTATTTGTGAAAAGCCCTCTGTGGCAAAGACCGTTGCCCTTGCGCTGGGCGCTGCGGAACAAAAGGACGGGTATTTTTCCGGCGACGGGCTGCTGGTGTCGTGGTGCATCGGGCATCTTATCAGCATGGCAGACGCGGGCAGCTATGATGAGCGATACAAAAAGTGGCGCTATGAGGATCTTCCCATTCTGCCGCAGACGTGGAAATATGCCCCTACTCCCGGCAAGGAAAAGCAGCTTGCCGTTCTGAAAGAGCTGCTGCACCGCAGCGACGTTTCCGAGGTGGTGAACGGCTGCGACGCCGGGCGCGAGGGTGAGCTGATTTTCCGCTTTGTCTACGAGCAGGTCGGATGCACGAAGCCCTTTTCCCGTCTTTGGATTTCCTCAATGGAGGACAGCGCCATCCGCAAGGGCTTTGCCGGACGCAGAGCCGGAACGGAATACGACGCGCTGTATCAATCGGCGCTGTGCCGTGCGCGGGCAGACTGGCTTGTGGGTATCAATGCGACGCGGCTTTTCTCCGTGCTGTACCACAAGACCCTGAATGTGGGACGGGTGCTGTCGCCTACGCTGAATCTGCTGGTGGAGCGCGACGGAAAAATTACGATGTTCCACAAGGAGAAATACCACATCGTACATATCGGCTGCGGCGGCGTGGACGCGGAAAGTGAACATATTTCCGACGCTGCCGCTGCGGATGCGCTGAAAACGGCTTGCGAAGCGTCGCAGGCCGTTTGCGTTTCTCTCAAAAAGGAAAGGAAAACTGCGCTGCCGCCGAAGCTCTTTGACCTTACCTTGTTGCAGAGGGAAGCCAACCGCGTTTACGGCTTTACCGCCAAGCAGACCCTTGACTATGCGCAAAGCCTGTATGAAAAGCGCTTCCTGACCTATCCCCGCACCGACAGCAATTATCTCACCGAGGATATGGCGCAGACGGCAACCGATCTCGTTGCGGCGCTGCTGCCAGTGCTTCCCTTTATGCAGGGCGCAGAGCTTGCGCCGGAGATCAGGCGCGTCATCAACAGCGCCAAGGTTTCCGACCACCACGCGATTATTCCCACGACGGCCTTTGCAGGCAACGGCTTTGACGGACTGCCGGAGAGTGAAAAGAAGCTGATGTCCCTTGTCTGCTGCAAGCTGCTGTGCGCCGTTGCAGCGCCGCAGGAGTATGAAACCGTTGCGGCGGTCTTTGACTGCGGCGGCAAACCGTTTACCGCCAAGGGCAAAACGCTCCTGATTGCAGGCTGGAAAGACATTGACGCCCGTTTCCGCGCCACGCTCAAAGCAAAGCCGGACGAGGACAGCGCAGAGGATGCGGCGCTGCCGGAGCTTGCCGAGGGGCAGATTTTTGAAACGGTCACGGTATCCGTTTCCGAGCATTACACCACGCCGCCCAAGCCCTACACCGAGGATTCGCTTCTGTCCGCAATGGAGAACGCGGGCAAGGAGGATATGCCGGAGGATGCAGAGCGGCAAGGGCTGGGAACTCCGGCAACGCGGGCAGCGATGATTGAAAAGCTGCTCTCTGCCGGATTTGTCGAGCGCAAGGGCAAAAGTCTTGTGCCGACCAAGGACGGCATCAATCTCGCCGTTATTCTGCCGGATATGCTGAAATCGCCGCTGCTCACCGCTGAATGGGAAACCCGCCTGACGGAGATCGCCAAGGGCAGCGACGACCCGCAGAGCTTCATGCAGGGAATCGAGGATATGACGCGGGAACTGGTGAAGCGGTATTCCCACATCACCGAGGACGGCAAAAAGCTGTTCGCGCCGGAAAAGGAAGCAGTCGGCATCTGCCCCCGCTGCAAAAGCCATGTCTATGAGGGCAAGAAGAATTTCTACTGCTCTGACCGCTCCTGCCGCTTTGTCATGTGGAAGAATGACAAGTTCTTTGAAAGCCGGAGAACCGTCTTTTCCAAGAAGATCGCCGCCGCGCTCCTAAAGGACGGCAAGGCAAAAGTCAAGGGGCTGTACTCCGAGCGCACGGGCAAGACCTATGACGGGACGGTGCTGCTGTGTGATACGGGAGAAAAGTATGTGAATTACCGTATCGAGCAGAGAAAATGATCCGGCTGAATGACGCGCAGCATCGCAGAGTGAAAAAGCTGACCCGATGCCATTGCGCCAACAATGTGCGCGGGTGCTGTCTGCTGCTGGACGACGGCGAGCCGTGCGTCTGTGTGCAGGCCATCAGCTATTCGCTGCTCTGCCGATACTTCCGGGAAGCGGTGCTGCCCGCAGACCGGGAGCTGTGCGCGGATATTGCAGCCACGGCGGACACCCGCAAGAAATGCGAGCTGTGCGGCAAGCCCTTTCCCGCCCGCAGCAACCGTGCAAAATACTGTGACCGCTGTGCGCCCTATGCTGCCCGACGCAATGCAGCCGAGCGCAAGCGCCGCCAGCGGGCAAAAGCGCGGTGTGTCACGGTTTAGGGGCTTCAAAAGCCTTGCGGCAAGCGGTTTTCCAGACACGCTTTTGGAGTACGCAGGGTATTCCTATGGAAACTGCGGAAAACGGCTTTGAAAGCGTGACAGAACGCATTTTACGGAGATAAAAGAACGATTCAGTAACGCAGCAAGCATAGGGAGTGTGGCTACAACTCCCGAAAATCGCCGTCCGGCACAGACCGGGCGGCGATTGCTTGTTGGGATAGTCCCAAACCCTTATGTTAGAAAGGAGCGCAGACGTGGACGAACACCTTTTGGAAGTATATCTTATCAACACTGCACGGCACACCGAGGAAACGCCTGTTGCGGAATGGGTATCGCTGCCCACCGACGCCGAAACGATGAAAGCCGTTTTTGAACGGCTGGGCGTAGACGGGAGCGATACGGAACAGTATCAGGTATCTGCCTATCAATCCTCTCTGGACGGGTGGAGCGAAGCCTTGAAGCCCGGCGAAAGTCTGGATGATTTGAACTATCTTGCCGCGCTGCTCACCCAGCGCAGCGACGAGGAACGCGACAAATTTGCCGCTGCCGCGCAGTACGGCGACCATGCGGCAAGCGCGGCGGACTTAATCAACCTGACGCACAATCTGGACTGCTACTGGCTTTATCCCACCGTACACAATTCTGATGATTACGGGCATTACCTCATTGACGACCTGGACGAGCTGGAATTGCCGGACGCTGCTAAGAGGTTCTTTGATTACAAGAGCTACGGGCGCGAAGCGGTCAAAGAGGATCGCGGTATTTTTACCGATTATGGCTATGTCTACAATAACGGCAACGATTATGCGGAGTGGTACAAAGCCAACCAAGTGCCGCAGGAATATCGCCTGACTGCGCAGCCCAGCCCCCAACGGGATATGGACGAGCTGCCGCAGGGCGCGGCGCTGCCCGCAGAGCCAATCCCCGTGCGCCCGTTGGTGCTGAACGCCACTGACACGCAGGGCAGGATCAAGGAGATCACCGAGCATTTGGAACAGGGCGTACAGGAGGTTTTTGAAAGTGAACGGTATCGGGATTATCTGAAAGCCATGTCCCGCTTCCACAATTACAGCTTGAACAATACGCTGCTGATCGTCATGCAGAAGCCGGACGCATCCCTTGTCGCAGGCTACGGAAAATGGCGCGACGAATTTGAACGCCATGTCAAATCCGGTGAAAAGGGCATCAAAATTCTTGCGCCCGCGCCCTATAAAATCAAAAAGGATGTGGCGAAAACTGACCCGGACACCGGGCAGCCTGTGATTGGCGCAGACGGTAAGCCCGTCACGGAGCAGCAGGAGGTGACGATTCCAGCGTTCAAGGTGGTGTCGGTATTCGATGTGAGCCAGACCGAGGGCAAGGAACTTCCCGACATTGCCGTGGACGCGCTCACGGGCAATGTGGAACAGTATGAAGATTTTTGGAGAGCCTTGAAGCTGACCTCTCCCGTTCCTGTGACGCTTGAAAAAATCGACGGCAGCGCACACGGCTATTATGACCTTGCAGAAAAGCGCATTGCCATTGACGACGGCATGAGCGAGCTGCAAACCATCAAAACGGCGATCCATGAGATTGCCCATGCCAAGCTGCACGATATTGACCTGAACGCGCCGGAGCAGACGGAGCGCCCCGACCGCAGCACCCGCGAGGTGCAGGCGGAAAGCGTCGCCTATACGGTGTGTCAGCATTTCGGGCTGGACACGTCGGACTACTCCTTTGGCTACGTCGCCGAGTGGAGCAGCGGCCGCGATATTAAGGAGCTGAAAGCATCTCTTGAAACTATCCGCACCGCCGCCAGCGAGTTTATTTCCGAAATCGAGGGGCATTTTGCAGAGCTTCAGGCGCAGCACACCGCAGAGCAGGAACAGGCTGCTGCGCAGGACGTGCCGGAGAACACCTTTTCCATTTATCAGCTCAAAGACGGCGACGCAACACGGGATCTCCGATTTGAGCCGCTGGAACAGGTAAAGGCCGCCGGGCTGCGGGTTGACCGTGAAAATTATGAGCTGGTCTATACCGCGCCCCTCTCCGACACGGACACGCTGGAGGACATTTTTGTTCGCTTCAATATGGACAGGCCGCAGGATTTTACCGGGCATAGCCTTTCCATGTCCGATGTCATTGTGCTGCATCGCGGAGAACAGGAAACGGCGCACTATCTGGATCGCGGCGGCTATACCGAAGTGCCGGAGTTTTTACAGCCGGAGCAGACCGCACAGCAGGAAGCACAGGCTGACGCCCC
>OJAM01000583.1_pt1 | contig 15667 bp, 14 predicted proteins | sample 1589071 | NCBI WGS metagenome assembly OJAM01 (sample SAMN03283243) | human gut metagenome | biome: human-associated habitat; material: feces | host: Homo sapiens | place: Peru | collected 2012
GGTTGAAGCCGTTGTCGCCGCCGTACGACACATCCACGATCTTCACCACCGCGTTCTTGATACGCGGGTCCAGCATATCTGCCCGTCACGCCCAGCCGCCACACTCACCCGACCCGTACACCTCCTCCTTCAGCTCGGCGGAGCCGGCGAACACGATGCCCGCCACGTTCACGCGCTCGTCGGCGGGGATGTCGGCGTCTTCATAGCGCGCCAGCAGCTCCTGCGCCGCCGCGTCGCTGTAGCCCTCGGGCTTCATGGGCAGGGTCTGCCTGACCGAGTGCAGAAACGACCAGAGCAGCCCGCGCGAGGCGCTTCGCTCCGACTCGTGCTCGCAGTTGAACACGCCGTCGGCGCTCTGCGCGTCATAAAGCGCCTTGTCGCCGTACCACAGCCGCCACGACAGCAGCCCCAGCGCCACGCAGGCCAGCACGCCAAGCGCGCGCACCCAGAGGCGCTTCCTAGGGATGCGGGCGCGCGCATAGCGCATGAGCGCGAGCGCCCCGACGAGCACCAGCCCGAAGGAGACGAAGAACAGCGCCGGAAAATGCAGCTCATAGTCGCCCATGGTGCCCGCGCCCTCGCCGATGAGCAGCAGATCCTCGGCGATCAGCGGGTCGCCGCGAATGGCGATCTTGAAATAGTTGATGAAGGACACAAGCACCAGCAGCGCCGAGGGCAGCAGGAAGGCCAGCCACGCGCGGTTGGTCAAAAACCAGAACAGCGCGACGAGCAGCACGACCGGCAGCAGATTCAGCAGGAAGACCGCCGGGTGTCGAAAATAAGAGAAGAAGCGTGCGCCGGAAAAATCCAGCGTGCCGATGTACAGGCAGAGCAGATGCGTGCCGAGCGCGGCGCCGAGCAGCAGCCCGAGCGTCAGCGCGCGGCTCACGCGCGCGGACAGCTCCGGCGGTCTGAGCAGAGAGCGCCCCTGCCGCCGCGCCGTTCCGGTTCCGGATCGTTTCATGGCCGCCTCACGCCCCCCTTCTCCGATCGGGCGGATTAAAACGCGAGCTTTTCGGCGAGGTAGTCCTTCAGCTTCGCGATCGGGATGCGGACCTGCTCCATGGTGTCGCGGTCGCGCACGGTGACGGCGTGGTCGGCCGGGGTGGTTTCGTCGCCGACGGTGGCAAAGTCGACCGTGATGCAGTAGGGCGTGCCGATCTCGTCCTCGCGGCGGTAGCGCTTGCCGATGGAGCCGGCGTCGTCGAAGTCGACCATGAAGTCCTTGCGCAGGTCGTTATAGATCTCGGTGGCGGCGGGACTGAGCTTCTTGCTCAGGGGCAGCACGGCTGCCTTGAAGGGCGCGAGTGCCGGATGCAGATGCAGCACGGTGCGCACGTCGTCCTTGCCGTTCTTGTCCTGCCCGACGACCTCCTCGTCATAGGCGTCTGCGAGGAAGGCGAGGAAGCTGCGCTCGACGCCGAGCGACGGCTCGATGACATAGGGGATATAGCGGGTGTTCTTTTCCTGGTCGAAATAGGTCAGATCCTTGCCCGAGGTGTTCTGGTGCTGCGTCAGGTCGTAATCCGTGCGGTCGGCCACGCCCCAAAGCTCGCCCCAGCCGAACGGGAAGAGGAACTCGAAGTCGGTCGTCGCCTTGGAATAGAAGCACAGCTCCTCCGGGTCGTGGTCGCGCAGACGGAGGTTCTCCTCCTTCATGCCGAGGCTCAGCAGCCACTGCTTGCAGAAGCCGCGCCAATAGGCGAACCACTCGAGGTCGCTGCCCGGCTCGCAGAAGAACTCCAGCTCCATCTGCTCAAACTCGCGCACGCGGAAGATGAAGTTGCCCGGCGTGATCTCGTTGCGGAAGGATTTGCCGATCTGGCCGATGCCGAAGGGCAGCTTTTTGCGCGTGGTGCGCTGGACGTTGCAGAAATTGACGAAAATGCCCTGCGCCGTCTCCGGGCGCAGATAGACCGTGTTCTTGGCGTCCTCGGTGACGCCCTGGAAGGTCTTGAACATGAGGTTGAACTGACGGATGTCGGTGAAGTTATGCTTGCCGCAGGTGGGGCAGGGAATCTGATGCTGCTCGATGAAGTCCTTCATCTCGGCCTGCGAGAAGGCGTCGATGGGCTTCGGCAGCTCAAGACCCTGCTCGGCGCAGAAATCCTCGATGAGCTTGTCGGCGCGGAAGCGCTCCTTGCACTCGCGGCAGTCCATCAGCGGGTCGGAGAAGCCGCCCAGATGGCCGGAGGCCACCCACGTCTGCGGGTTCATCAGGATCGCGGAATCCAGACCGACGTTATAGGGGTTCTCCTGCACGAATTTCTTCCACCACGCACGCTTGATGTTGTTTTTCAGCTCCACGCCGAGCGGGCCGTAGTCCCACGTGTTGGCAAGGCCGCCGTAGATCTCGGAGCCGGCGAAGACATAGCCGCGATTTTTGCACAGCGCGACCAGCTTGTCCATGGTTTTTTCGGTATTTTTGAGCATAGTATGCCTCCAAAATGTTCAAATTCTATCAATTTATTATACCCGGTATCCCCGGCGATGTCAATAGCCCGCGCCGCCGAAAAACCGTTTCGCCGGGGCTTTCTGCCGTCCGCGCAAAAACGTATAAAAATACAGAAAAATCGTATTTTCCGGTTGAAAAGCGTCGACTCCTGTGCTATACTAAAGTTTCACAATCCTGAGAGGAGGCGCACGGCTTTTCCGCCATGAAAACAGACCAGATTTCGCTGACCGAGGGGTCGATCTGGAAGAATCTGACCCTTTTTGCGATCCCCATTCTGCTGGGGCAGATCTTCCAGCAGCTTTATAACACCGCCGACGCATGGATCGTCGGCCACTACTGCAACGACGCGCAATATGCCGCCGTCACGTCCACCGGGAGCCTCGTATTCCTGCTGGTGGGCTTCTTTTCGGGCATCGCCGTCGGCGCGGGCGTCGTGATCGCGCGCTACTACGGCGCGCGGGACGAAAAAAACCTCAGCACCGCCATCCACACCACCGTCGCCTTCGGCCTGCTCGCCGGCGTGCTGCTGACGGTCGTCGGCGTGCTGTGTACCCCGGCGCTCCTGCGCGCCATGCAGACCGACAAGAGCTATTTCCGCTATTCGGTCGAATATTTCCGGTTCTATTTCCTCGGCTCGGTCGCGATCGTCATGTATAACCTCGGCATGGGCATCCTGCGCGCCGTCGGCGACAGCAAGTCCCCGCTGTATTACCTGATCTTCTCCTCGCTGGTCAACGTCGCGCTCGACTTTCTCTTTGTCGGCGCGTTCCGCTGGGGCGTCTGGTCGGCCGCGCTGGCCACGACCATCTCGCAGTTCGTCAGCACAGTCCTGTGCATCCTGCGGCTCATGCGCGGCGGCGAGGGCTACAAGCTCCGTCTGCGCGAGGTGCGTTTGCAGCCGACCATGCTCCGGGAGATCATCCGCTACGGCCTGCCCTCCGGCGTGCAGAACTCGATCATCGCCTTCGCCAACGTGATCGTCCAGTCGAACATCAACGTCTTCGGGCCGGACACCGTCGCCGGCTGCGGCACCTATTCCAAGCTCGAGGGCTTCGCCTTCCTGCCCATCACCTGCTACACCATGGCGCTGACGACCTTCGTCAGTCAGAACCTCGGCGCCGGGAAATACGACCGCGCGAAAAAGGGCTCCGTGTTCGGCATCGTGAGCTGCGTGGTCATGGCAGAGGTCATCGGCGTGCTGATGCTCCTGCTGGCGCGGCCGCTGCTCTCCTTCTTCACGAAAAATCAGGCCGCCATTGCCGTCGGCGAGCGGCAGATCCAGGTCGAGGCGCTGTTTTTCTGTATGCTCTCGTTTTCGCACTGCATCGCCGCCATCATGCGCGGCGCAGGGCGGCCGATGGTGCCGATGTTCGTCATGCTCGGCGCGTGGTGCGTCCTGCGCGTGACCTATATCAGCGTCGTCGTGCCGCTCGTCGGCGAGAGCTGGGTCATCTTCTCGGCCTACCCCCTGACGTGGACGGTCAGCAGCATCGTCTTCCTGCTGTTCTATCTCAAGAGCGACTGGATCCACGGCTTCGACAAAAAAGAACGCGCGCCCGCCGGGCGCACATAACGGCAAAACGGCAGGTTTCCGAAAAACCTGCCGTTTCTGTCCTTGCGCGGAGAGAAGCGACGCAGCATGGCTGCGCTGCGGCCTCGCAATGACACGAAATTGGAACGTTTTTGTTTGGAAAACGGACGTTTTTCATTTTTTGCGGTTATTTTTTGCACAGTGTCGCTCCGCATCGTCTTTCAAACGTTTCGTTCCGGAAACTGCTCCGTTTTTCCGCAAAACCTACCAAATTTGTCATTGCGAGGAGGGCGCCTGCGCCCGACGCGGCAATCTTTAACGAAACGATTTGCCATCCCGTAACGAACTATGGTTGCGCGGAACGAAACAGAACCTTGAAAGAAAGAGAGAGAAAGCGGAACGACGCGGCAAATCCATTTTTTGTGATAGGGCTTCCCTCTTGCTTCGCACTCCCGTGCTTCGCTGCGGGATGCCATACCTTAAACTTTAAGATTGCCACGTCGCTGCGCTCCTCGCAATGACACAAAAATGGTAGGTTTTTCGTAGAAAACCTACCATTTTTATTCCCGAAATGTTTGGGATTCGTCGCGGGGCGACACCGCCGCAACGTCCCCTCGGGGCGCTATATCATGCGGCCTCGCAATGACACGAAATTGAACCGTTTTGCTGTTTTTGATCCTGATATAAAAAACCGGGTGCAGAGGGGGTGCGGCAGAAATGCCGCTTACCGCCGCACTGCCTCGCCTCCGCACCCGGCGCGGGGAAACATCATGATGCGTCTGCGGCTGTCCTCGCGTTTTGCGGATTTTCCCGCAGCGCTCTGTGCCGCGCCGCAGGGGCGCATATCCGGGCTTTATTGCGCAAATGCCCGCTGCGCCCTCCCCGCGAGCAGAAGGATGCTCTCGAGCACGAGGCTCGCCGCGATGGGATAGGCGACCGCGCCGCAATGAAGCGGCAGCGCTGCGGCGATCGCGGCGCAATACGCGCAGACGATCACGCACGCAATTCTCCGATACCGCCTGCGCTCCTGCGCGTCGAGCGGTTTTTCCTTGGAATCCAGCGGACTGAGCAGGAGCACGCAGACCGCCGCCACGGCCGTCGGCACTGCGGCGGCAACGATGGGCCGCAGATGCAGAAGCCCCCTGATGAGCAAAAGCGCCGCAAAAATGGACAGTGCGGTCAGCAGAAGGCAGGAAAGCTCCCGCTTGGCGTGGATCCCGCCGGCATAGCTCCGGATAAGCAGAAAGGAGCAGAAAAACAGAAGGCTTTCCCCTAAAATACCAAGCAGCGCTCCCATGATCGCCGTGATCCCGAAAAACAGGGTCTTCGATATTACCAGAAAAAAGCCGTATGTATACAGCTCTGCTTCATCCGGATCGATCACCGCCGCGACAAGCAGCCGCTGCACGACACGCTGCGCGAGCCAGGATGCCATTACTTCTTCTCCTTGAACTTGGAAAGCTTCGCGGGGACTGCGGGCTGATAGATTCCGACGCAGGTCGTCCGGTTCGCATCCCGGCGGAGGGTTTTTTCAGCCGACTTTTTCGCGGTTTTCAGAAGCAGCTTTTCCACCTTTTTCATGTTGTCCACCTCCTTTGGCTTATCATATCATACCATACCACAAAGACCCCCGGGTTTTCTATAGCTCTGACAAAAATGCTGATTATTTGCGCAAAAATGCAAGAAATCCCGGTTTGATGCGTATATCTCTGTAAAATCTTTATAGAATCATGATTTGATAGATATATTCTGCCATAGTTGGTTTTAATGTGCGCCAATTCGTGGTATTTTATCCGGGGTGATGAAAATGGACGCAAACAGCAGACTGATCGGCAAGCGGATTAAATTCCGCAGAGAGGCCGCCGGACTTTCGCAGGAGCAGCTCGCCGAGCGGCTGGAGCTTTCAAAAAACCACATTTCGAGCATCGAATGCGGCAAGAGCATGGTCACGACGAAGGGTCTGCTTGCGCTGTGCGACGTGCTCGGCGGCACGCCGAATTACTATCTGATCGGCGAGCTGTCGCCCGAGGCCGATTCGATCACGTCGCTGATCCGGCTTCTGAACCCTGTGGAGCAAAAAACGCTGATCCGGCTTCTGAACGCCTATCTGGAGCAAGAGCAGGCGTCCGTTCCGAAAAGCAAAAATTCCCGGGCGGCTGCGCCGCTCCGAAAGACGCAATGACCGGCGTCCGCCGCGCATTTGCATTTCCTGAGGTTTTCTATGAGAATTTTAATTTGTGACGACGAGCCACTTTATCTGGATATGATGCAGTCTCATGTGGAGGAATACATGAGGCTGCATCAAATTTGTTTCACCATTACAGCCGTCACCGACCCGACGGACATTCTGAACGGCGACGACGTTTTTGATCTTGCGTTTCTGGATGTTCAGATGCCCCGGATCGACGGGATCACGATGGCGCGGATGCTGCGCCGCCGCAACTCCAAGCTGGCGCTGTTCTTCATCACGAACTATGAGGAATATCAGGACGACGCCATGGATCTGCAAGCCTTCCGCTTTTTGGAAAAGCCGTTCCACGCGCCCCGGCTCTACGCCGGTCTGGACAAAGCCATGGAATACATCGACGGCGCATATGTCGATCTGTATCTGGCCGACAACGGCGATCAGCAGCGGATCATCGCCGACGACATCCTCTATGTGACCCGCAACGGCCGCAGGGCCACCGTCGTGACGGACGAAAAGGCCTATCCGGTCGAGGAGAAATACGACGACCTTTGCGCAAGGCTGCCCCAGCTGTTCTTTTACCCGGTACACAAATCCTTTCTGGTCAATCTGCACAGCGTGGAGCGCTATACCTATCACGAGCTGGTGCTGACGGACGGCACGCACGTGCCGATCGCGCCGCGAAAGCAGGCGTCGTTCCATCAGTTCTGGTTCGACTATCTGAGGAGGCGATGATATGCTGAATCCGTTTGCGTCCTTTGGGATCTACATCGCGGAAATGCTGATCGCGTACCTGTATTTTTCCGGCTTTTTGGAGCAGAGGCGACCGACGTGGCAGTGTCTGCTGCTCGGCGGTCTGTGCTTCACCGGGGCGTCGGCGCTGAATCTGCTCTTCCGGAACAACACGGTTCTGAATCTCTGCACGTCCTTCCTCGCGCCGCTTCTGTTTGCGCTGAGCTGCTACCGGGGCAGGCTGCCCCTGAAGGCGTTCTACGCGCTGATCTTCGCGGTGCTCGGCGGCACGATCGAGACGGCCGTCGTGGCCTTCGGCGCGACCGTTACCGGCAACGGCTTTCTGGACTATAACACCAACACGCCGCTCTTCCTGCTCGAGGCGATCAGCTGCAAGGGGCTGACCTTTCTCGCGGTTCTGGTCGCGGTGCGCTTCCTGAACCCGAACAAAAGCGCGGTCAAGGTTCCTCCGGTCTTCCTGCTCTATCCGCTGATCGGCACGTTCTGCATTTTCATCTTCTGGCGCGTCTGCGCGCAGGCCGACTGCACACCGGAGAATCAGATCCTTCTGGCGGCAGCAGCGATCGGCCTGTTTCTCTCGTCCATTCTGCTCTTCGCGGCCTACTCCCGTCAGGCCGAGAAGGATCGGGAGGCCATCCAGATGCGGGCGGAGCTGTCCCGCCTGCAAACGGAGCGCTCCTATTATGAGCTTCAGGATCAGCAGAATCACCAGCTGATGCTCTACGCCCACGATGCGAAAAACCATCTGGCTGCCATTCAGGCGCTCAATCGGGACCCGCGGATCGACCATTATCTCGCGCAGCTCTCTCAGCAGCTCAAGGACTACACCCGCAACTGTCACAGCGGCAACCAGCTGCTGGACGTGATGCTCCACAAATACATCATCACCTGCGAGCTGCGGGGCATTCGGTTCGAATATGACATCCGCTCCTGCAATCTGTCTCAGCTTGCGGACATCGACCTGGTCGCCATCCTCGGCAACCTGATGGACAACGCCGTCTCTGCTGCGGAGCAGTCCGAGGAAAAGTACATCTCGCTGAGCACCTGCCACCGGAACTCCTACAGCGTGATCGATCTCACGAACAGCTGCGCCGCGCCGCCCGTGCAGCGCGGCGGCCGGCTGCTCACGACCAAGGCCGACAAGCTCTCTCACGGCTTCGGCATGAAGAGCATAAGAGATATCGTGGAAAAGTACGGAGGTAATCTCGCGGTGTCCGTAAAAGACGGCGTTTTCAGCCTTAATATGCTGTTCTTCGTCGGAAAAATTACAGGGTGACTTCAACTGGGACTACCACGCCGGTGAGAAGCGGTTCACCGCGACCGTCATGCTGACCGACAGCCCGGCAGAGGCCGCGCCGTGAAATTTGCCCTGCGGGCAGGCAGGAGTGGCAGCGGTCAAAAGCGGTGTCACCCCGCGGCGGATTTCAAACATTTTGGAAATAAAAACGGTAGGTTTTCCACAGAAAACCTACCGTTTCTGTGTCATTGCGAGGCCGCAGCGCGGCCGTGGCAATCTTAAAGCCAAAGGTATGGCATCCCGTGGCGAAGCACGGGAGCACGAAGCAAAAAGGAAGCCCTATCACGAAAAACATGGGATTCGCTGCTTCGTTCCGCTTCCTCTTTCTTTCAAGGTTCTGTTTCGTTCCGCGCAACCATAGTTCGTTTCGGGATGACAAATCGATTCGTTAAAGATTGCCGCGTCGGGCGCACGCGCCCTCCTCGCAATGATAAATCTGATCGGTTTTGCGGGGAAATGAAACGGTTTTCAGAACGAAAAGTTTCAAATTTTAGTGGGGCGACGCCGCGCAAAAAACGCACCCTCCTCGCAATGACAAAAAACTGGTAGGTTTCTGTGAGAAACCTACCAGTTTCTTAATTGGAATGTATGAATCGGTCGCGGGGCGGCACCGACGCGGCGCTTCCTCGGGAGCTTCCGCCGCTGTCAGGCTCGCAGTTATTTTTTTGTAAAGGTTCCGCTGATGCCGTAGCCGGAGTTCTCATTCATGGTAAGGCTGCTTCCGTCAACGGAGAACGTGTAGGTAGACGGGTCGCTCCACGTCTCCAGCTTTACCGTGAGCTGGTCGCCGTCAATGGTATAGGTGCCGCTCTGTTTCATATAGGCGTTCTCCATGGTGCATTCGCCTTTCCCGTCGAAGCTCCATGTGATCACGCCGTCCGCGCCAAGCTCGGCCGACCATGTACCGGCCAGCGCATCCTTGCTGCCGCAGGCAGCAAGCGTCAGAAGTGCAGCTACGATCAAAAGCAATACTACATACTTTTTCATTATTTCGTGTCCTTTCTTCTTTGAAAGCGTTTGATGGATTGGTTTCCGCTTACCGCGCTGCCGCAGTATCCGCAGCAGTCGCTTGCATTCGCGTGGTTGTCGCGTCACGGCTGAGGCAGGGGACAGCCGTTTGTGTGTGGTCTCCTGCTCGATCTCCTCGCCGAGCGTTTTGTAATTGCGGTGTTCAGCATTTGTTATGCCCACGGGTCTTCCGCCGCAGGGATGCGAATACCGCTGAGGATGCTGGAATATTCCCAAAGGAACCATTCGCCGGTCGAGGCCTTCTGACGCAGCTTCATGGGCCGCGGCGAATCCGCGCCCGCCGTTTTCAGGAAGACACGCAGATAGCCCGGCTCCATATCCTGCGCTCTGGGGTCTGCCGTCACGTTCAGCGTGAACGGCACGCGTGGCTGATACCCGTTTTCGGGCGTTGCGCCTTCAAAATACGCAAGCGGCAGATAGGATTTGCCGCGCAGCCGGTCGCGCAGGAACTGAGCGTCATACGGCGTCATGGGCTTCGGGCCGCGCAGAAGGTTCATTGCGGCAGTGCCCGCATCCTTATCCCGATCAAACAGCGCCAGCGCGCACAGAAACAGGGCGCAGATGCGTTCCGGCTGCCGTCCCTTGGCGGCGAGCAGTTCAAATTCCGGCAGATTTTCCGGCATTTTTTGAATTAAGACCTGCAATGCAATCTCTCCTTATACTGTAAAGTAGCATATCTCTGCATCGGGGCTACGGGGTGTGCGCGGCGGTTGCCCGCTGCGCTCCCCTGCGGTCAGAGATGCATCGCGCGGTAGAGGAAGGTCACGATCTGTCCGCGGGTGCAGTTCTCGTCCGGGCTGAAGGTCGTGGGGCTGGTGCCGTTCGTAACGCCCACCTTGACCGCCCAGAACACGGCATCCATATAGTATGCCGTCGCAACGTCCGTAAACGGATCCACGATCCCCGTCACCTCCGGGCTGCCCTTGCTGCGCCAGAGGAAGGTCACGATCTGCGCACGGGTGCAGTCGGCATCGGGGCTGAAGGTCGTGTTGCTCGTGCCGTTTGTAATGCCCTCTTCAACCGCCCAACGCACTGCCTTTTCGTAGTAGCTGCCTGCCTTCACGTCCTTAAACGGCATTTGCGTCGTTTTCGGCTCCGGCTGTCCCGCAGCTCTCCACAGGAAGGTCACGGCATGTGCACGCGTACAGGTACCGTTCGGGTCAAAATGCGTTGCATCCATACCGTTCGTTATGCCGTTTTCCACCGCCCACAGCACCGAGTCGTAATAAAATGCATTCTCGGCAACATCGACGAAGGGATTTATCGGCTTTGCGTCTGACTTTACAAAGACCGCCTCAATGGTGTGATTGCCCGTGACGCTCTTGAAGGTGTATGATGTCAGCGCACCGACGTCCGTTCCGTCCACCAGCACCTTGGACACGGCGTAGCCGACATTCGGCTTGACGGCAAAGGTCTGATCCTCGCCCTTCTTGACCGTAATGCTGCCGGAGGGCGTGATCGTGCCGTTTGCGCCCGCCGTGGCAGTGATAACGGGATCCTCCTGCATGGTGGCGTCCTCGACGGTCATGGCTTCCGTCCAGAAGAACTTTTTCTCCCAGTCCAGCTTGCACGGCGTGTCGTTGAGGTAGAACTTGGCGCCCTTCGCGACCCCGACGCCGCTGAGGTCATAGGATACATAGATAAAGCACTGGTATTCGCAGCTCTCGCCGTCCGACGTCTTTCCCGCCCGGAAGGCAAAGGGCTTATCGGAATAATAGGTCCAGTCGTCAAAGCACTTCAGCCAATCGACGCGCACGAGCGTCATATACGGCGGCAGACCGTCGATCTTGCAGTAGTCGCTGTCCGGCGCGGGGCTTTCGCCAGCGACGGGCGCCTTCACGGACAGGTTCAAATTGGTGATCTCGAGCCGGTTGAGCCAAAGGCCGCCAAGGTTGGTGTCGGTTTCGTCGTGCAGCTTATAGCACGCGCCGGCGCTGATGTTGTTCGTGTCCATCCAGTCGTCGTTCCAAATGGCCTCTCTCCAGCTTCCGGCCACCCATTCCGGGTTGGCATATTTCAGCTTTCCGCTCCCGCTGCGGAACACATAGCCGGGCTTTGCCTCGACCGTGCAATAGAGGTAATAGGGAGCGCCGGTCTCGTCGAGCAGGTCCTGCGGCGACAGGAAGCTGTCATAGATGGTAGAGCCGGAAGAGCTGACGTATTCGCCGACCTCCTTGACGTTGATGGTGTATTTGCTCGGCTCATACGATTCCACATAGATGTCATTGACGCGATTATAATAGACCAGACCGCGCACGATGCCCTTTGCCTCGGTGATCAGCTCGCACTCCTGCGCCTCCACGCCGACGACGCAGGTCTGACCGCCGTCCGTGCTGTAGAGCCACTTTGCCGTGATGCTGTTCGCCCCGGCGACGTTGAATTTCGTGTCCTTCGTCAGATAGAAGCCTTTCTTCGCCTTCAGAACCACGGTCTTGTTGCGCACGGCTCCGTTGTCCGCCCAGTTCACCTGACTTTTAACGGTGCAGTCTTCGCCCTCGGAGACGGTAATCGGGCTGTCGGTCGCGGCGGACGCGGCGATCAGGTCGCCGTCCTTCACCGTCAGCGTGACCTCGGGAATGGCGACATCGGTCTCCGACATCATCCGGTAGCGCATCAGGAACATATTGGAAGCGCCGCTCAGTCTCAGCGGCTCGCCGTCCTTATAAAGCTCGACGGTGATCCCCAGCTGCTGCACCTCCGTCTGGTAGCTATAGCTATTCACAGGGATAATCTGAAACAAGAGATTGTTATTGTAGCTGCTGGCGGTGACGGGATAATCCGTACCGTTGAGCGTGTAGCTGATCTTCTGTCTGTAGCCTGCGTCCCTCATCGCCTGCGGCAGGGGGTTCCAGTAGAACTGGAGTCGCTTTTTCGGATTGAGCGCGTACAGCGGAGCGCCGCTGTAGCCGCCCGTCACGTCCATCTGGTGCGGCACATAGGCCGGCGCACCGTTGACCTCCACCTTGACCAGGCCGAAGGCGTTGGTGCAGACGTCGGTGTAGGCCGTGCCACTGTAGGACGAGAAGGCGACGCGCTTATAGTCGTCAAGATTCTTGGTCGACAGGGCGATGAGGTACTCCTTCGAGACGGAATTGGCCATGTATTCGGTCTTGACGTCCTTCTGACGGTAGATCAGGCGGGTCCGCTCGTCGGGGCGAAGCAGAGCGGTCCTCTCCGGGAACATTGCGGCAAAGGCAAAGTTTTCCGGGGTCTGCTCGCTGCTGCTGAGCGCGAAATTCTCCGTGAAGAGGCCGCGGCCGAAGCTGCCGCCCTGGATGCTGATGGGGAAAGACCGCCCCAGCGTGATGGTCTCGCTGCCCTTTTTAACGACGATACCGCCCTTGAACTTGCCGCCGTTGATCACGGCCTTCGGCTTGCTTATCCCGTCCGTTCGGGTGGCGTAGGTGAAGCCGACCAAGCCCTCAAATTCGCCGCCGTTGAATTCGGCCTTGCAGTTGGACGACAGCAGGGCGGAATAGACATAGGGAATGCCGACCATCGGGGAGATGGCGTCGACCTTGCCGCCGTTGAAGACGACCTTCGCGTCGCCCTTGCCCTCGACAACCACAATGCTGTTTTTGGCAAGACCGTTATCGACGCCGATCCGCCCGCTGTTGAGCGTGAAGCTTCCGGTCTCGGCGAGGATCAGCACCTGCTTGCTGCTGGCCGTATTGGGATTGGCGTCGATGTAGAGCTTGCCGCCGCCGCGGCTGTCCTTGACCGACAGATCGCCCGTGACGCGGATGGCAGCCGGGAGCGGAGAGGTTCTGCTGAAAAAGGTCACGGAATAGCCGTCAAGATCCAGTTGAACCGTTCCGGTCTGCCGGATGGATTTGGTATATCCCGCGCCGTCGTTCAGCTCGGCCGTTTTGATGTTGGCGCCGAGCTTCACATAGGCAACGCCGGAGCTCAGCGCAGAGCGGAGCTCGTCATAGGTCGAGACGACCATCGGGTCGCCCGCGTCCGTGCCGCTTCCCGCTGCGCTGACGGCGGGGCCGGCTGCCGGGAACAGCGCTGCCAGCAAAACCGCTGCCAGCAGCAGAGAGAGCAGTTTTCTTCCGATTTTTTTCATCGCTTCCTCCTTGTCGTTGAGAGGCGCCCCGCGCACGCGGCGCGGTCGGACTGCCTCGGATGTTTGTGCCCCGCACAGAGCGGAGCGGACGGATGCAACCGGCCTATTGGCCGGGATACTGCGTCGGATTTCCTTCCCAAGGAGCGCGAAGCCGCTTCACGCCCTTTGGGAAAGGGGGCTTGCCGGACAGCAAGCCCCTCAAATGCCGGATTTCTCAGGCCTTGGCGTTGAGCGAAGCGCCGATGATGTAGAGCACCGGGAGCACCAGACCGATCAGAAGCGAAACGATGTTGAAATCGCCGTCGCCGGCGACGCTCAGCACGGTTCCGGCAACGCAGAGCACCGCGACGACGATGCCCCAAGCGATGCAGGTCTTGGCCTTTTCGGGCTTCTTGCAGTTGACGACGCCCAGAATGCCGGTGACCATTTCGGCAGCCGCGCTGACGATCATCAGAGCCGTGGACGCATAGAGCATCCCGCGAGCACTGCCGAGCACCGCCAGAGCCGCAACGCCGAGCGCAACAACGATGCTGATGATGATGGACACCGAAGCGCCGATGATCATCAGAATGCCGGTTACCTTCAGAAAGCCGCTGCCTTTTGCTTGTGTCTCCATTTTTATTCCTCCTAAAAGATATATTTGCGGAAATCCCGACGGATTCGGAACTTCCTTATAAACCGGCCGTTTCCGGCCGCTTTATCCGTTTTTTGAGCGCCCCGCCCGGTTGCGCTCCCCTTCCCGCTCAGAGCGTGTCGATCACACCCGCGAGGTAGGTCGGCGATACCGACGCATAGATGAAATTATCGACCAGCTGATCCTTCACCGCCTGCCGCACCTCGGCGGCAAGCAGCTCGTCTGCATCCTCATCCACCAGAAGCAGAACCTTGCAGACCCAGCCGAGCTGCTTTACGGCCTGACAGAGCTTGAGCCGCTCGCTCAGCATCCAGACGCTCTGCCGGATGACCTCCATCACCAGCACATTGGCACGGCACGCCCGGCACAAAGCAAGCGTTTCCTTCGGCTTTGGGGAGCGGTAAACAAGGAAATCCGGGAAGCAGCCCGAAAGCGATTGCACGACCGCCTCCGCCAGAAGTCCACCCTTCATATCCAGCACAATCCTTCGCATCTGTACTTTTCACCGCCCTTCCCCCTTTTGTGTGCCCATATATATTTTAGCAGCTGTTGCTTTCCTCCGCCCCCGCCGATTGGATAGGGTTTGCAATTATTTTTTGCCCCACCCCGGTTATCTCCGGAAAAGGAGCAAAACCGTGTTGCCTTTTTCCGTCCGTATGATATACTATCTATGAATATGCGCAGAGTCTGGAGGGAAGCGGCATGAGTAAAGCGACAAAGAAGAGCCTTTTCTATGCCCTCGGCGCGCTGGCGCTCATCGTGTTTGCCATGTGGCTCCGGTATGCAAGCCGGTATTTTTTACACACTCCGGCTGTCGGCTATCTGCGCAGCGGGATCTATGTGTTTTTGTTCGCCGCATGGTTCTACTCCATCTGCGTCCGCATCGTGCTGGTGCAGGTGCGGCGCTATCTGCTGGCGATCTCGGCACTGATGGTGCTGTGGATCCTTCTGCGCTCGGTCAAATTCTCCGTCGACAACATGGACGCCGAGCGCTGGCTATGGTATTTCTACTATCTCCCGCTGCTGTTTATTCCCCTGCTGTCGGTCTTTGTTTCCCTGTCGCTGGGGAAGGGCGAGACCTTTCGGCTGCCGCTATGGACAAGGCTTCTGTATCTTCCGACGCTGCTGCTGCTCCTGCTCGTTCTGACAAACGATCTGCATCAGCAGGTGTTTTCCTTTCCGTCCGGCGTTTTAACGGATCAGGACTACCGATATGAGAGCGGATATTTTTTCGTGCTGGGCTGGGCGATCCTGTGCGCGGCGCTCTCGTTTTTCTGGATGGTAAAAAGCTGCCGCATCCCGCACAGCAGAAGGATCCGATGGCTGCCGCTGATCCCGTTTGCGCTTTCGCTGGCCTATGTTTATGCGTATGTCCGGAAGATCCACTGGGTCTGGGTGCTTGCGGGGGATATGACGGTGGCGCAGTGTCTGATCTTCGCGAGCATTCTGGAATGCTGCATCCAGTGCGGGCTGATCCAATCCAATCTCGGATACGACGAGCTTTTTGAGGCGACGGGTCTGCCGGTTCAGATTACGGATCATGCGCTATGCACCAAATATGCTTCGATTGCGATGCGGAAGCCGTTGCCGCAAAGCGAACTGCGGCATATGCAGCAGGATACCGTACAATTGGACGACGATACGCTTTTGAAGCGGCACAGGCTGCGCCGCGGCTGGGTGTTCTGGAAGGAGGACATTTCCGCGCTGAATC
>OJAM01000587.1_pt1 | contig 15615 bp, 13 predicted proteins | sample 1589071 | NCBI WGS metagenome assembly OJAM01 (sample SAMN03283243) | human gut metagenome | biome: human-associated habitat; material: feces | host: Homo sapiens | place: Peru | collected 2012
CCCTGTGCAAAAAACTGGCGGACCAGGCCCCCATGGTCCCCGTGTGCTTCAAGAGCTATTCCGTCCTGCTGCCGGCCGGCGCGGCGCTGCAGCCCATTACCCCCACCGCCGCCAATCCCTTTTGCGGTATATCCGATTGGAAACTAAATATGAAATGAACCCCCTGAAAGAAGGAACACCTATGAAACAAATCCGCGCCCTGGAGGTGCTGCTGCGGCAGCATGGGCTGCTGGCGGCCCCGGCAGACCGGGACGCCGCCGTCACCGGCATCTGCAACGATTCCCGTCAGGCCAGGGACGGCGACCTCTTTATCTGCAAGGGCTATGGCTTCAAGCCGGAATACCTGGAAATGGCCCGGAGCCGGGGGGCCGTGTGCGCCCTGGCGGAGACAGACTTTCCCGAGGTGGATATCCCCTGCGTCCGGGTGTCGGATGTGCGCAAGGCGCAGAGCCTGGCGGCCCGCTGGTTCTACGACGAGCCCTCCGACAGCCTGACCCTTATCGGCGTCACCGGCACCAAGGGCAAGACCACCACCTCCTATATGATCCAGGCCATCACCAACGCCCTGGCAGGCCGTCCCACGGGCCTCAGCTCCTCCGCCGGGCGGTATTGCGGCGGTCCGGATGTGGACATACACCTGACCACGCCGGAGTCTCTGGATTTGCAATGGCTGTTTGCCCAGGCCCGGGACCATGGCCTGCCGTATATGACCGCCGAGGTATCCAGTCAGGCGTACCAGGTGGAGCGGGTCTATGGCGAGCATTTCGATATCGGCGTGTTCCTGAATTTCAGTGAGGACCACATCTCCCCCAAGGAGCATGCCTCTATGGAGGAATATCTCCAGTGCAAGCTGCATCTGCTGGAAAACAGCAGCCGGGCGGTGATCTGCCGGGAGACGGCGCAGTTTGACCGGGTGTACGACACTGCCCGCCGCTGCTGCCGGGAGACGCTGCTGGTGGGCATGGACCGGGACGACTGCGACCTGACCGTCCGCCAGGTGGAGAAGCTGGAGCACGGCTTCCGGTTCGCCGTTCAGGAGCGGGGCAGCCAGACGCTGCACCACTACCATCTGGCCATGGACGGGGATTTCAATATCGAAAACGCCCTGGCTGCCATCGGCGTGGGCCGCCTGCTGGGGGCCGGTCATGACCGGATGGCCGCAGCCCTGGACAGCCTGGTGGTTCCGGGCCGCATGAACCGGTACGAGGGCGGCGGCGTCCATGTGCTGGTGGACTGTATGCACAACCGGGCCAGCTCCCAGGCCCTGCTGACGGACCTGAAGCGGGATTATCCCGGCGCGCCCATCACCGTGGTCACCGGCATCGCCGGGGGCCGCTCGCCCCAGCGGATCCAGGGCATGGGCGAGATGTGCGGCAAATATGCCGACCGCATTTTCTTCACCACGGACAATCCGGATTTTGACGACCCCGGCGACATTGCCAGCCGCTTGGCCCACGCCGCCGCCCAGGGCGGCCCCGCCCGGGTCACCATTCAGCTGGACCGCACCCGGGCCGTGGAGCAGGCCATTCTGGAGGCCCCGGCAGGCGCCGTCATCGTCCTGGCCGGAAAGGGCAACGATGCCATCCAGCGGGTCCGGGGGGGATATGTCCATTACGACTCCGACCCGGTGGTGGCCAAACGCGCCCTGGCCCTGCGGGAAAAGAAGCAGTAAATCAAAACCTCCGGCTAAGCCGGAGGTTTTGATTCAGCATGTCAAAGAACCCCTGCTTTCGCCGCATGAAAGCAGGGGTTCTTTGACATGCTGAAAAGCTCCTGATTTCTTACGAAATCAGGAGCTTTTTGGTGGAGACTGCTGGACTCGAACCAGTGACCTCCTGCGTGTGAAGATATGATGAAGGACGGAAAGCGTTGGTATCCAACGCTTTCCGTCCCTTTTGCGCACTTTCGGCTCAGTGGAACGTCCACTGTGTCCGCCTAATACTCTCCAGTCGTTTCCGCGTTTGGGTCACGGTTTGGGTCAAGCCCTGCGACGGCGCAGAAATGACCACGCTGTAACCAAAGAATAGGCGTGCCGCCTGTCAACTCCCTTCAAAATAGTCAAATCCTGTGGTCCCGCACCCATTGGAGAAGCGCGTCATAGTCCATTGTGCCGGAGGCGACGGATAATCCGGCCTCCACAACCTCCTCGTTGGTACACTCCATGTGTATCCCGTTCACTTCCAGAAACGTCAGCATAACGTACATACCGATGCGCTTGTTGCCGTCCACAAAAGCGTGGTTGGAGATGAGCGTATAGCCGAGCCGTGCGCCCTTTTCCTCCTTGGTAGGATAGAACTCCTGCCCGTCAAAGCCGGCAAAGGCGTTCTCCAATGCGGAATCCAACAGGGCTTCATCCCGGACACCGATACTGCCGCCTGTTTCCTGGGCGATGAGCTTGTGGAGCAGCAACACCTTATCTTTCGAAAACTTGATCATTTTGCAAGCTCCATAAATGCGGGCTTGTACTTTTTCAGGATGCGCGCCGCCACAACGTCGATCTTCTCATCATCGGTCATATCGATCATGGGGGACACATCCAGATCCACCAGCATATATTTGGGCTTATTGTTTTTGAAAATCACCGCCTGCCCGTTTTTCTCGGCAATGCGCGTTACCCGCGAGAAGTTCTGATTCGCTTCGGTGACCGAAACGATCGTCTTTGTATCAATGGTCATGGTGAACACCTCCTATGCTTATTATACCCGTATATAGGTAAAAATCAACCTATAATTTACGCATTATTTGGCGCTCGCAACCAACCGCAGAATGCGGTTATTCCTTCACTGCGTCTTGCCTTGTCAGCGCGTCCATGACCTTGTGATACACCACTTGGTTGGGGTAATAGCGGTAGTCGGCAAAGACGGAGATACCGCCGTGCGGGAGAGCATATCGGTACGCAGCAGTTCCTCGGCGGCTTTGCGAGAGCAGATGGTCACATTCATAGATAAGATGCAGGAAAACGGTGCGGACACAGAGGCGGAGAGCGTGGAGCGGTACATGGAGGCGGCGGAGCAGGAGGGCGTGACGCTGACGCGGGACGAGGTGATGGACGAGCTTGCGGCGGACTTCGCCGGTGATATGCTGGACGACGCAGCCCTGTTCGCCAAGTTCTCCAAGGAAAACCGGACGGCGGCGCAGAAGCTGCTGGACAGCTTAAAGGAGTTTCTCAACAAGGTCAGGGGTCTGTTTACCGGCAAATACCGCGACATGGCGGCGCAGGAGGCATACGGCAAGGATTTTGCCGAGCTGGAGGACATTGCCAAGCAGTGGCAGGCGGCTTTTGACGCGGCGGAGCGGCAGGCGGGAAAAACAAAAACCGCCGCCGGCAAGGGCGACGGTGCGCGGTATATGATCCGTAATGTCGGCGGAGAAAAAAGGCCATGTAAAATCTGCAAAGGAGTTTTTTGGAAAGACGTACAGCTGGAACGAAACGGATACATTACCACGGACGGTACGAAGCTGGATTTCTCCGGCCGACATGAGGGCGCACCCGGCGGGCAAACTGGGCGAAGGGGCGACGGCAGCGGTCATCTTCCTCGTCAAACCCCCACGATTTCAATCCACGCCCCCCGCGAAGGGGGCGACGTAGGTACAATAAACGGCTTGCCGCTGCGGAGGGTATTTCAATCCACGCCCCCGCGAAGGGGGCGACAGCGAGCTATGCTACACTCACAACCGATTATGGATTTCAATCCACGCCCCCCGCGAGGGGGGCGACCTCGCCCGCGTCGTTGGCCGGACCCACACAGACATTTCAATCCACGCCCCCCCCGAGGGGGGGCGACCGCGGACGTGGATGCCCTGCGCCGCACGGTGATAATTTCAATCCACGCCCCCCGCGAGGGGGGCGACCCCGTGCCTCACGATTCTGCTTAATGATTTCAAATTTCAATCCACGCCCCCCCGAGGGGGGCGACCCTTGAAGAAGGGCATCTCAGCAGACAGCTTGTCATTTCAATCCACGCCCCCCGCGAGGGGGGCGACCTCGGAAAAACGGGTGTGTAGCTGTTTACTGACATATTTCAATCCACGCCCCCGCGAGGGGGGCGACGTTTTTCAAACTGTTGTTGATTCTTGTGATAAGCATTTCAATCCACGCCCCCCGCGAGGGGGGCGACACCGATCTTGCGGCCTATCTCTTTGCGTTTGATATTTCAATCCACGCCCCCCGCGAGGGGGGCGACGGGCGGGGAGGCGGGGAGCAGGGAGACGCGGAGGATTTCAATCCACGCCCCCCGCGAGGGGGGCGACTGTGATCCTGCATTGCCGCTACACCATGAAAAAATTTCAATCCACGCCCCCCGCGAGGGGGGCGACGTCCAAATCGCTGAAATGATCTTCGGAGGACTGCTTATTTCAATCCACGCCCCCCGCGAGGGGGGCGACGGCGCAGCATTCAGCATTCAAGAAGAAATTACGATTTCAATCCACGCCCCCCGCGAGGGGGGCGACCGAGTGTCTGGAAAAGATCACACAGGAGATCAACATTTCAATCCACGCCCCCCGCGAGGGGGGCGACCTCCTTCCGCAGCCACGCGGCGTACTCATTCACATTTCAATCCACGCCCCCCGCGAGGGGGGGCGACCTGTACACAGGCGCCGGAACATCGTCGTAAGAATATTTCAATCCACGCCCCCCGCGAGGGGGGCGACCTCGATTCGGTGATAACAGTTTACAACGGATAAGATTTCAATCCACGCCCCCCGCGAGGGGGGCGACCGTCCGGATCGAGCAGAAGTACGAGGTGCCCCATATTTCAATCCACGCCCCCCGCGAGGGGGGCGACACGACTGGAAGATGGTGGGCGCTGATCAGCCCACTATTTCAATCCACGCCCCCCGCGAGGGGGGCGACTCTTTGTCCGGGTAGCGTTGTACCCGGCGAAGCCATTTCAATCCACGCCCCCCGCGAGGGGGGCGACGGAGTCCTCTGCCCAGGTGCAGCAGTATGCCAACATTTCAATCCACGCCCCCCGCGAGGGGGGCGACCCGCCGCCCTGGGGATCCTTGTTGGACGCAGGCACCATTTCAATCCACGCCCCCCGCGAGGGGGGCGACACCAGTTCCGGCACAGCTTCGCAACGCTGATGTATATTTCAATCCACGCCCCCCGCGAGGGGGGCGACAGCAAAGATGCACAGTTTCACCTGCGGATCTTTGACAAATAAGTAGAACTTTTGCGTTTTTTGGGAATAATACGGGGTAGTTGCCTGAGAAACCCGGAGAAAGACCGGCGTTTTCTCGGGAAAAGCCTTGCGAACCTCCCGGAAATCTCTGGTCACTTGGACTTCGCGGGGGGCGGGAAGGCGCGTCCCGGATACCCGTGCGCCGTACCACTGCCGCGCCGGGCGGCGTGTGTCAGAGGATCAGGGGATCCTCCGGCAGATAGGTGCTCTTCGTACCGAAATGCTCCACTTTTTTCTCATATTGCTTCCCCAGATAGTAAAAGCGCAGACTGTCTTTCTCAGAATCCATGATGGACAGGAGCTGCGCCTGCAGGCGGCGGCACTGCCCTGCGTCCAGCAGACACTCAAACACAGAATTTTGAACCCGCTGTCCGTAGTCCACGCACTTTTTAGCGATCTGCCGCAGGCGCTTGCGCCCGGCGGCGTCCTCGGTGTTTACATCGTATGTGATCAGCACCAGCATAGCATCACTTCCATAAAAACGGCGGATAGCCGTCCAAGTCGCCGCGGAGGCAGCGAGCCAGCAGTAGCGCCTGCGCATAGGGGATCATACCCCAACTCAGCTTTTCCCCCAGATAGGGGTGGGTCAGCGTGTCCTGCTTCCGCTCCTGCCAGGTCTTCAGGAATTTCCGGCGGCCGTCATCGGACAGCAGCACCGCGCCACTGTCCTGCATCTGAAAGTCCTCCGGGCGCAGCATTCGATTGTTCACGAGGGTCAGCACGAAGCGGTCTGCCATGCAGGGTCGCAGCTCCTCCATCAGATCCAGCGCCAACGACTGCCGTCCCGGCCGGTCGCGGTGGAGGAAGCCTACATAGCTGTCCAATCCGACGCTTTCCAAGGCGCTGGCACAGTCGTGTGCCAGCAGACTGTAGGCGAAGGACAGCATGGCGTTTACCCGATCCAGCGGCGGCCGACGGCTTCGTCCGTGGAAGAAGAATACCTCCTTCCGGCTCAGGAGCATATGATCGAGGACGTCGAAATACGCGGTGGCAGCAGCGCCCTCTATTCCCCGCAGGGAGTCCAAGTCAGCGGCAGCCAGCACCTGTGGCAGCATAGCCCGGAGGTTGGCAGCGGCTTTTTCCAATCCGCAGTCCGCCACGCGGGGCGCGTGATCCCGCAGGGTGCGCTGGATGCTGGCGGCACCGTTGCTCAGCTTGCCGAAGATCATGGTGCGGGCTATCTCACAGCTGCGAGCGGGGTCGTCAGCGATACGGTACTGCTCACGACGGAGCAGTACGTTGCCGCTGCTCTCGCCGCAGGTGCGGGCAAGGAAACGTCCGTGCGGGGAGCAGAAGGCCAGACCGATCCCGGCCTCCGCACATTTGCCCATCAGCGCAGGGGAGGCACCGGCGTAGGAGAAGCTGACGATGGCTTGCAGCGTGTGCAGCGGGTAGCGGGCGACGACGGTCTTGTCTCGGTTTGCCAGCACATTTTCCCCCTCCAGCGAGAGGTAAATGTCCTCGGAGGTGACAAATAGCGTGTTGAGAAGCTGCTTCATGGTGATTCCTCCATGGCCGCCCGGAGATACGCGGAGACGGCTCTGCTTTTCATCAGCTTGGGCAGGCACAGCTCCTTCAAGGAGCAGGCATTGCAGGATTTGGTGGGCTTGACCTTGGGGGTATAGCCCCGACGGTACAGCTCGTGCATTTCCGCCAGCAGCTCCCGCACCCCTGCGCGCAGCTCCGGGGTGAAGGAAACCCTCTCTCGCCGGCGGATCTCCCCGTAATAGAGTGCGCCCTCAGGGATGTCGCAGCAGAGCATGGACTCCAGGCACATGGCCTGCGCGCATAGCTGCAGGGTGTCGCCAGTGTCCTCGCGGGGGCGGCCCCGCTTGTACTCCACCGGGTACGGCTGCCACAGTCCCTCTTTCCCGGAGAGGGGGATCCCGACGGAGCCCCGGTGGTATTCCAGTACGTCGCACTGTCCGGATACACCCAGCTCCGCGGAATAGACGCTGACGCCACGCGTAATAAAGCGGTCGCCCCGCCGCTCCTGAAGGTCCGTGTCGTGGGCGTTTTCGTGGAGGATCGCGCCGTCAATGGTGCGGTAGTTTTCCGCCCACTGGTGCTCGATGTGGATCAGCGCCCACCGCCGCCTGCAAAACCGAAAATGCTGTAAGCCGGAGAGCTGTAAGAAGTCCTCCTCATTATATGCCATCGATCACCTCCGGCTCCAGACCCGGCAGCGCCTCCAGCGAAATCACATAGTCGTCTGCGGAGGTGGGGATGGTACCCGCGTCCCGCAGCGCGACCTTGACGGAGCGGTGGACCTTTGCGGAGGAGTACTGCCCGTCCTTGCAGCTGTGGCGCCACCAGAACAGCTTCACCACCTCCATGGAGCCGTCGGGCCGTGCGGAGGAGGCATCGTTCACAAAGAGGGTGCGCAGACATTCCTTGACCGTGTCGGCGTCCTCCTCGGAGAAGCCGGTCTTTTCCGCCAGCTGGACATTGATGGAGCCCTTGATCTCGTACAGGCCGAAGCGGACAAAGTGCTTCATGCCCATGGTGTCGGAGGCGCGGTTCTCACCCTTTTCCTTCTTCTCACCATTCACGCTCTTGGTGATCTGGAGGGACTCGATCTCCACGGGGGACAGGCTGGACGCCTGATGGATAGAGACGGGGCCGCGCACACCGCAGGAGAAGCCCTTGGCATCCTTGAAGGCAAAGACCTGCCCGAAGGTACGCACGTCCAGCCACGTCTCGCAGGCGCGCCGGGCATATTCCTCCCGATCCTTGATGCCCTTCATAGCGGCGGAGGCCCGCTCGCTGAGGCTGCCGCAGCCGTCGCTGCACCGATCCTCCGACTGAACGAAGATGGGCTTGCCCAGATCCTGCATTCGATTGCGGATCTTGCGCTTGATGCACACGTCGGAGATCTCACCAAAGCCGTTCAGGTCGGTGCGGGGGCGATTGCCGTTCAGAGGGTCGCCGTTGCTGTTGGCGCGGGTCACGGAGACCAGTGCCACAAAATCGATCTTGTTTTGCAAGCTGCTCATTTATTCTTCCTCCTGACTGTTTTCGGTCTTGCCGGATGTGTACAGCGCACTGCGCTGCAGATAGTACCCAAAGAGATAGGTGTCCTTCAGGGCCTCCTCCTGTTCCGCCTGCGGGAAGGAGGAAATTTCCTGGATGATCTGCTCGATGATGCGGTCGTATTTTGTTCTGGCGCCGGGCTTGAGTTTGGGGTAGTACGCCTTTTTCAACTGCTCCCAGATGATCCGGCTGGCGTAGAGCGGACGCTTTGCGAACACGGACTGCATCCGGATCGCGTTGGGCTCTCGCTGTTCATTGGGGTCATAGGTGTCTCGCTCAAGTTTTTCAAACACGGCCAAAAGCCGTCCATACTGATAGCTGACATCTTTCTTCTGCGGTTCCAGTGCCATGCCCCATTCCTCCTTGTACCAATCATATTTGTATTTCCGAAGCACCGCGCAGGCGGTGAACAATACCGTTTCCCGCAGGGCGGCGTCCATGATCTGCAGGTTGGACGCCTTGGCCGCCGCAGCGCGGGCGATATCCGCCGGCATTTTGCCCCGGTCCACCCGGCAGGAGAGCAGCCGCTGTACCTGCTGGCGCATGACGCGCTCGTCCGTTTCCAGCTTTGTCTGCTTGTCGGAGACGCGCACCGTGCCGAAGGCGCAGTCCGCGATCTGCGAAAGCGAGGGCGACTGTATGCCGAAGGAGGAATGCTCCCAGCAGCAAAGTGCATCCCAGTTGTGCAGGCGCTCCAGAAAATCAGAGACCGGAAGCTCGCTGTAATAGGTGAGGGAAAGACGTCCGGATGTGGCGGCGTCAAAGGCGGCCACTACGGCGCCGGCGTCCCGCGGGATCGTCTCCTGCCAGCCCCGGAGAGTTTCCGACAAAGCCTTTCGATAGTCGGAGTATTTTATCTGCTTGGCGGCGCCCCGCCGCAGGAAGGCGGCCTGCGGTTTGGGGATCTCAATGCCCTGCGGATTCCAGCACAGGAAGGTGCGCCCGCCGATGAAGACGCCTTGGGTCGCCGCCAACCAGTGCAGCGCGCTGTGGATCTTCTGCGATGCCTCGTAGCTCATAGTTGCAGCCTGCGAATCGTCTGTGAAGCGGCCCCGATAGGTAAAGCCGCTGGTGTCGTTGGCGGAGATCAGCTTGGCGTTGGCGCACAGGTTGATGATCTTCTTGGGGTGCTGGCTGGCGGGCGGGGCGTTTTTACCGGTAACCATGCAAAACGCGGGCTTCTCAGATTTCGTGGATGCATAGTAGTCGATGAAGGCTTGGAAGAGGCTCTGATCCTGCCAGCAGGCGGGCGTCTCATTTTCCCCACCTGTCTCTACGCGCCAACGGACCACCTGTTTTTCCTTGGTGGGTAGCCCCTTTTCATTCAGGGAGATCACACCCCGCTGCGCCAGGTCTTCAACGATTGTCCCCCTCTCCACATAGCGGGCGATGGCGGAGAGCTTGGGGTGGCCGTAGGGTGATAGCTCCCAGCGGTGCAGCTGTGTCAGGTAGCTTTCGTATTTGGCGGGATACAGCGCAGAGAGAAATCGTATCTGATCGCACAGGGGGTGTGCGCAGGTGGTGTCGCCCGTTCTTCCCGAGGAGCTCTCCGTCACAGGGATGATCGTGGCGGCCTGCTCCGTCTCGACGGAGCGGGCGTCCAGCAGATGACCGTCCGCGTCTAGAGTGAGCTCCAGCTCTGCGTTTACGATTTGGTGCGAAACAGGAATCAGCGGCTCCTTCGCCTTGCCGTAGATACCGGCGTATTGCGACTCCATGGCACAGTAGGTGTCATAGGCTTGCTGCATCAGTCCCATTTACTCCACCTCCCCAAATTCCCGCAGACCGATAAAATTGCCCTCGTCGGCGGAAAAGCTCTTCATAGGCATCTCCCGCAGAGGCTTCTGCCCCGGACAATCCTCCGGCGGGAGAAAGTGAATGACACCGTTTTTCATGACCGGGTACCAAAACCGGGCAGTCATCCGTCCGCGGGTCTCCTCCGAGTAGGCCTCGTCCGGGTAGGTGATGCCGTGGTACATCAGCCCGAAGCCCAGCTCCGGCAGATCGTCGTAGGCGCCTGCGCCGTTTCCGAATACGCAGGGCTCTACATAGCCCTGACATTCCCGGGTACCCAGAAAAATATCACGCCGCCCGCCCTTTTCGATCATTCGGCGGGCAATGCAGTGATGTTTGTTCTCATTTCGGTCGCCGCACAGCTCTGGGCGGTTGTCGTTCCAGTCGAAGCAGGCCCGTACCTGATACCGGCAGTTCTTCAAATAAGTGTAATAGGCCAGATCGTTCTTGCCGTCGCCGTATTTGATGGGGCGGATGCCTTTCACCTCGGTCTGGATCGGGTTCATGACCCGCACGTCCAGGATCCGCCAGATGAAGGTGGGCTTCCAGTATACAGAGGATAAAATGCCCTTCAGTGCCTCATAGATGGGTACCTGATAGCTGCACTTTTCACCGCCCAGACGCATGAGAGGGTCGGAGAAGAGGGCGTAATCACCGTATACCTCAAATTCTACGATGTTGGGATGTTCTGTTTTCAATCGCTACACCTCCTGAAAATCACGGGTACCGGCCTCCAGGGAAAAACCGGTATGTTCGTTATAAAAGCCATCGGACAACAGCAGTATGCCGCCGTCGAACAGTGAGGTCACGGCGCCGAGGCTTTCAAGCCGCTCCAGCTGATAGCGGTAGACGCTGACGCAGTAGCCCTTTGCCTCGTCAATGCAGCCGCGAATGACCGCCCAATCCTTCTGCCCGTAGACCTGAGCGGCGTTTCGCAGCGTGTTTTGCAGCTCGCGCCCTCTTCCGTAGGGTACGAGCAGGGCGCTCGTGTCCTCGTCGAATACCTGAAAAAGGCCGCCTGCCAGACGGAACGCCTGCCGCAGAAGGTAACGCTCCGCCTGCGCGCAGTTGGCGTCTGCATACCGGGGGTTGTCCGCCAGCAGATGATAGAGGGAGCCGTGCGCCTGGGTTTGGTCGTCCTGGAAGCCGGGCTCCATCTCTGCGTATAGCCGGCGATAGTAGAACCGGATGGCCTCCTCGGAGGACAGATCGTGCCGGAAAGCCTCCGGCGTTTTGGAAAAGGCGGTCAGCAGCGCGGTGGTGGCGTTCTGTCCGCGCACGATGTCGTCCAGACCACGCAGCCGCTCGTCGGTACACCGGATGAGGCGGACGGGGGCGGGCTTCTTTTGCTCGGCGTGCCGGTTGCACCGCCCTGCCGCCTGCACGACACTGTCCATTCCGGCGGAGAAGCGGATCACCCGCTGGAAGGAGATGTCCACACCGGCCTCGATCACCTGCGTGGAGACGCAGACGACCTTTTGCCTGTTGTCGGCGGAGGGCTTGTCCAGCGCGGACTGCAAGGCTTGCAGAGTCTCCCTGCGGTGCTGCACGCACATGGCGGCGGACAGATGGAAGCACCGGCAATTCGCGGCTTGCAGCGACTCGAACAGGAACGCCGCCTCCTTTTTCGTGTTGCACACCACCAGCAGACTGTCGCACGACGACAGTGCCTCTGCAACGATCTGCGAGAGCTCCTCCAGCTTGGCACATCCGGCATTTTGGATGTCAGTGCGCTTAAAGACGTCCCACAGTGCCTTTTGCTGCGGAACCAGATCGACGGGCTGGCGGTGCAGGGGATGGTCGGCTGCCTCCAGACAGGGCTGGGTGGCGGAGCACAGAACAATGGTGGCGCCGCAGACCTCGGACAGGAAGTTGACCGCCAAATTGAACAGCGTCAGCATTTTGCCGGGAACGGTCTGCACCTCGTCGATCACAATGACGCTGCCGCACAGCGCGTGAAATCTGCGGATAGCGCTGGTCCTTCCGCTGAAGCAGGTATTCAGCAGCTGCACCAGCGTGGTGATAATGATCGGCGCCGACCAGGAGGCGGTGAGCAGCTCCAGCGCCTGCAAACGCTCCGGCGTCTCCTTCGGCTCGGCGAGGTTGGAGTGATGCTCCAGTATCAAAGCGTCGTCCCCTATGTAATCGCGGATGACCTGGGCATTTTGATCCAGGATCGACAGCAGCGGTGCGGTGAAGATAATTCGAGAGCAGTTCCGCTTTGCCGCGTGGGTCAATGCGAAGCGGAGGCTGGCCAGCGTTTTTCCGCCGCCGGTGGGAACATTCAGGCGGTAGACACCTCCGGGCCGGGCGGCACCGGCGGCACAGGTGTCGGAGATGGTGTGGCGCGCCAGATCAATGGGCGTTTTTCGCGGGAATGCCGCCAGCTTCTTCTCCATAAACGCCAGCCGTTCTGTCCAGATTGGCCGCATATCCTCTGGGAACACGGGCGGTTCTATCCCATCCATAAAAGCGGCGGTGTCCGTACGGTCTCCCTCGATCACGGCGGACAGGAGCATCCGTGCCAGAAGTCCGATATAAAATGCGGTCTCCCGATCCGCCTCATTGTCGTCCGCTTGGGTGGACAGAGCCGCCAGCCGACCCAGCATTGGGGTCATCTCCCGGACGGCATCGCGGAACAGATGCTCCAGCTCCTCCTCGTCAGCAACCTCTGCCAAAAAGCCCTGTCGGGATTCATCGTAAAAGATCCCCTCCTTGGTCTGGCGATGAAAAAAACCGCTGTGCTGCTGGGGGTCGACGCAGTCAAACAGGCCGTGGTGTGAGCCGACGGCAAAGGCCAGCAGCTCTGCGGTCACATCGGAATAGGAGAACGTACCGCAGCCGCCGTGCCAACGATCCAGCAGAAGGCGCACGCCGGCGAAGGTATGGTTGACACTGCCACGGACGGCGTTCCCGCCGCTGACAGCCTCCGAAAGGTATTGCGCATACTCCTGTTTGTTTTTTCCGGCGTCGTGGAGCAGACCGGCCAAATAGGCGCTTTTTTCCAGACCCAGTGGCCGCAGTGCGGTTGCGGCCAGCGCCGCCGTGTTCCGGCAATGCTCCTGGACGGTTTGCCGCTCTCCGGTTTCGCGGATATGGGCAGGATACATGGCGATCACATCCTGTCATATATTTTTTAACGCGCATATGTTGATGTTTTAACCATACCACACGCAAGAGATGTTGTAAATATGCATAGCAAAAAAACGGGCGCGCCAACTGAATTTGTTGATTTTGCCATACTGCGCGAGTCGGGTATTCCCGTGGATTGAAAGAGTGAAAAGGAGAAGCTGCGCAAGGCATGGCAGGGGAGCATCCCCTGCCACGCCCTGCGCAGCTCCATTTGTCAGATATTGTAAATCTGAGAAATAGTCGGGGGTGTGGATGGTGTCATACATGCCGCCTTGCGTTTACGATACCTCCCGCGTCCCTCAAAGCACGATGCTGCCGGTTTCCTTGCCGTCCATCGCAAAATTCAGCAGCGTCCCCTTGCAGACGGCGGCGAAATACTGCGTCGCCTCAAACTGTGCAGGGTAGTGCTTCTCAATGAGTTCCAGCGTCTCCCTCAGCTGCAGCATGGCTGCGAATTCATGCTTGCACGGCTCACTGCAGAAGCAGTCGCAAACCAGATTTCTGATCTCGCCGTTGACATAGTCGCACTCCAGCTCGTAGGGCCGCGTCCCCTCCACAATGGCCCGCACATGGGTATTGTCCAGAGAAATGTACCGCACACGATTGTCCGTGTAGTAATCGTGTCCGCGATCGGCAGTTGCCCTGCTGATGCTCATGGCGCCCAGATCACGCAGCAGGAAGCCGCTTTCATCATTGCCGGAAACAAACATCTCATCCTCCTTGGCGGGTGCCTTAAACCAGGTGATGACCTTTTCGTAAGGAAGAGTGCTGCGGTCGAACGTGACGAAGTGCGACCCGGCGAAGAAGAACTCGCCCTGTACATTTGTGTCGGCCACGCTGATGACCCGCTTGTAGTCAGACAGCTTGATCTTGAAATTGTATGCGACATCTACCACGCGGCCACGCAGACTCTCCAGCTTGCCCTCCACAAAAACGATATCTCCGCGCTTCAGGTCAAAGGCGTCATTGTAGTAAGACAGATTCATATTCCGCGCCGGAAAATGGACGCGAACGACCGATTTTCTCGGCGTGACCGCGGGACAAATGGAGTGCGCCTCCTCGGGTGCCTGACGATGCTCTTCTGCGGAACCATTAAAGCCAATCTTGAACATGTCGTTTCCTCCCTTTCCGATCTGTGTCGTTCTTTACGATACCCATTCTACAGAAAGAGGTGTCCCATAAACCGGACAGTGCGCTGCGCCGCCCCCTGTCAAATAGACAAAAATTCAGGACACTATCTGTGAGGGGTGCCAAATCGAATTTCCATAGGGGCCATTTTTGTAGCAAGCTGTATGTGTTCATGGTTATAAAAGTATATACTCGCCCACCAGTTCGGCAGCAGCTTTAATTGTTTTCGGCTTAGCTCGGTAAATACACTCATTCTTCAGCAAGCTGAAAAAACTTTCTGCGCACGCATTGTCGTATGGACACCCGACTGCTGACATGGACGGAGTAATCCCATATGCCCTTGTTACGTTGTAATAAGGGATGGATGATGCCATCCGCCCCTCTCCGGTTGTTTCCTGTTCTCTCGGCTTTTGGGTCAAGCTAATAAGCCGTAATTAACCGTGTCACTCCTCCACTGCCACATATCGCTGCTTGGAACTGCGGGGTTTATTGGGCAGCGTCATCCGAATCGCTCCGCACTCTACGAGAGGATCAAGGTAACGCCGCAGGGCATACTGCCCTGACGCAATATTTAGATATGCAATGATCTCGCTGCGGCTTCGAGGTGTACGGCAGAATTTCAGCAGACCTTTTTCGTCTTGCACGTTAGCTTCTTTTGCATCCTCATCGCCGACACTTCCTGCTGCACCATGCTCACCATTGTACAGCGTCACGACAAATTCGCTGCGCCGATCCGCGAATACCGGCTCTGGCAGGTTGCGGTTTTTCATGGCAAACCGAATCGTAGGAATCCCGGAATAGCGATTCTCAGTTTCCCCCAGGGTCTCCATTACGGTAACAAGAACCGGGTTTCGGGTATCCGGCTGGGCATTGCCCAACTGGTCGAGAGTCAATCTACCATAAAGCCCACCCGGATTTGTGATCTCGATCCGATTGGAGTACATGACCAACTGGATCGGCATTCCCTCGGTATGCAGACTATAATCCCGGTGTACCAACGCGTTGAGTATCGCCTCGCGGACAGCGTCCATAGGGTACTGCGGAATATCAATTCTCTCGCCTGTTTCCTTGTCGATCCTTGTGGCCGTCCGCATATTGGCCCGAACAAAGGTCAACGCACCCTCCAGCATATCCGGAAGCGTACCTTCGATCCGCTTTGTGTCGCTGAACCGGTTGCCCTCTGTGTCAAGAATGCCCATTTGCTCCGCGGGTACACAGGTGGCAATGATGCTCAGTTGCGGATAAAACGCCTGCGGGTAGAGTCCGAACAGCAGCAATGCCGCCATGGTGATTTTCCCATCCCGCGTGATGCCGGTCAGTTCATACTGCTGTGCCTCCGACA
>OJAM01000588.1_pt1 | contig 15581 bp, 8 predicted proteins | sample 1589071 | NCBI WGS metagenome assembly OJAM01 (sample SAMN03283243) | human gut metagenome | biome: human-associated habitat; material: feces | host: Homo sapiens | place: Peru | collected 2012
TACCGCAGCAGCTATCCCGTGGCGCTGCACATGCGCGAACAGCTGATGCGGCTACGCGGAAACGTTGATATTCTGCCGAATCCAGGCCAGTCCATAGCCGAAGATCTGGTTGATTATGCGGCAGGCGACGTAATCGTCATCATCGGCGTGGGCCGGCGTCTTCCCTTCTTCTCGCGGCTCATCGACGTGATGCTTGAGCGCGGCCTGACCGTGGTGGTGATTGGCGACATTTCGGCGCGCAACGCCGTCATCGGCCGTAACGTCGCCTTCTTCAAAGCGGTGCTGAACTCCCACGTGCTGACGAGCTTCACCGCGGCGTTCGCCCTGATCGCCCTGATGGTGGACGAAGTCGGAAAATGCCTCGTCGATACCGAAGACGAGGTGCACGCGCGTATCGAAGGCATCAACGATTGCTTCGATGCGCTCAATGAGCTTGAAGATTGATAGGGAAAATCTAGGCGCGGCACGTCCCGTTGGAACGGCGGTAAACGGAAGTGGAAGCGGGAATGGGAACGGAATGAATTCAAAACGAAACATGCTGGCGTACGACCGGTCCTCCACCGGATTGTGGGTGGCTTTGATCTTCCTCGTATCGCTGAATCTGCGGCCCGCCATCGCCGCCGTCGGGCCGGTCCTCGCCCAAATGGGAACCGACCTTGCGTGGGGTGAGGGCGTGCAGGGCGTATTGACGGCGATTCCGCTGCTCGCCTTCGCCGCGGTCAGCCCGCTCGTCACGTTCCTTGCACGCCGCATCGGCATCGACATGTCGATTCTGCTGGCCCTGCTGTGCATCGCGGCGGGCGATTTCGCCCGCTCGTTCGGCGGCGGCGTTGGCATCTGGCTGGGCACGGTGGTGTTCGCTTCCGCCATCGCCGTCGGCAACGTTCTGGTTCCGGTAATCGCAAAACGTGACTACGCCGGCCATGTCGCGATGGCGACCGGCGTCTATTCCGGCTGCATCACCGCCGGCAGCGCCACCGCAGGTTTGCTGTCCGCGCCGCTTGCGCAGATGTGGGGCGGTTGGCGTGCGTCACTCGCCTTCTGGAGTGTGCCTCCGCTGGTTGTCGCCGCGCTGTGGGCGTTGCGTATCCTGCACAATCGCAAAGTCGTTATCGCTTCCGCCGGCGGCACCATCGAAACCAGCGATACTGGCGATATCGATGATATTGGCGATCGCAGCACGACGGCCAACGCACAAAACCCGCATTCCGCACAGCGACCGGCATGTTCCACGCAATCGTCGCATGGCGTGTTCACCCGCGTGCTGCGCCGTCCGATGACGTGGTACGTGACGGCCTTCATGGGACTGCAATCGTCCGCCTTCTACACCATGTCCAACTGGATGCCGTCCATCTCGGCGTCCATCGGCTACGATGCCTCCACCGCCGGCGTGCATCTGTTCATCTTCCAAGGCATCGGCATTTTCTCCGGCCTGCTCATTCCGAAATTCATGAACGTGCGCGGCAACCAGGTCTGCGCGGCGCTCACCGCCAGCGCTCCTATGCTGATCGCCGGCCTTGGCATGCTGCTGCTGCCGCATCTCATGCCGGTATGGGCGTTCGTCGGTGGTTGCGCGCAGGGCGCTTCGCTGGTCGTGGCGCTCGCATTGATCGCGCTGCGCGGGCATGACAGCGCCGAAACCGTGGTGCTGTCGGGCGTCGCGCAGTCGTTCGGCTATCTGATCGCGTCGCTCGGCCCGCTTATGTTCGGCGTGCTGGTCCAGGCCACCGGCGGCCATCATGTGCCGCTGATGGTGTTCACGTTCGTCGCTTTCCTGCAGTGCGTCGTCGCGGTCGTCGTCGGCAGGCCTTCCAAAATGTGATTTTTCGCGTCTCATGAAATCGCAAGCGTCCGCAGAGGGAAGTACCGTTAGCCGTATGACAAGCCCTAAGACTGACGGTACTATGCATCTGCTCGACCCTGCTCCATTCGGACGTATCCTTCCGGCCATGGTCACCCCCATGAAGGCCGACGGAGCTGTTGATTTCGAGGCCGCGCAGCGTCTGGCCAAGCAGCTCGTGGCGGACGGCGCCGACGGTCTTGTGGTCAACGGCACCACCGGCGAATCGCCGACCACCCATATGGAGGAGAAGGTCGAACTGGTCCAGGCCGTCAAGGAGGTCGTGGACGTGCCGGTCATCTCCGGCGCAGGCTCCAACGACACCGCGCACACCGTGCGCATGGTGGAGCAGACCCAGGAGGCGGGCGCCGACGCGGTGCTCGTGGTCGCCCCGTACTATTCCCGTCCGTCGCAGGAGGGCGTGTTCCGCCACTACAAGGCGGTCAACGACTCCGCGGACAAGCCGATCATCGTCTACGATGTGCCTGGCCGTACCGGACTGCACATCCAGCTGGAGACCTACCGCCGTCTGGCCGAGCTCGACCACGTCCAGGCCGTCAAGGACGCCACCGGAGACATCGCCGGCGCGGTACGCAAGCGCATGGAGACCGGCCTGACCTGGTATTCGGGCGATGACGGCCTGTTCCTGCCGTTCCTGTCCGTCGGCGCAGTCGGCATCATCTCTGTGATCGCGCACGCGGCCGCCGGTCCGATGCGTGACCTCGCCAACGCGTTCGATCGTGGCGATATCCACGAAGCGCAGCGCATCTCCGTGCAGCTGGCGCCGCTCGTCGAAGCGATGAACGGCAATGGCTTCCAGGCCGTGATGGCCAAGGCCTCGCTGAAGGTGCGTGGAATCCTCGACTCCACCGAAATGCGCCTGCCGAACGTCGGTCCGGGCGAAGCGGAACTCGTGCGCGCGGAAAAGGGCATGCGCGCCGCGGGACTGCTGTGAACCGAATCGCATGATGCGACTGGCCTGTCGCGCATGAACGCCGGCAGGCACCCAAATTCCTCGTTTCCGCATAGGCGGAGACAATTAGTAATAGAAATCCAACTAGGAAATGGCTACAGAAGAAACCACAAAGACAACAACACACAAGCGCGGCAGCAAGGCTGCCAAGCGCACTGAAACCGCAGTCAAGGCATCCAAGACCACCAAGGCCGCGAAGTCCGAGAAGACCGCCATCAAGAAGGCCAAGTCCTCCACCCGCAGCCGTGGCAACGGTGGCTCGCGCAACGGCGGCTCCCGTGGATCCCGTGGCGGCAACGGTTCGAACCGTCGCCCGTCGCATTCCGCGCCGCAATCCACCGCGCCGCAGCAGGACGAAGTGCTGATCGCCCCGCCGAAGTACCGCAAGGGCTCCATGCGCATCGTGCCGCTCGGCGGTCTGGGTGAGATCGGCCGCAACATGAACGTGGTCGAATACAACGGGCATATCCTGCTCATCGACTGCGGCGTGCTCTTCCCGGAAGAGGAGCAGCCGGGCGTGGACCTCATCCTGCCTGACTTCCACTACATCAAGGACCGTCTCGACAAGGTCGAGGCGCTCGTGCTCACCCACGGCCACGAAGACCACATCGGTGGTGTGCCGTACCTGCTCAAGCTCCGCCCGGACATTCCGCTGATCGGTTCCAAGCTCACCCTCGCCTTCGTTGAGGCCAAGTGCAAGGAACACCGCATCAACCCGACGCTCGTCGAGGTCAAGGGACGCGACAAGCTCAAGGTCGGCCCGTTCAACCTGGAATTCGTGAACGTCACGCACTCCATTCCGGACGCGCTCGCCGTGTTCGTGCAGACCCCCGCCGGCTCGCTCATCGACACCGGCGACATCAAGCTCGACCAGCTGCCGCTCGACCACCGCATCACCGATCTGGTGGAATTCGGCAAGCTCGGCGAAAAGGGCGTGGACCTCCTGATGATGGACTCCACCAACGCCGAGGTCCCGGGCTTCGTCAAGCCGGAGACCTCCATCGGTCCGGCGCTCGACCAGGCGTTCGCACAGGCCACGCGCAAGATCATCGTGGCCAGCTTCTCCAGCCACGTGCACCGCGTGCAGCAGGTCGTCGACGCGGCCCACAAGTACGGCCGCAAGGTCGTGTTCGTCGGACGTTCCATGGTCCGCAACATGTCCATCGCCGCCGATCTGGGCTACCTGCGTCTGCCCGAGGACACCGTCATCGACCTGAAGCAGGCCCATGACGTGCAGGACGACAAGCTCGTCTACATGTGCACCGGCTCCCAGGGCGAGCCGATGGCCGCGCTCGGCCGCATCGCCGACGGCAACCATCGTGACATCACCATCAACGAGTTCGACACGGTGATCCTCGCCAGCTCCCTGATCCCAGGCAACGAGCATGGCGTCTACAAGGTCATCAACAAGCTCGTGCAGCTCGGAGCCCGCGTGGTCAACCGAGACAACGCCGCCGTGCACGTCTCCGGCCACTGCAACGAAGGCGAGCTGCTGTACATGTACAACATCGTCAAGCCGAAGTGCGCCATGCCTATCCACGGCGAAAACCGCCACTTGGTGGCCAACGGCATGATCGCCGTCAAGACCGGCGTCGATCCGCAGAACGTCGTGCTGGCCGAAGACGGCGACGTCGTCGACCTGTACCACGGCCAGGCCGCGGTCGTCGGCTCCGTGCCGTGCGGCTACGTCTACGTCGATGGCGATTCCGTCGGCGAACTGACCGACGAAGAACTCGAGAAGCGCCGCATCCTCGGCACCGAAGGCTTCGTGTCCAGCTTCGTGGTCGTCGACACCGAAACCGCGGATGTCATCACCGGCCCGAAGATCTACCTCAACGCGGTCGCGGAAGACGAAAGCGAGTTCGACAAGGTCCGTCACCAGATTGTCGAGCAGCTGCAGGACGCGATGATGCAGGGCACGCGCGACACCTACAAGCTGCAGCAGATCATGCGACGCACGCTCGGCGGCTGGGTGGCACGACAGCTGCACCGCAAGCCGATGATCGTCCCCGTCGTCGCCGACATCGCGCAGGACGTGGACGACGCGATGGGACTGAACGCCGCGAAATAAGCCGTAAATTTACCATAAATTGAATCAAGGCGACGTGATCGGCACAACTGATCGCGCCGCCTTCTGTTACCAGAAAGAAGGAGTGACATGCCAGGAGCAAACCTCACCCGAATCGAAGCGGAAGAACGCAAAAGCATCATCGCCGCGCCAATCCATTACACGGTCAAGCTTGACCTGACCCGCGGAGCCAAGGATTTCGGCTCCGAAACCACCATCACCTTCGACGCGAAGCCGGGGGAGTCAAGCTTCCTTGACCTCATCGCCAACGAAGTCAGCGAAATCACCCTCAACGGCGAAACCCTCGACCCGGCTGAAGCGTACGTCGACAGCCGCATCGAACTGAAGAACCTCAAGGAGCACAACGAGGTCACCGTCAAGGCGATGTGCCAGTACTCCAACACCGGCGAAGGCCTGCACCGCAGCGTCGACCCGTCCGACGGCAACGTCTACCTGTACACCCAGTTCGAAGTGCCGGACGCCCGCCGCGTCTACGCCGTGTTCGACCAGCCTGATCTGAAGGCCGTGTTCGACTTCTCCGTGCTCGCCGCCAAATCCTGGATCGTCACGTCCAACATGCCCACCGCCTCCGTGACTGACAACGAAACCGTCACCGAGGAAGGCACGCTCGGCGATCACGCCGCCGAAACCACCAAGCTGTGGGCGTTCGAACCGACCCCGACCATGAGCTCCTACCTCACCGCCATCTGCGCCGGACCGTACGCCGAATGGCACACCGAATACGCCAATGAGGACGGCCGCACCGTGCCGATGGCCATGTACTGCCGCCAGGCGCTCGCCAAGGCCTTCAGCAAGGACGTCGACTACCTGTTCGACATCACCAAGAAGGGCTTCGCCTTCTACGCCAAGACCTGGGGCGTGCCGTACCCGTACGCCAAGTTCGACCAGATCTACGTGCCGGAATACAACGCCGGCGCCATGGAGAACATCGGCATGGTCACCATCCGCGACCAGTACGTGTTCGAATCCAAGGTCACCGACGCCTACGCGGAACGCCGTGTGGTCACCGTACTGCACGAGCTCGCCCACATGTGGTTCGGCGACTACGTGACCATGAAGTGGTGGAACGACCTGTGGCTCAACGAATCCTTCGCCGAGTTCACGTCCACCCTCGCCACCGCCGAAGCCACCGAATGGAAGGACGCCTGGGCAACCTTCAGCTCCGGCGAAAAGAGCTGGGCGCTGCGTCAGGACCAGCTGAGCACCACCCACCCGATCGTCGCCCCGATCAACGACCTCAACGACACCTACGTCAACTTCGACGGCATCACCTACGCCAAGGGCGCCTCCGTGCTGAAGCAGCTCGTGTACTACGTGGGCCGTGAGAAGTTCTTCAAGGGCATCAACAACTACCTCAACAAGCACGCCTACTCCAACGCCACCCTCGCCGACCTGCTCGCCGAACTGGAACTCACTTCCGGCCGCGACCTGAAGGCGTGGAGCGCCCAGTGGCTTGAGGAATCCGGCATCAACACCATCGCCACCGAAGTCGAAGAGAACGAGGACGGCACCATCAAGCGTCTCGCCCTGCGCCAGACCGCTCCGGCCGAGCATCCCGTGCTGCGCGCCCACCGTCTCGCCGTCGGCTTCTACAACGAGGATCCGGAAACCGGCAAGATCGTGCGCACCGACCGTTTCGAACTGGACGTCGACGGCGAACTGACGGTCGTCGACGCTGCCGCCGGCAAGGCACGTCCGTCGCTGATTCTGGTGAACGACGACGACCTGACCTACACGAAGCTGCGTTTCGACGACAAGAGCCTCGCATTCGCGACAAGCAACCTGTACCGCTTCGACGACGCGCTCGCCCGTTCCGTGATCTGGCTCGCCCTGTGGGACATGACCCGCGACGGCGAACTGCCGGCACGCCAGTTCATCGACACCTCGCTGGCCGCGCTCGCCACCGAACACGAGTCCACCACCTTCCGTTACGCGCTGGCACAGGTCAGCACCACCGCATGGCATTACACCGCTCCGGCAGAGCGTGCCGAGATCGTGAAGCATGTGGCCGCCGAACTGTTCAAGCTGGCGGGTCAGGCCAAGGCCGGCTCCGACGAACAGTTCCAGCTCGTCACCGCCTACCTGGGCTACGGCGAGCCGGGCGACGAGGCGTTCGTCGCCAACGCGAAGGGCCTGCTCGACGGTTCCGTGGCATTCGACGGTCTGGAAATCGACAACAACTTCCGCTGGACCATCATCAACGCGCTGAGCACCGTCAACGCGATCGACCAGGCGGGAATCGACGCCGAACTGGCCAAGCGCGAAACCACCGAGAACCGTGAGTTCGCCTATGGCGCACGCGCCGTGGCCGGTACCACCGAAGCGAAGGCATGGGCTTGGAACGAGGCCCTGCACAACGACGAGCTGACCAACATGCAGCTTGAGGCTGTGGCCGGTGGCTTCGCGGCCACCCCGCGCGCCGACTTGGCCGAACCGTACGCCGAGAAGTATTTCGAGGTCGCCGACTGGATTTGGGAGCACAAGACCTTCCACATGGCTGAAGCGCTGCTCGAAGGCCTGTATCCGGGCTATGCCGATCCGGCGAAGCTCGTGGAGCTGGGCGACGCCTGGCTCGCCTCCCATAAGGGCGCGGACAACGCCTTGCAGCGCATTGTGCGTGGCAACGTCGAGGCTTCTCACCGCACGCTGAAAGTGCGCGACTTCAACGCCGCGCTCTGATAGCAGGGGCGACAGGAACGTTCCCGCTTAAGAGCCGTCATGTCGTCGCACGACTTTGATTTTGGAGGCATTTTTCAAAGTTGTGCGACAAGCGTGCTGGCTTTCATACCCTCTAACTCTTATTTTTTGCTGGTTTTCAACGGAAAATGATAGTTAGGGGGTATTTCTTTATCAAGTGTTGCCGCACGACTTGATTTTCCGCCTTGAAAGCAAAGTCGTGCGACACGAAAAGGGCATTGCGCGCCGTGAAATGCTTTGAATTGTGAAGTGTTATGCGATTGCGTCGTCACCTGCTGGTTTCGGCGGCACGGTTGAGTACGATAGGTCACGGAAATATCGTTTGCAGATAGCGAGGATTTGAGACTCATGCCACGTATGTTCGGAACCGACGGCGTTCGAGGATTGGCGAATAGGGATTTGACGGCACAGCTGGCGCTCGATTTGGGTGACGCCGCGGTGCGTGTGCTGGGCGATGACGAGCGGAGCGAATTCGAAAGCCGTCGCCGTGCGCTGGTCGGTCGTGATACACGAGTTTCCGGCGATTTCCTTGCCGCCGCATTGTCCGCTGGCATGTCCGCCGGCGGCTTCGACGTGATCGACGCCGGCATCATCCCGACGCCGGGCGTCGCATACCTGACGTCCGTGCTCAACGTGGAAATGGGCGCGGTGATCTCCGCATCCCACAATCCGATGCCCGACAACGGCATCAAGTTCTTCGCCCGCGGCGGCTTCAAGCTGCCCGACACCAAGGAAGACGAGATCGAAGCGGTGCTCGGCCAGGATTGGGATCGTCCTACCGGCGCCGGCGTGGGTCGTGTCAGCCATGACACCGCCACCGCCACCAACCTGTACATCGACCATCTGGTTTCCGCCATCGCGCCGGTCGGTCCGGACAAGTCGCAGCCGACGCCGCTGAAGGGCCTGAAGATCGTGGCCGATTGCGCGAACGGCGCCACGTCCGTGGTCGCTCCGGAAGCCTTGCGCCGCGCCGGCGCCGACGTGACCGTCATCAACGCGTCGCCGGACGGCTACAACATCAACAAGAACGCCGGCTCCACCCATCCTGAGCAGCTGCAGGCCATGGTCAAGGCCTCCGGCGCCGTCATGGGCGTTGCCTTCGATGGCGATGCCGACCGTTGCCTTGCCGTGGATGAGGATGGCAACATGGTCAACGGCGATCAGATCATGGGCATTCTGGCGCGCGCCAAGAAGAACGCGGGCAAGCTCAACCATGACACCCTCGTCGTGACGGTGATGAGCAACCTCGGTCTGAAGTTGGCCCTGCGTTCCATGGGCATCAAGACCGTGCAGACCAACGTGGGCGACCGTTACGTGCTCGAAGAGATGCTGCGAGGCGATTATTCGCTCGGCGGCGAGCAGTCCGGCCACGTGATCAACCGCGAATTCGCCACCACCGGCGACGGCACCCTGACCGCGCTCACCCTGTGCAACGAGGTCGTCAAATCCGGTAAGAGCCTGAAGGAACTGGCCGCCGACTTCCCGCAGCTGCCGCAGACGCTCATCAACGTGCCGAACGTCGACAAGATGGCCGCCAAGACCAACGCCAAGGTGCAGGCCGCGGTGGAACGCGAAGAGAAGCTGCTGGGCGACACCGGCCGCGTGCTGCTGCGTCCGTCCGGCACCGAGCCGCTCGTGCGCGTCATGGCCGAAGCCGAAACCCAGCAGCAGGCAGACGAAGTGTGCGATCGCCTCGCCAAGGTCGTCGCCGACGAACTCACCCTGTAAGAGCCCGCAAGGAGATATGCCCCATGTTCGGACACAACTCGAAAGTGGACCTCGAACTCAACCGCGAGGTCGAAAAGCTCATCAAAACCGGCGGCAAAGAGAAAATCATGCCGATCGTGCAGGCCGGCGAACCGGTATTACGCCAGCAGACCATCGCCTACGACGGCCAGTTGAGCCGCAAAACGCTTGACAAGCTCATCGACACCATGCGCACCACCATGCTGGAAGCGCCGGGCGTGGGCCTCGCAGCCACCCAGATTGGTCTCGGTCTGGCTTTGGCCGTCGTCGAAGACCACGTATGCGAAGGCGACGATGGCGATCCGCGCGAAGCCGCGGAATTCCCCTTCCACGCCATCATCAACCCCAGCTACGAGCCGATCGGCACCGAAACCCGCAGCTTCTACGAAGGCTGCCTGAGCTTCGACGGTTACCAGGCCGTACGCAAGCGTTGGCTTGACATCACCGCCCGTTGGCAGGATGAGGACGGCAACAAGCATGAGGAACATCTGCACGGCTGGCCGGCCCGCATCTTCCAGCATGAAACCGACCATTTGAGCGGTGAACTGTACATCGACCAGGCCGAAATCCGAAGCCTGACCACCAATGAGAACCTTGAGGATTTCTGGTGCGAGGATCCGGTACCGACCGAAGCGGCGGCCGAACTCGGCTTCGAACTGTAATCGCGTAAACGAACGAGACAAGAACGATGAATGCCTCCCAGGCGAACACTTGGGAGGCATTCATCATATTCGGGATTATTGGAATGTTCGAAACATGAGTATTCCAAATATTCCAATATTTCAGTATTCCGGATTCACTAGCACATCGTACGTATCCGTGTTCCGCTCGGCATCCGAACGCAGATCCCAGCCAGGCTTGCGCATTCCATACAACACCAGCGGCGGTAAACCGAGCACAAGCACGACTACAGCCACAAGAATCGCATATGAAACGCTATCCAAACCGGTGAAACCAGCCGGTCTCACGAAAGTCAACACGAATGCCGCGGCGGAAGCGACGAAACCGACGCCCGCGACCAACCGAATCGCAGGAACTCGATACGTGCGGCGGACTTCTGGATGGGTGTTGCGCAGACGAATCGCGGCGGCAAACATCAACATGTACATCACCAGATACAGCGCGGTCGCCATATCCACCAGCGTCGCGAAAGCCGTGTTGCCATTGGGGATCAACACGAACAGCAACGCCAGCACGGTCACGATAATGCCTTGCGGAATCAGAATGCCTTCCTGCACGTCGTGGGCATTGCGCTTCTGCAGCGCGGGAGGCATCAGTCCCGTGCGGGCGGCCGCTAGCAAACCGCGAGAAGGACCAGCTATCCAAGCCACCACGGAAGCGAACGCGCCTAGCGCGATGAGCAGCGAAATCACCGGAGTGCCCCAACCCATGCCAAAATGGTCGAAGAACTCCCTGAACGCCAGATTGATGCCGTCGATGAGCCCCAGCTCACGATGCGGCACAGCAAAGGCGATTGCCAAAGTCGGCAGCACAAGTACCAGCAGAATCAGCGCGGTCGCTAGTGCAATGGCGCGTGGGAATTGACGTCCCGGATGCTCCAAGTCGTTGGCATGCACGGCATTGACCTCCATACCCGCGTAGGCGAGCACATTGGATACGATTAGCACAATCGACGCGATGCCCGTCCACGGCGGAAGCAGCGCGGATGCGTGCAGGGAGGTCTGCACTGGCTTACCGATCGCCAGCCAGATAATGCCGAAGACGATAAGCAGCAACGCAGGAAACAGCGTGCCGATAAGTCCCGAAATCGACCCGACCTTGGCGAACAGATTGCCGCCGCGCAACGCCACCATCGTGCTTGCCCAATACAACACGATGATCACCGCGGCCACATATACGCCATTATTGCCCAAGCCACCCATGCCGAACACATACGACAGGCTGACGGCGATGAACGCAATCTGTATCGGATACCACACCACATTCTGAATCCACTGCAGCCAAATGGCGAGAAATCCGATGCGATTGCCGAACGCCTCACGCACCCACACGTACACGCCACCTTTCCAGCCGGTGGCCAGTTCGGCAGCCACCAGCGCGGTCGGCACCAGGAAAACGACCGCCGGAATGAGATACAGCAGAATGGAAGCGAGACCATAATCGGCCATGGCCGGCAGAGAGCGTAGCGAGGCCACCGCCACCACGGTCAACATCGCCAGTTGGCTGACTGTCATCATGGTTTTGCCGGTTTTATTGGCAACGGTTGCCGTGCTTGCGATTGCGCCGTGCCCGTCAGCGCCGTTCCCTCTATTCGCCCCGGCATGCGCAGGTATGCCCGTACGATTGCGGTTTCCTGCGACGGCAGACGGATTGCGTGGCGTTGTTGTCGGTGCCGTCGCAGCGTTCGTCGTGGAACGTGCGGACCCGGGATGTGCAGCTGCGCTTGCATCGTGCGCTACCACAGCAAGCGGCTTTTTCATATGAACTGTCATTGCAGCCAGCTTTCGTAAACATAATCGTTGTGGGAATGAACATGAATTTCCTTAATGCGGGAAACGATGGAATTCGTGGAATGACCGCGAAATATCAGTGGTGGAATCCGGATGCACGAGCCTCGCTTGGCATTGGTGAACGCAGTCCGTCCAGATACTTCACACACGACTTCAAATCCTTGATGAACGCTTCGGCCATATCGTGGCTGAAACCGTTACGCACCACAATGCGCTGCACGGTCACCTGCGTCAGATCCACCGGCATCGGATAAGCCGGCACCAGCCATCCCTTCATGCGCAGCCGATCCTGCAGATCGTACAGATTCCACTTGCGATCCGGCTTGTCGTTGAGCATCCATGCGAACACCGGAATGTCGGAACCGTCGTTCCACAGCGTAAAATCATCCATCTGCTCGATCTCGCCCGACAGATATTTCGCCACATCATGCGAAGTCTGCTGCACCCTTCGATACCCGTCGAATCCCAAACGCAGGAACATGTAGTACTGCAGCAGTACCTGTGCGCCCGGACGGGAGAAGTTCAGTGCGAAAGTCGGCATTTCGCCGCCGAGATAACTCACCTTGAAAATAAGGCTTTCCGGCAGGTCAGCGGTTTCGCGCCATACGATCCATCCCAAACCGGGGTAGACCAGACCGTACTTGTGACCGGAGGTGCTGATGGAGTAGACGCGCTTGACGCGGAAGTCCCATGCGAGGTCCGGCTGGATGAATGGTGCGATCATACCTCCCGAAGCGCCGTCCACATGGATGCGCACATCAAGTCCGGTGCGCTCCTCGATGCGGTCCAGTGCTTCGCTGATCTGTTCGACCGGCTCATACATACCCGTATAGGTCACGCCCATGATGGCCACCACGCCGATGGTGTTCTCATCGACATACTTGTCGAGATCATGGCCGTCGAGCACTTTGTGGTCCTCGGAAATCGGCACATAGCGTGGTTCCACGTCGAAATAGTTGCAGAACTTCTCCCAGCACACCTGCACGGCGCTGCTCATCACCAGATTCGGACGATCGGTCGGCAGGTCGGCCTTTTCGCGGGCTTCCTTCCAACGGCGCTTCAACGCGAGTCCGCCCAGCATGCAAGCTTCCGACGAGCCGATGGTGGAGGTTCCGATGGCATTCATTGGATCGGGCGCATGCCATAGATCGGCGAGCATGTGCCAGCAGCGCGATTCGACTTCGGCGGTTTTCGGGTACTCGTCTTTGTCGATCATGTTCTTGTCGGCCGCCTCCATGTACAGGCGGTTCGCATGATCGTCCATCCACGTGCTCACAAAAGTTGCAAGATTGAGTCGCGCGTTGCCATCCAGCATGGCCTCGTCATGCACCACTTGGTAGGCGGTTTCCGGCAGACTACCCTTCTGTGGAATGGTAAATTTCGAGAACGCCTGGGCTTCCTTCGGACGGGCGAACAGCGGATTGATTTCCACGCTGTCAGGAACAACGCGGTCGTCGGCATTGCCGCAGGTGTTGTCGCAGCAATGCGAATTGTTGTTTTCAGTGGTGGAATGTGTTTCTGACATTGCAGTTCCTTTCGTTGATTTGGAACGTTTATTGCGTTCCGGGATTCAAAAATGAAAGTCGATTCTGGATTTTTGCTGGGAAATGGTCACATTTGCGCTATGTGAAAATTCGTATGGCAACCGCTTCGCACGGAGGTATCCGCGCGCGGTTTCGTAATGAACACCGTCATTCGAACTCGCATGGTTGTGTTCTCACAAAGAGGAATGCGCACGTTGGTTTGTTGCACATTCTTACACGCTGAAGGTGGGTATCGGCTACGATGGGCAGGTATGAACGAATCGACGATGAATCTTTCCTGGCTGGATGACGCGAAGCAGGACATCGAACAATGGTCGGCATCGATGCCGAATGACGCCGACAACCAGCCGATCGACTGGCGATGGGTGTCTTCCCTTGACCTGCGTAACGGCATTGGTGCCGCCACAAGACAGCACGTTGATTTGTTGGCAATGCTGCGGTCCTCGTCGCCGCAACTTTCCGCCCCGCAACTGCACGCCCTGTTGAAAGATGATCTTGCGATTCGAGATCGGCTCGAACCGACCATCGCGCAGTGCAACAGCACGTTCATGATGGATTACGACCGACTTATCGCTTCCTATCGGCTGCCGCGCGCGCTTGCTTACGCGAACCGTCGGTTGTGCGACGAAATCGCTGTTCTGCGACAGATTGGCGTGGCGATGGGATTGTGGACGGTCACCGAGGAACGACGTGAGCGCGTGACGGTTCCGGTGCTGCTGCCCGGTTCGGCTTTGGCTTCCGGGGGAGTGGCGTTGGATGATATTCAGGATCGAACCGCTGACATCGTTAACGGCCGCGCCGCCCGTCGTGCCGCAGAGAAAAGTCAGAAGCGAGCCAGTGACTATGCCATGTCGCGTGCGAACCTGAGTGGAGTAACCAGTCCGGGCGGCTCCACGTTGTTTGATTACGGTTCGGAAACGAAATCCGCTGAATCGGCGCAGTTGCGTCGGATGGCTGAATACCGCAAATCGGATTGGCGTGACGCTTATCTTCCTGGACGCGATGTGGACAATGTCATGGGAATCGACATCGAAACCACCGGTACTGACCCGGCGCGTGTGTACATCATCGACGTCGGCTTTGAATATATGAACATGATTTCCCCTCGCCCTGCTGCCGCACCTACTGGATACCAATACGAGCAGAGTTATTACGAAACGGGCGATGCGTATGGTCAGTCGCGTCTGTCGTTCGGCGTTCCTGCCGAGAACGCGACGCTCGGTAATCCGCTGATTCTCGATTTGACCGGTATCGATGTACGTGATCGTGCGTCCGGCTTCCGCCTGTTCGATGAGTGGCCGGAGGCTCAAATCGGTTTGCTGCAGCGATTGGAGCAGCAACCGTACGTAGCGCACAACGCTCGTTTCGAACATAGCTTCTTCATGTTGAATGTGGCTGGATATGCGGAAAGCTACCGTGCGGGCAAGATTACGATTATCGACACGTTGCCGATGAGCCGCCGTTGGGATGAAGGGTCAATTCCGGACGACGCGCATCCGTACGGCAATAACACGTTGGACGCATACGCCAAGCGGCAGGGCGCGCTCGATGAAAGCAAGTCGGAGCGCCACCTCGGTTTGGAAGATACGCATATCATGCTGGTTGCCATGAAACATCACTTGGGTGTATTGCATGGCGAAGGCCGCGGTCCGTGGGGTGCGAATGGCAAGTCTGGCATCGGTGGCAAGCATTGCGGGCGCCGCTGGTAGCATTTGCGATTCGTGTCGCAGTTTCCTGGTTCTTCTTCCCGTGACCGTCCCGTTTTGGCTTTCCCTTCCGGCTTTTGTTACCCGTAACGCCGTTTTGCGGTTACAAAATGCGGATGCGATTGCGGATTTGCGGGGATGGAATGGGCGATTGCGGGGATGGTTTCGGTGGTTGCGGGGTTGGTCGGGCCTGGTTTGTCAAGTTTCGACACGCCGATGGAACGTTGGATTTCCAACGGTTCACGTGTCGTTCATGCGGCCCGGGTTGCGCGGATCGCGATCGTGCTGTAAGTTTATCTCTTGCTGCCGCTCAGCGAGTGGTCCGGTTCACTCCGGATTGCGAGGTGGGTGAGTGGTGGTGGTTTGAGAACTCAAGAGCGTATTTGTACTACTTCTTTATAGTCAATGATTGCCAGTTCGTTGCCGGCCATGTTCGCATGGTGCCGAGGGATCGGTCAAACGGCGGCGAGGTTTTTGTGCGATGCGCCTTTCCTTATAAGGCGATCGTCAATTTT
>OJAM01000592.1_pt1 | contig 15526 bp, 9 predicted proteins | sample 1589071 | NCBI WGS metagenome assembly OJAM01 (sample SAMN03283243) | human gut metagenome | biome: human-associated habitat; material: feces | host: Homo sapiens | place: Peru | collected 2012
TCAAGGGCGACATCCACGACATCGGTAAGAACATCGTCAAGATGCTGCTCGACAACTACGGCTACACCGTCTTTGACCTAGGCCGCGACGTCGACCCACAAGAGGTACTCAAGACCGTACAGGAGCGTGACATCAAGCTCGTCGGTCTCTCGGCGCTTATGACTACCACGGTCGTCGCCATGGAGGAGACCATCAAGCTGCTTCATGCCGAGGTGCCAGGCGTCAAGATCATCGTAGGCGGCGCCGTACTCACCCCCGAATACGCCAAGCAGATCGGCGCGGACTACTACGCCAAGGATGCCGCCGAAAGCGCGCGCATCGCCGAAGAGGTCTTTGGCCGGTAACATAACGGAAACAACCCCGCACCAAAACGTGCCGCATGTGCCACTTGGCGCGTGCGGCACGTTAGAATAAAGGGGACTATGCTCGTTTTGGCAGATAGGAGCGCAAGGATGGCGATCACGCCTGCAGAAATCGCGGAAACCCGCGGCATGGTTGAGGAGCAGAACCTCGACATCAGGACCATCACCATGGGTGTTTCGCTCATGGGTTGCGGTGACGAGAACCTCGACCGCATGTGCACGAAGATCTACGACCACGTGACGCACACGGCTGAGCACTTGGTCGAGACCGCCGAGAACCTCGAGCGCGAGTACGGTATCCCCATTGTCAACAAGCGCGTTTCCGTCACCCCGGTGGCGCAGATCGCCGCATGCTGCAAGGATGAGGACCTCACCCCCATCGCGCACGCCCTCGACCGCGCGGCCGAGACGCTCGGCATCGATTACCTGGGCGGCTTCTCCGCACTCGTCGATCGCGGCATGAGTGCTTCGGACAAGAAGCTCATCGACTCCATTCCGGAGGCACTCGCTGCGACAAAGAGCATCTGCAGCTCGGTCGCTATCGGTTCGACCAAGGCTGGCATCAATATGGATGCGGTGAAGCGCATGGGCGAGGTCGTGAAGGAAACGGCAGAGCTCACGAAGGACCAGGACGCCTATGGATGCACGAAGCTCGTCGAATTCTGTAATGCGGTCGAAGATAATCCCTTCATGGCCGGCGCTTTTCACGGTGTGACGCAGGGAGATACCGCGATCCATGTCGGCGTCTCCGGCCCGGGCGTGGTCTCCCGCGCGTTGGACGAGGCCAAGGGCAAGGACTTCGAGTTCCTGTGCGAAACCATCAAGCGTACCGCGTTCAAGATCACGCGCGTCGGCCAGCTGGTGGCCCAGGAGGCCTCCCGCCGACTCGGAGTGCCATTCGGCATCATCGACCTCTCGCTCGCCCCGACCCCCGCCGTGGGCGACTCCGTCGGCGAAGTGCTGGAGAAGATCGGCCTCGAACAGGTGGGCGCCCCAGGCACCACCGCCGCGCTCGCCATGCTCAACGACCAGGTGAAGAAGGGCGGCATCATGGCGTCCTCCTATGTGGGCGGCCTGTCCGGCGCGTTCATTCCGGTCTCCGAAGACAAGAACATGATCGACGCGGCCAACAACGGCTGCCTGAAGATCGAAAAGCTTGAGGCCATGACCTGCGTATGCTCCGTCGGCCTTGACATGATCGCCATCCCCGGCGACACCACCGCGGCCACCATTTCCGGCATCATCGCCGACGAGGCGGCCATCGGCATGGTCAACCAGAAGACCACCGCCGTGCGTGTAATCCCGGTGGAAGGCAAGGGCGTGGGTGAGATGGCCAACTTCGGCGGCCTCATGGGCTACGCGCCGATCATTCCGGTGAACCAGACCAGCTGCGAGGCCTTCGTGACCCGTGGCGGCCGCATTCCGGCGCCGATCCACTCCTTCAAGAACTGACGTTCTTACGAAGGAGCCCGACCTTCCTGCACGGAGGGCCGGGCTCTTTTGCGTTTGTAAAACTGTTTTTACTTACCGCCGGCAAAGTTCAACTGTCGCCAGGCTTCGTAGATGGCGATGGAGGCGCAGTTGGTGAGATTCAGGCTACGCAGCGAAGGACGCATCGGCAGACGCACCTGCTCGGCCACATGCGGGCCGGCCATGATGTCCATCGGATCGGGGATATTGCCCGGTTCCGGACCGAACAGCAGGATGTCGGTCGGCTTGTATTCGATGTCGGTGTACAGCTTGGTGGCGTGCGCGGTGAAGGCGATGATGCGCGAATCCGGCATCGATTCCACCAGATCCTCGAAATTCGGGTGCAGCACCACATGCGCCATGTCATGGTAGTCGAGCCCCGCACGGCGCAGCTTGGTATCCCGCAGATTGAAACCCAAAGGTTCCACCAGGTGCAGAATCGTTCCCGTCACGGCGCACAGGCGGATCGCGGAACCCGTGTTGCCCGGAATGCGCGGGGAGTAGTAGCACAGGTGCGGGGTGGAGGTCTCCGCCTTCGCCGCGTCCTTCGCGCTCAGCATCGCGTCCACCACGGAAATCGGATTGCCGTGCGCGTCGGTCACCAGTTCGTCCGGGCCGTAATTGGACTTGCGGTACCCGTATTCGAACATCTTCTCGACCTTGGCTTCGGCCGCCTGCGTCTCGGCGTCGCGCGTTGCGCCCTGCGCGTTATCGGTATGTTCTTCGTTCGTCATAAATGCTAAGAATAGGAACGATGAACGACACGAACACCACATACGACACCGCCGTACGTGACGCCGACTTTGACGACTTTGCCGATTCCGCCACCGCCGTCACCTCCGATGCTTCCGATGCTGACGAAATCGCAACGACGCTCGCGCAATGGTGGCAGACCAACGCGCGCGACCTGCCATGGCGATTCGGCCGCACCACACCGTGGGGCGTGCTCGTTTCCGAAGTGATGAGCCAGCAGACGCAGATGGGCCGCGTCGTGCCGTATTGGACCGCATGGATGGACCGATGGCCGGACGCAACCGCGCTCGCCGACGCCCCGAAATCCGACGTGATCACCGCATGGGGGCGGCTTGGCTATCCGCGGCGCGCCCTGCGATTGCAGGAATGCGCGCACGTCATCGCATATGATTACGCCGACGAGCTGCCGCATACGTACGACGAATTGCTTGCTCTGCCCGGCATCGGTGATTACACGGCAAGCGCGGTGCTGTCGTTCGCTTTCGGCGAACGTATCGCGGTGGTCGACACGAACATCCGCCGTGTGCTGTCACGTGCGTTCGTCGGCGTCGAATCGCTCGGCGGCAGCGCAAGTCCCGCGGAACGCGCGCTGGCGAAACGGCTGCTGCCGGACGATGATTCCGCGAAATGCCGTCGTTTCGATCGCCCGTCCGTCGTGTGGAACCAGGCCGTCATGGAACTCGGCGCGACGGTGTGCGCTGCGAAATCGCCATTATGCGAAGCCTGTCCGATCGCCGGAAAATGCGCGTTCCTACGCAACGGAAGACCGGGATTGGGGCAGCGGCGTACGCGACCACGCCAACGATTCCAAGGTACGGACCGGCAGGTGCGCGGGCTGGTGCTGAACGCGCTGCGCGGCCTGCCGGATGGCGAGACGGTGCTTGATCGCAAGAGCGTCGAACGGCTGTGGAAAGACCACGTGCAGCTGGACAAATGCATCGCGTCGCTTGACGAGGACGGTCTGATCGAAATCCTGCCCGGGGGAGGGGTGCGGCTGCCGGTGTAACGTACACGGCATGCGTGGTGCGTGCGGCCGCGGTGCCGCACGGAGGATGACACGCTAGACTGGGAGCCATGGCTTACAAGACCTCCCCGCGGACCGGTAAGAAACGTACGAAACAACAGCAGGCGATGTATCGCCGCCGCCGCATCGTTTTCGGTATCGCGACGGTGCTGGTGCTGAGCTTCATCGTATTCTGCCTGTATTCGCTGACGCAGGGCGTCGTCGCTGTCAACCGCGAAATCCACCATGCCGATGTTTACGCGATCTCCCGCAAGGAGGTGCCGTCGCCGACCCAACAGCAGAAAAGCAGCGTTCCCGATTGCGACGCATCCAACGTCGCGCTGTCGCTTACTCCGGCCGCATCGAGCTTCGGTGTGGGCGGCACGATGGACTTCACCGCTTCCGTGAAATACAACGGTTCCGGCAAGGCTGGCTGTCTGATCGACGTGTCCCAGGCGGGCATGGTGCTGACGATCAAGTCGGGCAAGGACGTGGTCTGGAAATCGAACGTATGCCCCGTGGACACGGATTACCGGCTGATAGCCAAGGGCGACGAGGTCAAGCAGACGATCACTTGGCCGGGCGTGCGTTCCGGCAGCGAATGCGCCGACGTGGCGGACCTGCCGAACGTGGACCGTGGCGTGTATTCGGCCCAACTGTCGGTCAAAGGACATGCGAAAACCAAGTCGGAACCGGTCGGCATCACAGTGGAATAAAATCTACAGGTTATGCTATTCTTATGATTTTGCGTAGATGCGTGTCATATAGCGGGCACGCTGACAAGGAAGAGGCGCCCGCGTATTAGGCATATGGTGGCCAATGAGAGCGCTTCCGGGGAAACATATCGATACGATTAGCGAGCGATAAGGAACGTCCATTGGCTGAGGCTACGACGAACACCACCACCATCATCGCACGCGCCGACCAGCATGATATTGATCTGCACAAAGCGTCGGACCGTGTGAACTTCGGCTCCATCCGCGAGCCCATTGATGTACCCTACCTGTTGGGTGTACAGACTGACAGCTTTGACTGGCTCATCGGCAACGAGCGCTGGCAGAAGCGAGTCCAGGAAGATCTGGAGAACGGCACCAACACCGTGCCGCACACCTCCGGTCTTGATGAGGTCTTCCAGGAGATCTCCCCGATCGAGAACTTCGCTCAGACCATGAGCCTGACCTTCTCCGATCCGTACTTCGAAGAGCCGCGCCACACCGTGCAGGAGTGCAAGGAGAAGGATTACACCTACTCCGCACCGCTGTACGTGAACGCCGAATTCGAAAACGGCGACACCGGCGAAATCAAGTCCCAGACCGTGTTCATGGGCGATTTCCCGCTGCAGACCCCGCACGGCACCTTCATCATCGGCGGCACCGAGCGAGTGATCGTGTCCCAGCTCGTGCGTTCCCCGGGCGTGTACTTTGACCGTTCCCAGGACCGTACCTCCGATAAGGAAGTCTTCGGCGCGAAGATCATCCCGAGCCGTGGCGCATGGCTCGAGTTCGAGATCGACAAGCGCGACGTCCTCGGCGTGCGTGTGGACCGCAAGCGCAAGCAGTCCGCCATCGTGTTCCTCATGGCCATCGGCATGACCAAGGATGAGATCGCCGACGCTTTCAAGGACTACCCGCTGGTCATGGACGCGCTCGTCAAGGAGACCGTGCAGACCCAGGACGAGGCCCTGACCGACCTGTACCGCAAGATCCGTCCGGCTGACACCCCGACCCCGGAAGCCGGCAAGAACCTGCTGGACTCCTTCTACTTCAACACCAAGCGTTACGATCTGGCCCGCGTCGGCCGTTACAAGATCAACCGCAAGCTTGGTCTGGAAAAGGACATCAACGACCGCAGCCTGTCCCGCGAAGACATCATCGCCACCATCAAGTACCTGGTCACCCTGCATGCGGGCGATACCAAGTTCCCGGGCAAGCGCGACGGCAAGGACGTTGACCTGCGCGTGGACGTCGACGATATCGACCACTTCGGCAACCGTCGTATCCGCCAGGTCGGCGAGCTGATCCAGAACCAGCTGCGCACCGGTCTGAGCCGTATGGAGCGTGTGGTCCGCGAGCGTATGACCACCCAGGATCCGGAGGCCATCACCCCGCAGTCCCTGATCAACATCCGTCCGGTGAACGCCACCATCAAGGAGTTCTTCGGCACTTCCCAGCTGTCCCAGTTCATGGACCAGAACAACCCGCTGGCTGGCGTGACCAACAAGCGTCGTCTGTCCGCTCTGGGCCCCGGCGGCCTGTCCCGCGACCGTGCCTCCATGGAAGTGCGAGACGTGCACCCGTCCCATTTCGGCCGTATGTGCCCGATCGAGTCTCCTGAAGGCCCGAACATCGGTCTGATCGGCTCCCTGGCAACCTTCGGTCGCATCAACCCGTTCGGTTTCATCGAGACCCCGTACCGTAAGGTCGTCAACGGCCACGTCACCGACGAAGTCGAGTACATGACCGCTGACCGCGATGCCGAGCACGTCATCGCCCAGGCCAACCAGGAGCTCGACGAGAACGGCAACTTCGTCAAGAAGCAGGCCCTTGCCCGAGTCGGCGAAGAGGAAGCGGTCGATGTGCCGGTCAGCTCCGTCGATTACATGGACGTCTCCCCGCGTCAGATGGTGTCCGTCGGCGCCTCCCTGATTCCGTTCCTGGAGCACGATGAGGGACACCGAGCGCTGATGGGCACCAACATGCAGCGTCAGGCCGTGCCGCTGATCGAATCCGAGCGTCCGCTCGTGGGCACCGGCGCCGAATGGCGCGCCGCCGTCGATTCCGGCGACGTCATCCTGGCCGAGAAGCCGGGCGTGGTGACCTACGTGTCCGCCGACATCATCCGTACCATGAACGACGATGGCACCACCAGCTCTTACAAGCTGGCCAAGTTCCAGCGCTCCAACCAGACCACCTGCTACAACCAGGTCCCGCTCATCCACGACGGCGAACGCGTGGAAGCCGGCACCGTGCTGGCCGATGGTCCGGCAACCCAGAAGGGCGAGATGGCACTGGGCAAGAACCTGCTCATCGCCTTCATGCCGTGGAACGGCTACAACTACGAGGATGCTGTGATCATCTCCCAGCGCCTCGTGCAGGACGACACCCTGAGCTCCATCCACATCGAGGAGTACGAGATCGACGCCCGCGAAACCAAGCTGGGTGCCGAAGAGATCACCCGCGACCTGCCGAACGTCGGCGAGGACGCGGTGGCCAACCTCGACGAGCGTGGCATCATCCGCATCGGCGCTGAAGTCGAAGCCGGCGACATTCTGGTCGGCAAGGTCACCCCGAAGGGCGAGACCGAGCTGACTCCGGAAGAGCGTCTGCTGCGCGCCATCTTCGGTGAGAAGAGCCGCGAGGTGCGTGACACCTCGCTGCGCGTGCCTCACGGCGAGACCGGCACCGTCATCGCGGTCAAGGAAATCACCCGCGAAGACGCCGAGGAAGACGGCGACGAACTGCCGAACGGCGTGAACCAGATGATTCGCGTCTACATCGCACAGCACCGTAAGATCACCCAGGGCGACAAGCTCTCCGGCCGTCACGGCAACAAGGGCGTCATCTCCCGCATCCTGCCGGAAGAGGACATGCCGTTCCTCGCCGACGGTACTCCGGTCGACATCATGCTGAACCCGCTGGGCGTGCCTTCTCGAATGAATCTTGGCCAGGTGCTGGAACTGCACCTCGGCTGGATCGCGCACGCCGGCTGGGACATCTCCCTCGACCCGGACGCCGAGGCCGCTTGGAAGAAGTACGTGCCGCAGGGCGCCGAAAAGGGCGCTCCGGGCACTCCGGTGGCCACCCCGGTGTTCGACGGCGTCCGTCCGGAAACCATCAAGGGCCTGCTCAGCTGCACCCTTCCGGACCGCGACGGCAACAAGCTCGTCGGCCCCGACGGCAAGGCGACCCTGTTCGACGGCCGTACCGGCGAACCGTTCCCGAAGCCGATCTCCGTGGGCTACATGTACATGCTGAAGCTGCACCACCTGGTCGACGACAAGATCCACGCCCGCTCCACCGGCCCGTACTCCATGATCACCCAGCAGCCGCTGGGCGGCAAGGCTCAGTTCGGCGGCCAGCGCTTCGGCGAGATGGAAGTGTGGGCCCTCGAGGCCTACGGTGCCGCCTACACGCTGCACGAAATGATGACCACCAAGTCCGATGACGTCGACGGCCGCGTGCGCGTCTACGGCGCCATCGTGAAGGGTGAGAACCTGCCGCCGGCAGGCATCCCGGAGTCCTTCAAGGTGCTGCTTAAGGAAATGCAGTCCCTGTCCCTGAATGTCGAAGTGCTCAACGCCGAAGGCGTGGCCATCGACATGAAGGACGAGGATGACGATCCGTCCACTTCCTCCGATGACCTCGGCTTCAACATCGGTGCGCGTCCTGACGCCGCCGCCAAGGAAGACCAGGTTGCCGAGGAGCCCGAATTCCAGTGATTGAAAGGATTGGCCGCGCTGCAGCACAGCGTGCAGCGCGGCCAATCCCCGAACAACGTGATAAGCATTAAGAATCGATAGACAGGACAATAGAGTGCTGGACGTCAACGAATTTGACAAACTGAGGATCGGACTGGCCACCGCCGACGACATCCGTAACTGGAGCTACGGCGAGGTCAAGAAGCCGGAGACCATCAACTACCGTACCCTGAAGCCGGAGAAAGACGGCCTGTTCGGCGAGCAGATCTTCGGACCTACCCGCGACTGGGAATGCGCCTGCGGCAAGTACAAGCGCGTGCGCTTCAAGGGCATCGTCTGCGAACGCTGCGGCGTGGAAGTCACCAAGAGCCGTGTGCGTCGTGAGCGCATGGGCCACATCGAGCTCGCCGCTCCGGTGACCCACATCTGGTTCTTCAAGGGTGTGCCGTCCCGACTGGGCTACCTGCTGGACATCGCGCCGAAGGACCTCGAGAAGGTCATCTACTTCGCGGCCTACATGGTCACCAAGGTGGACGAAGAGCAGCGTCATCAGGACCTGCCGGACCTGCAGCAGGAGTTCGACAACGAGATCGCCAACCTCGAGAAGCGCCGCAACGCCGAAATCGAGGAGCGCGCCAAGAAGGTCGAAGCCGATTTGGCCGAGCTCGAAGCCGAAGGCGAAGCCAAGGGCTCCGCACGCGCCAAGCTGCGCAACAGCGCCGAGCGTGAAATGGCCGCCATCCGTACCCGCTACGACGAGCAGATCCAGCGTCTGAGCGCCGTGTTCGACCGCTTCAAGACCCTGAAGCCGGGAGACATGGAAGGCGACGTCGACCTGTGGCGTGAGATGGAAGACCGCTACGGCGATTACTTCGAAGGCTGCATGGGCGCCGAAGCCATCAAGAAGCGTCTGCAGGACTTCGACCTCGAGGCAGCCTCCAAGCAGCTGCGCGAAGAGATCGACACGGGCACCGGCCAGCGCAAGGCCCGCGCCCTGAAGCGTCTGAAGGTCGTCAACGCGTTCCTGACCACCGGCAACAAGCCGGAGGCCATGGTGCTCGACGTGATCCCGGTCATCCCGCCGGACCTGCGCCCGATGGTGCAGCTCGACGGTGGCCGTTTCGCCACCTCCGACCTCAACGACCTCTACCGTCGTGTGATCAACCGTAACAACCGTCTGAAGCGCCTCATCGAGCTCGGCGCCCCGGAGATCATGCTCAACAACGAGAAGCGCATGCTCCAGGAAGCCGTCGACTCCCTGTTCGACAACGGCCGTCGTGGCCGTCCGGTCACCGGCGCTTCGAACCGTCCGCTCAAGTCCCTGAGCGACATGCTCAAGGGCAAGCAGGGCCGTTTCCGTCAGAACCTGCTCGGTAAGCGTGTGGATTACTCTGGCCGTTCCGTGATCGTGGTCGGCCCGTCCCTGCGCATGCACCAGTGCGGTCTGCCGAAGCCGATGGCCCTCGAGCTGTTCAAGCCGTTCGTCATCAAGCGCCTCGTGGACCAGGGCTTCGCGCAGAACATGAAGAGCGCCAAGCGCCTCGTGGACCGCGCCGACTCCGAAGTGTGGGGCGTGCTCGAAGAGGTCATCTCCGAGCATCCGGTGCTCCTGAACCGTGCGCCTACGCTGCACCGTCTGGGCATCCAGGCATTCGAGCCGATCCTGGTGGAAGGCAAGGCCATCCACCTGCCGCCGCTTGCCTGCGCCGCATTCAACGCCGACTTCGATGGCGATCAGATGGCAGTCCACCTGCCGCTGTCCGCCGAAGCCCAGGCTGAGGCCCGTTCCCTGATGATGGCTTCCGACAACATCCTGAAGCCGGCAGACGGCCACACCGTGACCATGCCGAGCCAGGACATGATCCTCGGTCTGTACTACCTGACCACCGTCATCGACGGCGCCAAGGGCCAGGGCCGCGTGTTCTCCTCGCTGGAAGAGGCCGAAATGGCGCTCGACAAGCACGAGATCGACATGCAGGCCAAGGTGCTCATCCGCCTTCCGCAGGACTTCGTGCTGCCGAAGGACTGGGAGCCGGGCGAGGTCAAGGTCGTCGATCCGGAACCGGGCAGCCCGGACGTGGTCAAGGAGGAGCGTTTCCATGACGGCTCCGTCCTGTTCGCCACCTCCTACGGCCGTATCCTGTTCAACGGCACCTTGCCGGTCGACTACCCGTTCGTCAACGAGCAGGCGCCGAAGAAGCGTCTGAGCAAGATCGTCGACGACATCGCGACCCGTTACTCCACCGCTCAGGTGGCCGCGACGCTGGACGCCCTGAAGGATCTGGGCTTCACCCGCGCACCGTGGTCCGGCGTGTCCTTCGCGTTCTCCGACGTTATCCAGCCGCCGGAACTGGACGAGTACATCGAAAAGTACGAAGGCGAAGCCGACAAGGTTAACGAGAACTACGAAATCGGTATGCTCACCGAAGAGGAGCGTCGTCAGGAACTGGTCGACCTGTGGACCAAGTGCACCAGCGAGGTCTCCGAGGCGGTTGAGGAACACTTCGATTCCAAGAACAACCTGGCCATCATCGTGCAGTCCGGTGCACGAGGAAACATGATGCAGATCAACCAGATCGCAGGTATGCGAGGCTTGGTGGCAAACCCGAAGGGCGAGATCATTCCTCGACCGGTCAAGTCCAACTACCGTAAGGGCCTGTCCGTGCTGGAATACTTCATCTCCCAGCACGGCGCGCGTAAGGGTCTGGCCGATACCGCACTGCGTACCGCAGAGTCTGGCTACCTGACCCGTCGTCTGGTGGACGTCTCCCAGGACGTGATCGTGCGCGAGGAGGACTGCGGCACCAAGCGCGGCCTGACCATGAAGGTCGGCGAACGCGATGCCGAAGGCAACCTGCACCTGGTCAAGGCCGCCGACGGTGGCCCGTACTCCCGTCTGCTCGCGGCCGACGTCATCGACCCGGCCGACGGCGAGACCGTGCTGTACAAGGCCGGCGACGCCCTGTCCATGGACGTGCTCAACGATCTCGTTGCCCACGGCGTGGAAGAGGTCAAGGCCCGTTCCGTGCTGACCTGCGAATCCAAGCGTGGCGTGTGCGCCAAGTGCTATGGCTGGTCCCTGGCCACCAACAAGCTGGTGGACGTCGGCGAGGCCGTCGGCATCGTGGCAGCACAGTCCATCGGTGAGCCTGGTACCCAGCTGACGCTGCGTTCCTTCCACTCCGGCGGCGTCGCTTCCGCTTCCGATATCACCCAGGGTCTTCCGCGTGTCACCGAGCTTTTCGAAGCCCGTACCCCGAAGGGCGAGGCTCCGATCGCGGAGTTCGCCGGCGTGGTCAAGGTGGAAGACACCGAGCGCGGCCGTCAGGTCACCCTGAAGCCGGACGACGACTCCGTCGAGCCGATCGTCTACCCGGTGACCCGTCGTGCGCCGATGCTGGTCAAGGACGGCGACCATGTCGAAGCCGGCACCCAGCTCATCGAAGGCTCCGTCGACCCGAAGAAGATCCTGCGCATCCTCGGCCCGCGCGCCGCACAGGTGAACATCGTGGAGGAAGTGCACACCGTGTACCGCTCCCAGGGCGTGGATATCCACGACAAGCACATCGAGGTCATCGTGCACCAGATGCTGCGTCGCATCACCGTGATCGACTCCGGCGACACCGACCTGCTGCCGGGCGAACTCGTGGACAAGGCACGCTTCAAGGCCGCCAACATGGAAGCCGTGAAGAACGGTGGCAAGCCGGCCGCCGGCCGTCCGGAGCTGATGGGCATCACCAAGGCTTCGCTGGCCACCGATTCCTGGCTGTCCGCGGCCTCCTTCCAGGAGACCACCCGCGTGCTCACCGAAGCCGCCCTGAACCAGAAGGTCGATGACCTGAAGGGCCTCAAGGAGAACGTCATCATCGGTAAGCTCATCCCGGCAGGTACCGGCCTCGCCCGTTACCGCAACGCCACGGTGGAGCCCGACAAGGCCATCCGCGACACCATCTACCCGAACTTCGGTTTGGGCGGCGAAGGCACCGACAGCTCCTTCGGCGACACCGACCTGTCCGATGTGGACTTCTCCAACATCGACTTCGGCGACCTGAAGCTGGGCGATGACTTCAACCCGGATGACTTCCTGGACGACAACGGCGGCCAGACCGATCTGGGCGACACCCTGTGAGATTCCCCTCACAATAGTCGACAGACGAATCATCTGACATAGCGAAAGGCGGAACCGACCAATACCGGTCGGTTCCGCCTTTCGCTATATCTATATGTCGTGGGATTGCGAGGTTGTGGATTAATCGCGGGGGAGGGTTTCGCAGTCGTCTTTTGACGTTACTTGATCTTCTCCGAAAGCGTGGTTTCCAGATCCTTCAACGAACCGCTGAGATCGGCCTCCTTCGCGGCCTTTTGCAAATCGGACTGATCCAGGGTCGGCGAATCGATGTCGGACATCTTCGCATGAAGATCCTGAAGCTTTTCGTAATCGGCGGACCCATACTCGATATCGTTGAGATTCAGATCGGCCATCTGATCCACAATGTCCTTCTTCTTGCTGACGCTTTCCTGCATATCCGCGCCATACTCGGCATAGGACTTGATGGGAACCTTGGCCAGATCGCCGGCGTCGGCGGCACAGCTTTCGAGCGCCTTGGAAAGATCGCGATAGTACGAAGACATGTCGGCGGAGTCGAATTTCGGCAGCTTCGTGCAGGTATGCGTCATCTTCATGAGCGCGGGCATGGTCTGGGCCAGATCGTTCATGTACCTCTCGTATTTCGCACGGTCCTGCTCGAACGTCTCGTACTTCTCCTTGACGTCCTTGTCTTTCTTCACGGCCTTCATGGCAGCCAGCTTGTCGCTGTCCTGCTTGAAGGTCTTCAACTTCTTCTTGCCCTCGTCATAAGCGGAGGATGAATCGTTGTCCGTATTGCTGCGGCTGGCCGTACGGCATGGGTTGCGGCTGTCCGTATTGAGGCCCGCCCGGCTGTGGCTGACTGTAGTTTGGCGCCTGCGGCTGCGGAGGCTGGTTATACTGCGGTTGCCCATTCTGCGGTTGACCATACGGAGGAGTGTCCGCCATGAGAAAAGTCCTTCTTATCCTTTTTCCTTTTTTTGAATGTCGAATCCGTGAACACGGAGGGAAACATCGACGTGTCCGTCTCTTTTGACGAGTTACAGCATAATATTTTGAGATGGAATATGCGAGCATCGTATTGCAGAATGAGTATCGTCAGACGGCATGGACGTCACCTTCCTACAATGGGAATATGAGTTTTCTACCTTACCCGCCGCCGCCCGAACCAGGGTGGTATGACGATGACGTCACGGTGATGGCGCAACCCACAGCCGAACCCGTCGACAATGCCGCCGATTCCTTGGAAACACGCGAACGGCTCGCCGCACAGAACGAATCGGACGACCACGATATGCAGGATGTTTCCGTTGCGAAGGGCGACGCTGCCGTTTCGGACGAGGACGATATCGACTGGGACGGCACCGTGCTTTCCGAAGCCTTCACCATGAAGCAGCCGAAGCACACGTACGTGCTGGACAACGAGCAGACCGGACAGCAGGTGATCGTGGATATGGGCGTGCTCCTTGGCCGCAAGCCTTCGGCCGAAGTGCCCGCCGGCGCCAAATCGGTCAAGCTGGAGGATCCGACGCGCACAATCTCACGCAACCATGCGGCGATCAGCTTCGACCAGGATGGCACGCTGTGGATAGAGGATTACGGTTCGCTCAACGGCACGTACATCATCCAAGACGATGTCGAAACCAAAGTGGAACACAAGCCGATGCAGCTGGAGGCGCCATGCACGGTGCGTATCGGCGACCAGTTCTTCCAATTCCGCAAACAGTGAGGGCGTTTGTCAGTGAAGACACGATTACGCTGACGGACTGCGTTGACGATTTGTGTTGACAGCGTCGGCGCGGACGGTTAGCGGTAAGACGATAGGGGGTTGTCACGGAGATTCCCGCGACAACCCCTTATGTTTCAAATGGTCTGATAATCGGCGTTAGCTCACTGCTGGCGCAGACGAATGGCCGCGTTGATGGCCGAATCGTTCAACTGGCCAAGCCAGGCAAGCAATTCCGGATAGATGTACGGATTGCGCGCAAGACACGGACGAAGCTCCGGCGCTTCGCTGGCGATACGGGCCATCAACATCTGATCGGTGGTGGTCATGGCCAGTTCCGCGGTGAACCCCGCGTCTGCCGGCGATTCCTGGGCCGCGGCATACTGCTGTTCGGCATACTGCTGTTCCGGTTCGTTCTGCGGCTGGCTCGATGAATAATCGGCCACTTCGGACAAATCGGCGGGATTCATGTATGGGTCGACATACTCGGTCGAAGCCTCGTTAGACGCCGCATAGGCAGCGTCCTGACCGTATTGCTGGTTCACCGGCTGTTCCGGCTGATACTGCTGCTCCTGCTGGAACTGTTCCGCCACTGCCGGCTGATACTGCTGCTCCGGTTGGACCTGTTCGGCAACCGGTTCGGCCATTGGCTGGGCCGTCGGCTCGGCAATCAGATGCGGCTGCACGCCATTTTGCGGAACCGGCCAGCCCATCGCCACCAGCTGCTGGCGGGCGCGCTCATCGCCGAATTCGGCGACCCAACGCTTCAGACCCGGGTACGCTCGCGGATTGGCAACGACATTCGCACCGAATTCCGGATTCTCGTACGCGATTTTCGCCAGGAACACGGGGTCGGCGTTCGGATCCTGCACGGCCGCCACCGCGGCATCGAAATCGACCATCATGATCTCCTTGTCTCGTGGTCTGTAACCATCTTATTGAATGACTCGTAACGTTTGCAACGTACCGTCCAGCGCATCGTCGATATCCTCGTCATCGCCGATCTTGCTGACGTTCCAATCCTCGTCGCACGGCATATCGGAACGCATGTCCACCACGATGACGGTGATGTTGTCGCGGCCGCCGGCGTTCAGCGCGGCATGTACCAGCATGTCCGCGGCCATCTGCGGGTCGGCGTACGCCGCCGCGATCTCGGCAAGCTGCTCACGGCCGATCTGCGCATGCAGCCCATCGGAACAGATGATGAACCGTCCGTCCGCACGCGCGGCGTACCAGTCAGGCTGGATGCCGGCAGGCGCGCCGACACATTGCGTGATGATGTTGCGCGGAATGCAACGGCTCGCCTCATCGGGCAGCATCTGCCCCGAATCGATGGCGTTCTGCCGTTCCGAATGGTCGCGGGTGATGCACGTCAGCGAATCCGCCAGCCACGCGCCATTGCCGTCGGCGCGCATATGGTACGTGCGGGAATCGCCCACATTGACGATGTAACACCGTTCGTCGGAACATATCGCGTCATCGCCGACACGCGTCGGCAGCAGCACGCCGCTGATGGTAGTGCCCGCAACGCCGCCGAGCTGCTCACCCAGACGGAGCACCTCCTGCTGGGCAAGGATCAGCGTTTCGTCAATCGCGTCAAGATCGCGCGTCGGCAGTTCGGCCAAACGCGCGAACCGTTCCGCAACATCGGAACTGGCCTGCTTGCCGCCCTTGCCGCCACCCATGCCGTCGCACACGACGGCGATGA
>OJAM01000598.1_pt1 | contig 15411 bp, 8 predicted proteins | sample 1589071 | NCBI WGS metagenome assembly OJAM01 (sample SAMN03283243) | human gut metagenome | biome: human-associated habitat; material: feces | host: Homo sapiens | place: Peru | collected 2012
CTGGTCAAGGAACTTATCCGTTGCAATGAGGATATGAGGGTCATAGCGGTCGGTGACGATGACCAGAACATCTACGAATTCCGTGGCTCTGACTCCGGGAATATGAAATCCCTGATCACTGAATATGGAGCGTCTGTCTATAATATGCTGGAGAATTTCAGAAGCTCCCAGACGGTCATCTCTCTGGCGAACTCCTACGTTAAAGGAATATCCGGACGTTTGAAGTCCGATCCGATCGTAGGTAAGAGAATTGATCCAGGGAATATCCGTTTGGTCCGTCATTCCACTCCCGACTATGAACAGGCCATTGTAAATGAGATCGTTTCTGGCAATAATCCCGGTACCATCTGCATTCTTACCGCCACGAATGACGATGCCTTGGTGATATCGGCTTTGCTTAACAAGTCCGGACGGAAAGCCAGGCTGATTCAATCCCGAGAAGGTTTCCAGCTTTCAGACCTCGCCGAGTTCAGAAGTTTTCTTGACGCCATCCGGAAATATGACTCCGCCTGCCTCGATGATGTGACGTGGGCTGAAGCGGCGGATGCCGTGCGGCGCCGTTTCAGTGACAGTGGATGCCTTGATCTGCTTGAGAACTGTCTGGCCGCTTTTAATGATGAATATCCAACCCGTAAGTACATCACTGATTTTGAGAACTTTCTGCTGGAGTCTCAACTTGAGGATTTCACGAGGTCCAAGGACTCGGAGATAGTGGTCTCAACCATCCACAAAGCCAAGGGCTGTGAATATGATAACGTGTATGTCTCGCTGAAGGGACTACATAATGTGACCGACAAGGAGCGCCGGATGGTCTATGTCGGAATGACCAGGGCTAAGAACAACCTATCGGTGCATTTTGACAATGCGGACATATTCACAGATGAAGTGTCCCGTGCCGTGATGGTTGGAGATGATTCGGTCTATGGCGCTCCGGAGGAGGTTCTGATGCAGCTTTCGCATCGGGATGTCGTGCTGGATATGTTCAAAGGCAACCAAAACCTGTTGCGGAGTCTGCATTCCGGAACCAGACTTGAGCTTGATGGTGACTACCTGTCCGCCGAGATCGACGGTTGCCGCAGGACGGTTTTGAAATTCTCGGCCTCGTTCCGTGAAAAACTTGCCAAAATGGCTTCCAAAGGATATTCACCGGTCGAGGCCAAGGTCAGGTTCCAAGTGTTCTGGCGTTATGATGAGCAGGTCGAAGGTAGTGCGGAGCCTGTTCGCCGTGAGATAATGATAATTCTTCCTGACTTGACTTTTCATAAATCGTGACCGTGGAGGATAAATACTTCACTATGAGTGATATAACAGAGCGTCCTCCAATGGGTGGAAGGACGCTCTGGGATCTCGATGATTTCCAATCGATTAGGCTCCACGGTATGTGGCGTTGTTTTGTTGCCGCTCGGCTGCCTTACCGCTCAATGAAGAGCGGCTCGGCGCGGAGGTAGTTGCCGGTCGGGGTGAAAGAGGCATCCTTTATCCTGATTTTCCTCGCAAGAACCGGTGTCTCGGCGTTTTTGGCCGCGATGAAGGAATATGTTCCCTTCTCGGTGGCCCAGCCGGAGCGTTGCTCATCGTATGAGGCGAGGAGATTCTTCGGGATCCTTATCTCTACTGTCTGTGATTTTCCCGGGGCTATCACATCCGTCTTTGTGAAGCCTTTGAGCTCGCGGGCAGGTTTGTCCATGTCCTTGCCGGGGGCTTTGACGTAGATCTGGACGACCTCCTTTCCGGAATATTTGCCGGTGTTCTCCACGGTCAGGTTGACGACATATTCATCACCGGCGTCCTCCACGGTCATTCCGCTGTACCTGAAGTCCGTGTAACTCAGGCCGAAGCCGAACGGATAGGCGGTGCGGATCTTCTTGGTGGTGTAGTACCTGTAGCCGCAGTAGATGCCTTCACGGTAGTTGACGTAGTCGATGTTCTCGATGTCGTACCGTTTCGTGACTCCGGCTGGAGCCGGACGGTGGAACGAGTAGTTGACCGGTTTGTCGGTGAGGATCTGAGGCATGGTTCCGGCCGTCGGGTCATCGTAATAACTTACAGGAATGCTCATCGGAAGCCTTCCGCTCGGAGTTTCCTTACCGGAAAGCACTGAGGCTATGGCATGTCCGGCCTCGCATCCCGGAAGCCAGCTCATGACGATTGCGTCGGCCATGTCCTGCCATGCGGTCATGTCCACGATTCCGCCGACATCCAGCACGACAATCAGCTTTTTGCCCTCCTTGTGGAACGCTGTCGAGACTCCCTTGATAAGCCGCATCTCGGCGTCGGACAGCAGATAACTGAATTGGTAGAGTCTGTCCTTGCCTTCACCGAATATGCGACCGATGGTTATGACGGCCTTGTCGGCTTCCTTTGCGGCCTGCTCCAGCACGGCTTTGGACGGCATGGCCTCGGCCGGACGTTCGGCATCCACGAACCATTTGTCGAACTTGCTGTTGATCCTGCGGGTATTGAACCTTTCGTATTTAAGGCAGTCTTTGTAGAAGTCGTCTGTCGTTTTGTCCAGTCCGAATCCCGCGTCGGAAAGCCCCTTCTTGAGGTCTATAACGTATGAGCCGTTGACGTTTCCGGCTCCTGTGCCTCCGGTGATGAACTCGTAGGAAGTCACTCCGAACAGCGCGATCTTCGACTCAGGTGCCAAAGGCAGGGAAGCCGCATCGTTCTTCAGCAGCACGATTCCTTCCTCGGCGGCTTTCCGGGCCACAGACGCATTGTGCCGGAGGTTCGGTTTATTGGAATATTCATACCCTTTGAACCGAGGACATTTGACGATGAGCCTCAGGAGTCTCGCCACTGCCGTGTCAACCACCGGCATAGGCAATGAGCCGTCGGTCATGGAGTTGACGAGACGATTGTAGTGCTCGTCGCTGCCCGGCTGGATCATGTCGTTGCCGCTTGCGACCATCTTGTCTGAATATAATCCCGCGGCCCAGTCTGTCATGACCACACCTTTGTAGCCCCAGTCATCACGAAGAACTCCTGTCGCCAGGTCGTGGTTCTCTGCGGCCAATGTCCCGTTGACATAGTTGTACGATGTCATGACGGTCCACGGATCGCTCTCCTTGATGGCGATCTCGAAGTTCCTCAGGTAGATTTCGCGCAGTGCCCGGACGGGAACCCTTGCGTCAAGGTAGAGCCTGTTGAGTTCCTGATTGTTAGCGGCGAAATGCTTGATGGATGTTCCGACTCCTTGGCTCTGGATTCCGCGGATGTAGCCAGCCGCGACCCTGCCGGCCAGAAGAGGATCTTCGGAGTAATATTCGAAGTTTCTGCCGCACAGAGGATTGCGTTGGATGTTGATGCCAGGGGCGAGCAGGACATCGACTCCATATTCGAGAACCTCATTGCCTATGGCTCCGCCGACCTCCTCGACAAGCGATGGATTCCAGGTGGAGGCGAGGGAGGTTCCGATCGGGAACTTGGTGCATGGGCGGTCGTCGATCCTGACTCCCGCAGGGCCGTCCGCCAGCACGATAGCCGGGATGCCCAGCCTTTCTATCGGGTGGGTTGTTCCGGCGGAACCCTTTACGTAGAGAGTCGTGTAGCCGACTCCGTCGAAGGCTTTCGCTCCGCTGCCTACCAGCAGGGCAGCCTTCTCCTCGGTTGTCAATTCATTGACAATCTGTGAAATATTATCACCGTTCAACTTCAACGGAGAACCCGCGAGCAGAACGGTGACCAAAAGTGAACCAATCATCATTGACTATGCCTTGTCCATCATTGTGAATATCCTTCCGCGGACTTCCTCGATGGTCCCTATGCCGTCGATCTCCTCGTACTTGCCTGCCTTCTTGTAGTACTCCACAAGCGGTTCGGTCTTCTCGTGGTAGGTCTTGATGCGGTTGTTGATTGTCTCGTCCCTGGCATCATCGGCGCGGCCTTCGATCGCGGCCCTGTGCTTGATGCGCTCCATGATCATCGTGTCGGGGATCATGATGGAGACAACGGATGTGACAGCCTCGCCGTTCTTAGCGAGCATCTTGTCAAGGGCCTCGGCCTGGGCGATGGTGCGAGGGAATCCGTCAAGAAGGAAGCCGGAGACTCCGGTCACGGTCTTGAACTTGTTCTCGATCATGCCTTCCACAACCTCGTCCGGAACGAGCTCGCCGGCGTCGATCAGAGCCTTTGCCTTGAGGCCAAGCTCAGTACCCTTGGCGATCTCTCCGCGGAGAAGCTCGCCGGTGGAGATGTGGCAGAGATTGTATTTTTCAACCATTGCTGAGGCCTGGGTGCCTTTCCCGGCGCCCGGAGGGCCAAAAAGAATAAAGTATTTCATATCTGTGTCCAATACATAAATGTCTTTGAGGTTTCTTCCAATCTCGTTGTAATCCAGACCGAATCCGACTATGAAATCGTCCGGAATCTCCATCGCCACATAATCTATCTTCACGTCCTTTGTGTAGGATGCCGGTTTGAGGAGCATCGTGCAGATCCTTGTTTCTGTGGCTCCTTTCTCCTTTAGGATGTCCTTGAGCGCCACGATCGTGTTGCCGCTGTCCACGATGTCCTCGACGACAATGATGCGTTTGCCTTCGATGCTTCTGGTCAAGCCCATGACCTCGCGCACGTTGCCTGTGGTGTGGGTGCCGTTGTAGGACGAAAGCTTGATGCAGACCAGCTCGCAGTTGAACGTGAGCCTCTTCATCAGCTCCGACGTGAACATCAGTGATCCGTTGAGGACACAAAGGAGTACCGGGCAATCGGTACATCCATTGAAATCATGGTTGATCTTCTCGGCTACGTTGTCGATGGCTTCCTCAAGCCGCTCGTTCGGAATGAACGGCTTGAATGACTTGTCAAATAGTCTGACGTTGCTCATTGTGGTTCGTTGTTTATAGTAAAAAACAAAATTAGGCAATATTCCTTAAAAAAACAGAAAAAACATACCTATGTTTTATGTTTCTTTTCGTTTTTTACGTTTACTTGCCTTACCTTGCCGGCCTGAACTTAAAGGGATGTGAATCTCTTGGCATAAACATCACGAATCATGAATATCCTGAAAAACTTCACTGCCGCGCTGCTGCTCGCGGTGCCTTTGTTTCAGGCTGATCTGACAGCTCAGTCTGACAACCTCATGAAGGCGATATTATATCTGTCCGGCGCGGATTCCGAGGAGGAACTGGACGAGCAGGAGATGGAAAGATTCTCCGTATTGGCATCCAGTCCGTTGGAAATCAATCTTGTGTCAAGAAGCCGTATGGCCACATGCGGACTTATGAGTCAGTACCAGGTGGCGAGCCTGATGGACTATCGCTTGCGGAATGGTGATGTGCTTTCCGTCTCGGAACTCGCTGCTGTTGACGGTTTCGGAGAGGATTACGCCAATGCTCTCAGACCGTTCATTTCGTTCGCCTCCAACGCTTTGCCTGGTCAGACAGAGATCGGATCAAAGCGTCTGACAAATGAGGCCTTGGCCCGTTCCGCGGTCAAAGGGAAGGATTTCAACTATGGAGCCAAGTACAGAATGAACTATGGCGAGTCTTTCGAGTTTTCATCGGCTGCCAGGACTAAATATTCAGACAAAGAGCGGTTTCCGCCGTCGGCGTGGGCGATGAATATGACATATTTTGGCAAGAGAAGGATCGGCAAGGTCATCATCGGGGACTTCAACGCCCGTTTCGGCCAGGGGCTTACGCTATGGAGCGGAATGTCCATGTCTGGACTGTCATCTTCATCATCATTCAGTAAACGGCCATCCGGATTGTCTCCGTCATGGTCATGGTCCGGGATAGGAAGCCATAGGGGAGTGGCGGCCGACTTCACGGCCGGGCGCATGGTTCTCTCCGCGTTTGCCTCCTTTCCAGGGCTTCGCTCATGGTGCGAGAGCGGCAAACCCGCCGAAATCTCTCTGATGACAGGAGCGAACATAACCCTCCATTCCCGCAACGGGCAGTTATCCCTCACAGGCTACTGCCAGACAGAGCCAATGAATATGCCGGTTAGGCCTAAGACCGGCAAACTGTCAGGAGACTTCCGCCGTTCATGGCGCGGGGTGGATTACTTCGGGGAGTTTGCATGGGATTTCTCCGGAAAGAGTCCCGGAGCCATTCTTGGAGCCGTGTTTCCTTTGGGAGACGATTGGAAACTCTCATCGGCTGTCCATAGTTATTCCTCAAGTTTCGGTTCTGATTATACGGGAGGGATACGAGGCTGGACAAAGACTTCCGACGAGCATGGAGCCACCGTCGGGCTTGAGAAGGCGGGAGCTTTCCTTACGGCCGACTTTGCCGTCAAGGACAGAGACCGTAGCAAGAGACAGGTCCGTGTGCTTTTCAGATTGCCGTTGCAGTTGACCAAGGTGATGGTTCTTTCTGTGAGGATTACGGAACGTTTCCGTCCTTACGAGGAGGTTCTTCGATACCGCACCGGGGCTCGTTGTGATCTGGACTGGTCAAGTTCAGGACTGTCGGCGCGTTACGGCCCGTCAGACAAGCCGGCCTGGAAGATCAGAGGCAGGCTTGAGGGACTGCTGTGCCGTTCGCTGGCCGGTCTCGCCTACCTGGAAGGTGGACGGAAAACAGACTGGTTCAGCGCCTATATTCGAGGAACCATATTCATTGCCGATAATTGGGATGACCGGATATATTCATACGAGCGGGACGCTCCGGGTAACTTCACTGTCCCGGCCTATTACGGGCGTGGATGGAGTCTGTCAGCTGTTTCCGGATGCAAATTGCGGCTTGGCAGGGGGAGGGCCTTGAAACTGTACTTCAGGGCCTCGACAATGGCATATTCATTCATGAAAGAGCCAAAGCCTTCGGTTTCGGAAGCGAAGGCTCAGGCGGTGGTGATGTTTTGACGGCTACTTTGGAATCCTTATTTTCATCCCAGGCTTGATGTTCTCGCCTATCCCGTTGAACTTCATGATCTTTTCGGCAGTCATGCCCGGGAACTTCTTCGCGATGCTGTAGAGGGAGTCACCAGCCTTCACGGTGTAGTCGGTGTAACTCAACTGGCTGGAGGCTGATTTGACAGCTGATGCGGTCGGCGCCCCGCCTCCCTTATAGATGCGTATCTTCTGCCCGATCCTGAGGTTCGTGCTTCTGAGGTGGTTCCACTTCTTGAGTTGGTTCACGGTGACATGGTACTTGGCCGCGATCTTTCCCAAAGTGTCGCCCTTCTTGACCTTATAAGTGATCGTGCCGCCTGAATATGTCTCACCGGACGAACGCTTCCCGTCATCCACAAGGGTCTGCGGGTTGAGATATTCAGAAGCCTTGTATGTGTAGATCGAGTCCTCGTGGGCTATGAAGTCGCTGGAGTAGTTGTATGGAATCCGGAGGATGTAGGTTTTGCTGTCGCCTGGAATCACATCCTTGATGTACTGCGGGTTAAGGTTTCTGAGCTCATCGACGGAGATTCCGACAAGCTCGCTGATCTGCTTGAAATGCAGGTTCTTGTGAATCTCGAATGTGTCCAGCTGGGCCGGCATCCGCATGTTTGCCGGAGCAAGTCCGTACTCCTTGCTGTAATGGATGGCGTACATCGCCCCGACGAACGCCGGGACATAGCCTCTGGTCTCACGCGGAAGGTAGTCATAGACCGACCAAAAATCCCTTTTGCCCCCGTTCCTGCGAATGGCCTTGTTGATGTTACCCGATCCGCAGTTGTAGGACGAGATCGCAAGGTTCCAGTCTCCGAATACATTGTAGGAGTCGGTCAGGTAACGCGCGGCGGCGTCGGCTGACTTGAACGGGTCAAGTCTCTCGTCCACGAAGGAGTTGATCTCCAGTCCATAGAGCTGCGCGGTCCTGAACATGAACTGCCACATCCCTTTCGCTCCCGCACTTGAGACCGCAACCGGGTTCAGCGCCGATTCGATGATGGCCATGTACTTGAGCTCGTCCGGGAGGTTGTACTTGTTGAACGTCTCCTCGAAGATCGGCATATAGTACTGGCAAAGCCCCAGAATCGTGCCCATCTTGGTTGGCATCTTCTCTGAATAGAGTATCATGTAGTTGCGGACCTTGTCGTTGTATGGGAGGGTGATGAAGGAGTTCATCTTTTCCAGCCTGGCTTTCATCACTTCGTCCGGAACGTTTGACGTGAACCGGATCGAATCTATGTCGTAGCCGTTCCCTTCCTCGTTCTTTCTGGCCTGACGGTGCAGATACCAGATACTCAGAAGGCTGTCCGTAACCTCCTGGGTATAGTCCTCGGGATTCAGTCCGGCCGCCGTCTTGAGTTTATTCTCCTCATAGACATCGATCATCTCACCCGCGATGCTGTCTTTCAGGATGCTTTCATGCTTCAGTTTGTCCAAGGCTTTCTGAAGGGAATCGACCCGTTGTCTGAGTTCCTGATTCTCTTCCTTGATCTTTTTTCTGAATACCTGCGCTCCGGCGTTCCCTTGGAGCAGGAAGACCATGAGCAGTATGATGGGCAGTGTCGCGTATGTGGTTTTTCTCATCCTTTCGTGCTCTTGTTAAAATCTAAGACCGACTTTGATTCCTATCGCGTTGTCCCCGAACGCTCCCATGCCGAAACTCATAGGTGGAACCGAGCGTGTGGGGGATGCGATGGCATATTCATTATGTGGCGGGATATATTCATTATAAGGAGAGATGACGGTCGGCGTGACATTAAGGGTGAGCTCGTCGTTCATCTCGAAGTCCTGCATGTAGGCGAACACATTGGCATCGATAACTTGAAGCAGGTAGCTGCCTACAATAGCGACAACCGAATAATCCCTGTAGCGCCTGTAAACATTCCTGAAGTACAGCGCCCTTTCCGCCGGAATGGAGCCGGTGTATCCTCCGTCAGGATTTGTCGCCTCGTTGTGGATGCGCTTGAATCTTTTGTAGTTCTTGCTGTTCAAGGCGTAGAAATGGTAGGAACCGATCATCATTCCCCAATATATCGGAATCTTCCAATATTCCCCGTTGTACGCCTGCCCGAGTCCCGGCAGGAGGATTGAATATATCGTCGCCTTCCCAGGTTGGTTCTTCACATCCCTCTTGTAGTTGACAACTCCGTCCATGAGAGTGGCCCAGTAGATGAATCCGGCGCTTGCGAACATATACTTGGCCATGTCCTTCGAGCGAGTGTCCAGCTCGAACTCCATGTTAGGGTCAAGCGCCATGGCGATGTCATAACCCTTCTTGGAGTGCTTGTACTTGCTGTTGTAGTGGATTCCCAGTCCAAGGGTCGTTCCGATGCCGCCGTAGATTATCGGCAGTTTCCAGTACTGCTTGTTGTAGATCTGCTCGGATCCGATGAACACCGTCGATCCGGCGAACATGGTTCCGATCCTCAGTGTAGTGTCCTTGTGGCTGACCCCTCTGAAGAATTCCCGGAAAGACCACATCTTGTCCACGGAATCCCTCGCGGAGGTGGTGTCGCTCGGGTCATTGTAGGTCTGGTTGAACGCCTCTTCCCTGAACTGCGCTTTCGCGCCCGTGGAAAAGGCCGCCAGGCAGACAAGTGCCAGACATATCCTGAGAATCAGATTCTTCATTGTTCTTCTTAGATGTTCGAGTCCTCAAGGGCCTTGAGGAACCTGCCCACTTCCTCGTCGGAGTTGAACTTGATTGTCATCGTTCCCTTTCCGGAGGCCGAGCGTTTCAGGCTGATGCTGTTATCAAAAAACTTGCCGATGTGCTCCAGAACCTTGTAATATTCATCCGGAAGGTCCTGCTGTTTTGTGGCCGCCTTTGTGTTTTCGTCCTTGCTCAGTTTGTGAACCTTCTCCTCCAGCTGGCGTACCGAAAGGCCGTCCTTGATCACGAGGTCGCAGAGAAGTTCTTGAATATGAGGGTCTTCCACTCCAAGCAGGACTTTCGCGTGTCCGGTGCTGAGAAGCCCGGTCTTGAGGTCGTGCTGGACTTTGGTCGGGAGTTTGAGAAGCCTCAGATAATTGGCCACTGAGGCTCGCTTCTTGCCGACGCGCTGCGCCATCATCTCCTGGGTGAGGTTACACTCGTCCATCAGTCTCTGGTAGCTCATCGCCACCTCAATCGGATCGAGATCCTGCCTCTGGATGTTCTCCACGATGGCCATCTCAAGCATTCCCTGATCGTCCGCGGTGCGGATGTAGGCCGGGATGATGTCCATTCCAGCCCTCTTGCAGGCCTTGAACCTGCGCTCGCCGCTGATGATCTGATAGCGTCCGTTCTTGAGTTTGCGCACCGAGATCGGCTGGATGAGACCGAATGTCCTGATCGAGTCGGCCAGTTCCTCCAACGCCTCGTTGTCGAACGCCATGCGAGGCTGGTAAGGGTTCGGCTCAATCAGATCCACAGGGATCCTGAGCACGTCACCGTAGTCCTGCTCGGGTTTTGACCCGGCGATCTCCTTATTGATATAGCCGACCGGCTTCCTTTCCGGCCCGATTGTCTGGATGTCTCCCAAAAGGGCGCTGAGCCCTTTGCCCAGCCTGCTTTCCTGCTTGTTATTGCTGCTCATTATCTTTATCTCTCGTTCTTTTCCAACACTTCCTTGGCGAGGTTCATATAGTTGGTAGTTCCGTTGCTGACCACATCATAGAGGATTATCGGCTTGCCGTGCGAAGGGGCCTCGCTGAGACGTATGCTCCTCTGGATCACCGTATTGAAAACCATGTCCTGAAAATGTTCCTTCAGTTCGTTCACAACCTGCGCGTGAACCTTTGTCCTGCCGTCGAACATCGTCACGACGAACCCTTCGATGGTGAGCGACGGGTTCACGCCGCTCTGAACCAGTCTGATGGTCTGGAGCAGTTTGCCGAGCCCCTCAAGGGCGAAGAACTCTGGCTGCACAGGAATCATCACGGAGTCGGATGCCGAGAGAGCGTTGATCGTGATGAGTCCCAAGGAAGGGGAACAGTCGATGATGATGTAGTCGTAGTTGTCGCGGATCGGGGCGAGTCTTCTTTTCAGGATCGTCTCCCTGTCCTCCACGTCGATCATCTCAATCTCCGCTCCGACAAGGTTGATGTGCGACGGAATCATCTGAAGGTCAGGAATCTCTGTCTGAATCAAGGCATCCTGAATGTCAATCGTGCCGATCATCACCTCGTAGATCGTCCTCTTCTCGTCATTGTCCGGAGAGAAATTCAGTCCGGAGGTGGTGTTGGCCTGCGGGTCGGCGTCGATGATGAGTACCTTCTTCTCCAGCACCGCAAGCGACGCAGCGAGGTTGATGGCGGTTGTGGTCTTTCCCACTCCGCCTTTCTGATTGGCTATTGCTATGACTTTTCCCATATCCTGTGTGTATATTCAAATTTCAAAGTTACGGAAAATCTCTTGAAATGAAAAATCATTCGGTCTTGCTCGATTTTCCCGTTCTGAACTCTTGCGGCGACATTCCGGTCTCCCTGCGGAAGAATCAGCACAAATACGACGGATCGAGACCATCAGCGGAATCATCAACCATCGCACAGGCACGGCTTCGGTGCGATGCGTTTTCCCTGATCCATGATAGCCTTTTTAGAAGCGAAAAAGGGAAATAATGTCGCCCGAATGTGCTCGGCAGCACTCACGGGAGGCGAAAAGTGGGGCAAACGTTTCCCAAGAGTGCGGTATGCACTCTTGAGGATCAAAAGGGGCCGAAAGTGCTGCCGATGGGATCAAGCGTAAAGAGCATAAGTAAAAATCTATTCAGGCCGGATCGACATCAAGCGCGATGTGGCCTGAATATTTTTTCTCCTTCTCGAAGCGTTCCACCGCCGCCGCAAGCGTCTCCTTGTTTCTCGCCAGCGAACGGTCTTTCGGCAGCAATACCCTGATTTGGCGGATGTTCTGGTTCGAGATTTTGTCGATAGCCGGTGAATATGGCCCTATGACATTCGGGCCGTTCTGCACGCCCGGAGCGATGCTGACCTTGACCGCCAAAGCTCCCCGCAGGTACTCTCCGAGATCCCGGCTCAGCAGGTCCACTCTGGCTTGGTTGTAATCTTTGATGACGACTCCGATGACCCTTGAATATGGCGGATAACCGAACAGCTTCCTTTCCCCGAGGAAACGGGCCATTGTACCGTTCTCGTCCAGTTTCCCGTCTATGCTTTGATAGACAGGGTGTTCCGGCTGTGAGGTCTGGATGACGAACAGACCTTTCTCTCCCCGCCGTCCGCAACGTCCTCTGAACTGTTCCAGAAGCTGGAGTCCTCTTTCGTCCGCCCTATAGTCCTCCTGCCCGAGGATAGAGTCGGCCTGAAGCACGGCCACAAGGGACAGTCCGCTGAAATCGAATCCCTTGGCGACCATCCTTGTGCCGATGAGTATGTCGATTTCCCCATTGGAGAATTTCCGGATGGTGTCCGTCTCATATTTCCGACTCTGTGCCGTGTCACTGTCCAGCCTCGCGATCCTTGCGTTCGGGAACAGTTTGGAGGTCTCCTCCTCGATCTTCTGTGTCCCTGAACCTAACGGTTTCAGTTCTCCTCCACATTTATGGCATTTCCCGGTATATTCATAAACCCTGCCGCAATAGTGGCAGACTAGTCTTTCGCTTCCGTCGGCGCGCCTGTGCAAGCTTAGGCTGACGTTGCAGCAGCGGCACTTCGGGATGTCGCCGCACTCCTGGCACTGCACGATCGGGGAATATGCCCGTCTCTCCCTGAGTATCAGCACCTGCCGGTGTTCGCCGAGGCATTTGCCTATGTGCTCGATGAGTTTCCTGGAGAAGTTCCCGATCATACCGTTCTTGCGCCGCTCGGCGATTGTGTCGATGATTTCGATGTCCGAGTCCGCTGCGTCGTAGAACCGTTTGTTCAAGGTGACAAGCCCGTAACGCCCTACGCTGCAATTGTACAGCGACTCCAGCGACGGCGTGGCCGATCCCAGAATGACGTTGGCTCCGAATATCTTCGCCATCATTATCGCCGTTTCGCGGCCGTTGTACCGAGGGGCAGGTGAGTCCTGCTTGTAGGAGGTGTCGTGCTCCTCGTCCACTATCACCAGCCCTAAGTTTTTATGCGGCAGGAATATGGCGCTTCGGGTCCCGAGGACAACATAGCCCTTTCCCTCTGCCGGCTCTCCAGCGTGCCTTAGGACGGTGGCCACCTCTCGCTTTCTGGACATTGTCTCTCCGGAATGGAACACAAGCAGTTCCGGGAATGTCTCGCTGATCCTGTCCTCCAGTTGTCTGCTGAGCGCTATCTCCGGAACCAGATAAAGCACGTTCTTTCCCATCGCGAGCGTTTCCTGCGCCAGTTTCAGGTAAATCTCCGTCTTTCCAGATCCCGTCACCCCATGCAGCAACGCCGGCTTCCCTTTCGCAAAAATCTCTTTTATCTTTGAATATGCTTCCTCCTGTGCCGCTGACAAGCTTATTTCCTTCTCTGTACCCTCGGACGTTTCGATTATGGACCCACCTATTGGCTCTTCGTCCTGATGATATGTAACAGAGTCACCATAACCGGTCACTGAGCCAGTGGTTCGACAAAGCTCACCAACCATCGAAGTGAGCTCCCTGACCAATAATCCAATCTCCCCCTCCAACATCTCCTTCTCTGCCAAGTACCTTTCCCGACTCTCTGACTTCCGAGCTTTCGCGGCCAATTCCGCCTTTTTCTCCGCTCTTTCTTCCAGCCTCTTGATCTTATCCGCAATCTTTGTCCGATTCTTCTCTTCTCTTTCCACTTTGAGTGCCTCCTGACGGGCCTGCACAACTTCCTTCTCCACTTTCTGCGCTGGATAAGCCGCCTTGTAAACTTCCCCGACAGTGCACAGGTAATATTCCGCTATCTGTCTCCATAGTTCAATCTCCTCCTTGGTGACCGGTTCCAACCCTTCAGCCATGCCTAAGATCGGCTTCACCTTGTCCACAATTCCCATCTCCTCCGCCTGTTTTCCTGCGTCCGCCATGCTTACCACTCCGACATATTCCTTTCCAGCAAAGTTCACCCGCACCCGGTCTCCGACCCTAACCTGTTCTTTGTCTCTTTCGGTCACTGAGCCTGTCGAAGTGACCGGAAACAATCCAGACGCATCTCCAGCCGATTCACTCAATTCAATTTCTTGATAATAGAACGGCTCCCACTCCAGCCGGAGCGGAAGTATAACTTGTATGAAGATCCTGCCTGTCATATGGCGAATTTAGCCAAAAACATCCACTCAGCGAAGAAAAACGCAAATTCTTCTCAAAAAAATTTGCAGCCAAAAGAAAAATGCCTATCTTTGCAATCCCAAACGGAAACGGTGTCGTAGCTCAGATGGTAGAGCAATGGACTGAAAATCCATGTGTCGGCAGTTCGATTCTTCCCGACACCACTCCTTAGGCCGCTGATGAGTATTCATCGGCGGCTTTTCCTTTTTTATATATCAGTATCTGGTTTCTTCCGAGACGGGGCAGCGGGCTCGATTATCTTACCGTGAACCTATCATGCCTATAATCAAATGATTAGATAACTGTCTTCGGTTGGTTTACGCTAAAGACGATGCGCTATCTGCTTGATAAAAAGCATGTTATTCGCCACATGCTGATACACAGTAGGTGATGGATAACGTGCTGATCATCAGTCGTTAAAGTGTTCAGCTTTAGCGCATTATTACTATAGGAATAATCTTGATGTCGTGATTTATAGTGACTTGTCTGCCACGGTACCAATATTGACAGCCAACAAAAAACTCTTTCCGGAATTTTGGTAACGTGCAAAATTCCGGAAAGAGTTTTTTGCTTGGCTCCCCTCTACGCTTTCTTCAGCCGACAGTCACCCGGGCCCTTGATGTTCTCATCAAGGATGATCTCCCCGACGGAACCGTAGCGGATGAAGCCGGTGCGTGGGTTCTTGATGGAAGGAACATGGCCTTTCACGGTGGCCTGGACGGAGGAATATTCAAAAGCCAAATCAGCGTCAGCGCCCATTGTGCAGTCCTCAAGTACGAGGTCGTCGCAGTAGCACAGAGGCTGGGTCTCGGTGATGTGGCAGCGGACAAGGCGGAGGTTCTTCGAGTACCAGGCAAGATATTCACCATTAATCACGGAATCGATGACTGTGACGTTCTCGGCCTCCCAGAAGGAATCCTTGGAGTTCAGGACGCAGTTCCGGATCTCCACGTTCTTGGCGTACTGGAAACTGTAGTTGCCGTTAAGCTTGACGTTGGTGAGTTTAACATTCTCGCAGTGCATGAACACATAGTCGGCCCTGTCGATCACCGAATCCTCGACCACGATGTTCCTGCAGTCCCAGAACGTCTCCGTACCGCCAGGAATCTGGACGTTCTTCAACTTGATTCCGTCCATCCTACGGAAGGTCTTCGGTGCGTCGATGATAGTGTCGTATATCTCGCAATTTCTTGAATACCAAAGTCCTGAGCGTGCGCCCACGGTCAGCAGGCTATCCTTGATGACGAATCCGTCACACTCCCAGAACGGATACTTGCCCTCGAACTGGCAATGTACGGCGGTGATGTTGCCGGTCTCTTTCAGCGCCGATTCCCCGGCGTGGATCTTCACATTCTCAAGATAAAGGTCGTGTCTGCA
>OJAM01000606.1_pt1 | contig 15251 bp, 8 predicted proteins | sample 1589071 | NCBI WGS metagenome assembly OJAM01 (sample SAMN03283243) | human gut metagenome | biome: human-associated habitat; material: feces | host: Homo sapiens | place: Peru | collected 2012
CGAGATCATTTCGGATGGCCCGGAAGGTATCATTCTGGAATCGGTGCTGGAAGGCTATGCCGAGTATTATTCTGCCGAACTTGCAGAAAAAATCAACCGTGGCTTAACCGAAAATGCTTTGAAGTGCAAATATAACGGTGGCTCTGTCGCTTTTGGTTATATGATTGATGATGAGCAACATTTTCAAATTAATCCGACTCTTGCTCCTGTTGTTTTGAATATTCTTAATGATTATCTTTCCGGTAAAACGCAGAAAGAAATCCGAGAAGAACTGAACAACAAGGGTTTGAAAAATGCTAACGGTCGAGATTTTACAATAAATAATATTTCTAAAATATTGACCAACCGTCGTTATATTGGCAATTATATTTATAAGGATGTTGTTATTGAAAACGGAATTCCTGCCATTGTTCCGAATGATGTTTTTGATAAGGTGCAGGAAATGATAGCCGTTAACAAGCGTGCGCCGTCAAGACATAAGGCTGTTGATGACTACTTGTTGACAACTAAATTGTACTGCGGCAAATGCAAATCGTTTATGGTTGGCGAAAGCGGAAATGCCCGTGGCAGAAGATACAGTTATGTCAACACCAAGCGTAATAAAACATGTGATAAAAAGGCAGTTAAAAAAGATTGGATAGAAGATATTGTTATTTATCAAGTTATGAAATTCATAGATGATGATTCGCTCATTGAAATGTTAGTAAACAAGATTTTGTCTATTCAAGGTAAAGAAAGCCCAATGTTGAAATCTCTTAAAAAGCAACTTGCACAGACCGACACAGCCATTGAAAATATGCTCAATGCTATTGAGCAAGGTATTATAGCTAAATCAACAAAAAAGCGACTTGATGAACTTGAAAATCGGAAAATGCTTATAGACACATTTGTTAATTCTGTTGTGCTTTATGATGACAGAATAGACTTTTATTTCAACTTCAAAGATAACGCTAAAAGCCTGACATTATCAAGACTTAATACCGTTTCGGATTTATCATCTTCATCTCCACCATAAAAGGCAGCCGAAAGGCTGCCTTTTTTATAAATCACAAAGCGGTTTAAAAATAAAATGTAATTTCTCTTTTGACGTATGGCTTTTGACTTTGCTTTTGACTTCTGCTTTTACTTTTACTTTTGCCTATGTCTATGTCTATGCCTGTGTCTGTGTCTGTGTCTGTCCTGTACCTTTGCCTATGCCCGGGTCTGTGCGGCTTTGCAGGCAGTTTATTTGTTACGTATTGACACACTTTAGATATATATTAACTACGCTTGTGCTGATACGTAACACTTTTTCTGCTTGCCGCCGCAGGCTCGTCAAATACTGTTTTATTCGACAAAGCTGCCAAAAAACAAATTGACAAGCAGGGCAATTTCGGTTAATATTGTGGTGCAAACTTGCTTTGTAATATTTTACGGTGCGCAGGCTTGTGGGGAGGCGTTGCGTGTTGAAAGAAGTAAGGAACAGTTAAAATGCATATATGCATATAAAGTATGACATTGAGTTTTATAACAAAGAGTATTAAAGGAGTTCTAACCATGAAAAAGACGGTTATAACAATTATATCCATAATATTGGGTATTGCCTTGGTATTTTCACTTGCCATGCTTATTCGCAACTACATTGTTCCTGTTTTGACGATAGCAAACTCTCAAAAAAATGTTCAAGAAACATTTTTATGTTCATCGGAGTCACCGGATGGCAAATATAATTTAGAGGCATACAGAACGGAGCCCGGTGCAACTGTAGATTATTCCGTCAGAGTCTATATGATAAACGGAAATCAAAAAGAAATAATTTATAATGCATATCACGAATCCGAGGCTAAAATAGATTGGGTTGATAATACAACCGTTTCAATCAACGGAAAAACGCTTGATATGTCAAGTGGCGAAACATATGATTGGCGTAAGGAATAACTTTTTAATCATTACCAAATAACAAGTAATGGTAAATAGCTAATGTGATCAGGGAGCAACATTTTTCACTTTACTACACTGAAAATCAACGCATATTTGTTTTTTCGGCGCGGTTATGGTAAACTAATAGTATAATTTTTCGGAAAGCTGCGGTGATAAGCTGTGATAGATAAAAAATATGCAGATTACTCATGGGAAAAGGCGAGCACGCTGTTAAATATTGATTCTCCGACGGGGTTTACCAAAAAAGCCGCCGAATTTGTTAAAAAGGAATTTTCGGCTCTCGGATTTCCCGTCGAATACACGGTAAAGGGCGGCGTTCTTGCCGACCTCGGCGGAAAAGACGATAACAATGCTTTGCTTTTGGAGGCGCACACAGATACCCTCGGCGGAATGGTCGCCGAAGTCAAGAGCAACGGCAGACTGAGAATAACGCCCCTCGGCGGTATGAATGCCTGCAACGCCGAAACGGAGAATGTCAGAATATATACCCGTTCGGGCAAAATATATGAGGGCGCGCTTCAGCTTTGTAACGCTTCAATTCACGTTAACGGCGATTTTTCGACTGTTTCGCGTACTTGGGACAGCGTCGAAATCGTCATCGACGAGGACGTAAAAACCGATGAGGATACAAGAAAACTCGGTATAGAAACGGGCGATATAGTTTGCTTTGAACCGCGTACACGCCGTACCGAATCCGGATATTTAAAAAGCAGATTCCTTGATGATAAGCTCTCTGTGGGCATATTGCTCGGTTTTGCAAAATATCTTAAAGACAACGGTATAGTTTTACCGCGGCGCGTGTATGTGCACGTTACCGTTTATGAAGAGGTCGGCCACGGCGGTTCCTCGACTGTGCCGGGCGGAGTTACCGAGGCAATATCGGTCGATATGGGGTGTGTCGGCGACGGATTGAAATGTACGGAAAAGCAGGTGTCCGTCTGCGCTAAGGATTCCGGCGGACCTTACAGCTATGATACCGTAGGCAAACTGATTGAAGCCGCAAAGGCGATGGGTGCCGATTATGCCGTCGATGTATATCCGCATTACGGCTCGGATGTTGAAGCCACATTGCGTTCGGGCGCAGATATACGACACGGGTTGATAGGAGCCGGAGTTTATGCGAGCCACGGCTATGAACGTAGCCATATAGACGGCGTTTACAATACGCTGAAGCTGTTGTGCGGTTATTTAAATGTATAAATATTAACGGAGCTGTAAAAAAATACAGCTCCGTTTTTCTACCCGATAACTTCAATATCCTTTATCCGCATCTCGTCGCCGGTGACAAGATATGTATTGTCACTGCCGCAGTGCGGACATTTTTTTGCGTATTCGGTGGTCTTATATGTTTTTTTACAGTCGCGACAGTAGGAGAGACCCTCAAGGATTATCATTTCAAGCTCGGTGTCTTCCATATAATCCGTTTTTTTCTTTGCCCACTCAAAGCAGTCCGAAAAATATGACGGAACAATCGATGAAACCTCGCCTATTTCAAGAGTCAGCTTGGTGACCTTTTTTACGTTGTTTTCCTTGGCAATCTCTTCTACTCTGTCTATGACATTCAGAACTATACCGAGCTCGTGCATGTCTTAACCCTTGTCGCTGTGCGCTTTTTTGTAGGCTATGCGCTTCTTTTTAAGCTCTTTCGCCTCATCCGAGCCAAGATGCCCGAGTATTTTAAACGCACGTTTTGCGGAGTAGCCCATAAGTCCGCCGACCTTCTTTTCGGCAACTCTCATATCGGTGCATTTCGGATTATCGCGTACAAGATGTATTGCGTCAAATTCACACTTCGTGGTGCAAAGACCGCAGCCTATACACTTGTGCGGGTCAACATACGATGCGCCGCATCCGAGACAACGGCCGGTTTCTGTTTTAACCTGCTCCTCTGTCAAATCGAGATGTGCGTCTTTATAGGACATCTTGTAGTCGATGCTTTCATCCATACCGGCTTCCTGACGTCCTGCCGTATCATAAGACGGATATGTAAGGTCGTCCTTGTTGAGCGGTGTGAAATTGCGACGGTCACGGCCTATGGTCATTGAAGCGTCGGGGCGTACATGGCGATGTAAGCTCTCAGCCGCCTCGTGACCGGCTGCAATAGCGTCTATTACAAAACGCGGACCCGTAAATACGTCGCCGCCGACGAATATGTCGGGATCGTCCGTCTCATATGTGAATTTGTCTGCAACCGGGTAATTGCCGTGCCAGAATTTAACCTTTGAGCCCTCAAGCAGGTTGCCCCATTCAATTGCCTGACCTATGGCAAAAACGATTTTGTCTGCCTTTATTTCAACAGTCTCGTTTTCGTCATATACGGGAGAGAATTTGCCTGTTTCAGGGTCTATCGTGCGAAGGCACTTTTTAAAGATGATGCCGGTAACCTCTCCTTTGTCGTTTACGGTGACCTCCTTCGGACCCCAAGAGGGATTTATGCCGACGTTTTCTTCTTCGGCCTCAAGTATTTCCTCGTTGCTCGCAGGCATGGTGTCGCGCGATTCAAGGCAGAACATTTTAACGTCCGTTGCGCCGAGACGGTGAGCATTGCGCGCGCAGTCTATCGCAACGTTACCGCCGCCGACTACCACAACATTACCGGAGAATGAATCCTCGCGGTGTTCAAAGCAGTGGCGGAGATATTCTACGGCAATAGCGGTGCCCTTTGCGTCATCGTTTTTAACGCCGGGACGTTTGCCGCCCTGACAGCCTATGGCGATGTAAAATGCCTTGTAGCCCTGTTTTTTGAGCTCATCTATGGTGACGTCCTTGCCGACTTCAACGCCGCACTTGATTTCTGCACCGAGAGCCTTGATTATGTCGATTTCGGCAGCGATAACATCCTTTTCGAGCTTGTAGCTCGGAATACCGTATGTCATCATACCGCCGGGAATGGGATTTTTTTCAAATACCGTCGGCTTATAACCCATCTGGGCGAGATAATATGCGGCGCTGAGTCCTGCGGGGCCGCCGCCGATGATGGCGATCTTCTCGTCAAATGAACCGTGAACCGACTGTACCGTTTTTTCGGGAACATATCTGTCCTCGGCTTTAAGGTCGAGATCGGCTACAAATTTCTTTACTGCGTCAATTGATACCGGGTCGTCAATTTTTCCGCGTGTGCATTCGCTTTCGCAGCGCTTGTTGCAAATTCTGCCGCATACTGCCGGGAACGGGTTTTCGGTTTTTATCATAGCAAGTGCTTCACGGTATTTGCCGTCTCTCGCAAGGCGAAGATAAGCCTGTACCGGAACGTGCGCCGGGCACGCAGCCTTACAGGGAGCGGAACCCGTGGGATATGTGTTAGACATACGCGCCGTATCGCGGTAGTTCTCATCCCATGCGTACGGACCCCAAATGTTGTTGTCCGGCAGGGGAGCGTGCTTATATTTGAAATCCGTGCCGTCCTTGTGGCAGAGCTTCTGACCGAGCTTTACGGCACCTGCAGGGCAAGTTTCAACGCACTTGCCGCACGCTACGCAGTTCTCTTTTGTAACCTTGGCGGTATAAGCGCTTCGCGAAAGATAAGGCGTATTAAACAGAAGCGATGTGCGAAGAGCGTTGCATATCTTAACATTGCAGTTGCATATATCAAATATCTTATTTTCACCGTCAATGTTGGTTATCTGGTGAACATAGCCGTTTTTTTCGGCAAGCTTGAGTATTTCAAGTGCACGTTCTTTTGTTATGTAGTGTGCTCTTCCGGTTTCAACGGTGTAATCCGCCATATCGCCGAGCTGTATGCACCAATCGTCAAAATCGTCTGTGCAGCCGTCGCCCAAAACAGCACGTGAAGCGCGGCAGGAGCAAATACCGGCAGAAATGTGACCCTCATATTTCTGAAGCCAGTATGAAATATGCTCAAGATCCACCGATTCGCTCTTGGCGTCTATGGCTTTTTCAACGGGAATGACGTGCATACCTATGCCGTCGCCTCCGGGAGGCACCATCTGAGTGATACCTGCAAGCGGAATAAACGTCATTCTCTCAAAGAATGAGGCAACAGCCGGATTTTTGGCTATTCTGTCAACGGAAGAGTTGAAAAGCTCGGCCGAACCGGGTACGTAAAAGGGTACGCGGTAACGTCTGATTCTCGGACGGTCTTTAAGCTCGTGATTGTGGTCGTAATTATCGCCGTAGTCATATTCGAGAATGCCTATATACGACATTTCGTCAAGAAGCTTTTGCAGATCGATAGCCTCATACTCTTTGTTCATAGCGAGTAACTGCTCAAACGTGTAGTGCTTACGAAGCTTCATTTTGTTAGCAACGTCGCACATTTCGGGAGTAAGTACCTCGCGCAGACCCCAATATTCGGGATCGTCCGATGTCACTCCGCCGATCTTGTGAGCCACAACGTCGGTGATTTTTCTGCCGAGCTTCAAATAGCGCTTATCAGGGTTTTTGTCACCCTGGTATTTGCTGATGATTTTTTTATTCTGATCGGGCATACTTTTATGTCTCCTATTTAAAGAATCTTCTTACTAAGTCGCGGCTGTACTCAACGGTTTCCTCCATATCGCCGAATGCCATAACTTCACCGGCATAGAAGGTGTTGTCCTTGCCCTGCATAGCTTCAACCTTTTCATACCAACCGTCGGCATAATCCTTGCTGCCTACGTGCGGGAAATAATACCAGTCGTCTATGCGCTCAATCTTGTCAACCTTAAGACCGCACAGTTCCATATCTTTAAGAGTTGTTTCCTTGGCTTTGTCAAAGGGAACATCCTCCATACCCTCGTGGTTACGAAGAGTAAAGGTAACAAGCGGCTGATCTGTTACGCCGTCGGACCAACGGTGATAGAATACCATAAGATGACCGCGGGTCTCGTTAGTCATATTCTCAAAGAAGTAATATGAAATTTCGGGAGCGTTGCCTTCTTCGGGGCGAACGGCCATTGTAAAGTATTCCTTATGTACGATTTTTGAGAAGAGGTCCTTTTCTTCTTCACGCGGATCGCCGTAGCCGAGGAACAGCTCAAGCGGAGTGCAGATTATGAGCTTGTCAAATTCTTCGGTCTTACCGTTTACCGTTACAAATACCTTATCGTTTTCTCTCTTGATGTCTGTAACTTCTGAATTTAAGAGCGCCGGATGCTTAAGGTGATTGTTAACGCCCTCCCAAATGCTCTGTGTGCCGTCGTACCAAGTCCACAGTTTACCTGTCGAAAGGAATTGCTTAACAGTGAATGCGTCAAGATATTTTAAGACATAAGCGGCAGGGATTTCATCAAAATAACCATAGCCGAAAGAAGTGAACGGACCCTTCCAAACCGTGGTGGCGTCCTCGCAATGGTTGAGCTTTAAAAATTCGGAGAACGGCATTGAAAGGTCTTTAAGGTTGGGGTTAACGCCCTCAATATGAGCGAGCTTCATTTCCGGAGAGGGGCAGGGACCTTCATAGCGTCCCTCCGAAATTCCGCGGTGACCGTTTACATCATAGCCCTTGTATTTTGTCTCAAGAAGCTTTGACAGTTTTTTCATCTTGGATAGCTTTTTGAGCATAGCTATGGGCGACATTTTCTGAGGAGTGCCGTCCACTTTCATAAATTTGCGTCCCATAGGGGGGCCTCCGACGTGTGTTGTACCGCCGAATTCCTCACACTCATGAACTGCAAAGTAAGTGTCGCAGCCCATTACCGCGCCCATCTCTATGGTGCGGTCCTCCCATTTGCCCTCGGCATTTTTAACCTTCATTTTCGGGGAAAATGCTTTACCTCCGACTCGATTGGATTTTTCATAGATTACATAGTTATCATACCCGTTTTTTTCAAGGTACATTGCCATGCTTGTGCCGGCAGGGCCTCCGCCGATTATACAGATGCGCTGATTCTTGTTTTCCATAAAAAGAATCTCCCTCTTTTAATAATTCGGTACGGATTTTTTTATCCACAACACCGTATCGGTTAAATCTTTAACAATTTAATTATAGTCTTACTTTATTTCAACGTCAATAGAATTTTCGACCTTTTTGACGTTAAAATTTACATAATTTTGTCTTAAAATAATTGTTCAGTCGGTATAATATACAATAAATTAAGATGTGTTTATAAAATATGTCGTTTCGTAAAACGGAAATATTTGAATTTTATAATTTGTGTGTTATATTATAGCTATTCTTATTTTGAAAGCAAAACTCAATGAGAAACGAGTGATTTTTATGAATATAATTCCGAAACCGCAAAAAATAACGTTTTCCGGCAAATATGTCCCGAAAGGCAGCGTAACTGAGAGTTTTGACGCCGATATGGGAAAAGAGGAATACTCGCTTAATATAAACCGTGACGGCGTTTTCTTAAAGGGCGGCAGTGAGCGCGCCTTACACTATGCCGATATTACGTATAAGCAAATTCTGCGAGAGGACGGGAATATGCTCCCCGAATGTGAAATAATTGACAAGCCCGTATTTTCTTATCGCGGCTTTATGGTGGACGTCTGCCGTCATTTCTTTACCGTTGAGGAAATAAAAAAGATAATCGATGCGGCGGCAATGCTCAAATTCAATTATTTTCATTTCCATCTTTCCGACGATCAGGGCTTCAGAGCCGAAATAAAAAAGCACCCGGAGCTTTCTTTGGTAGGCGGTAGCCGCGAGGGCTCGCATTTCGGTAAAAAAGAAAACAACGACAGCGTTTACAGTCATTTTTATACTCGGGCACAGCTGAAAGAAATAGCCGAATACTGTAAAGAGCGATATATCGAGGTTATTCCCGAAATAGATATTCCCGGCCACGCAAGCGCCATACTTCAGGCGTATCCCGAGCTATCGTGCAATAAAGAGCAGGTTAAGGCAAAAACAAGCCAGGGTGTATTCAAGGATTTGCTCTGTGCCGGAAATCCCGCGACATTAAAGCTGATTTATGACATTTTAGATGAGCTTTGCGATATTTTCCCCAGCGAGTACTTCCATCTCGGCGGCGATGAAGCCCCGAAGGATAAGTGGAAAAAGTGCCCCAAATGTCAGTCAAAAATACGCGAGCTCGGGCTAAAAAACGAAGATGAGCTGCACTGCAGTCTTGTGAACAGAGCCGCAGAGTATCTCGAAAAAAAGGGCAGGCGTGTCATTTGCTGGAACGAAGCGGCAAACGGCGGTATTCTCGATAAAAACATAACGCTTGCATATTGGCTTGATAAAGCGGGCGTCTCGGTAAAGCGCGCAAATGAGGGCTGCCCCGTAATTATCGAAAAGTTTAAGCCGTATTATGCCGATTATCCGTACGGTATGTATCCTCTTAAAGATGTATATATGTTTGACCCGAAGAGCATAAAGGGCTTAACGGAGACAGGCAAAAAATCAATAGTCGGAGTGGAAACGCCGATATGGACGGAGTACATCACGGATTTTGAACGGCTTTGCTATATGTGTTTTCCGAGGTGGTTCGCCGTCGCCGATACCGCGTGGAACGGCAGAGACGAAAAGAATTACCGCGAATTTCGTCTTGCGGCAAAGTCTTACTGCGACGCGCTTAGAAAAATGGGCGTTCCTTCCGCTCCCGAATGTGATTGGGACGAGAGTCCGCGAAAGCGGCTTCGTGAAACCCTGGCGTTTGCCGATAATCTTATGACAAAGAATATGCTGCGTCAGCTTTTAAACGTCGAAGAATAAACATAAACAAATATAAATAAGTATAAGTATAAATAAGTATAAGCAAACCCAAACCCAAACCTAAACCCAAATCCAAACCAAACCACAAACAGGTGAGAATAACCGAAAGCAGGTAAAAAACACAAATAAACAACCAAATACCGACAAGTAAAACAAATATCCGCCGAAGCAAAGGAAAAAAACGCACCCCACTTTCGTGAGGTGCGTTTTTTGCGGCTTACTGCCGGTGGTGCCGATGCCGAAACTTTGGCTAAAAACAATGGTTATACCTTTATAGCTCAGTAAAGAAGTTGATTAATGCTTAATAATATTAACAAAACACCCCTTCCGGTGTATGTCATACATTGGAAGGGGATTTTCGTGCTTTAACTTTTTGCCACTTTGTTACATATTTACAAAAAGTCTTGACGTGTTGCTGTATTATATGTTAATATGACGAAGAAATGTTACGCTAAGTAACAAAATAAGATGCGGATGCGGAAAGAGGGTGCTTTTTGTGTAACGGATTTGACGGAAATCACACCAAAAATACTTTATAACACAAAAAGTTAAGGAGTGAGGCAAATGAAAAAGAAGTTTAAGTTTACGGCACGGGTAATATCGGTGATATTATCCGTTTTACTTTTTGCGGATATACTTCCGCTTCAGACATTTGCGGCGGACATTGCCGAATCAAGGAACATCAGCGAGAGCGGAATGTCATTGAATTCGGAAACCGTCGAAATGGATAACACGGACGAAAAAGAAGACTCGCCGGTTATTCAAGGCGAAGTCAAAGACAAAAGAGACAAATACACGAAAACTTTCAGAATGAGTGACGGCAGCTACCAAGTGGTACAATATACGTCACCTGTACATTTTAAAGGCGAAAACGGCAGCTGGGAAGATTATGACAACTCGTTAACTTCCGTAGATGCCGAAGACACAGAACCGCAAAACGGTGCAAGACGGATAAAAAGTCTTGTTCCTCAGAAAGATTATTCTAACAACAGTGCTGATTACAATATTCGTATTTCCGAAAAAATAAACGATGCCAAAATAGCCGAAATATCAAAGGACGGCTATAAATTGTCGTGGAATTACGAAAACATAAGCAAAAAGAGAGGCACGGTAAAAAGCAAAGAAGACGACAATGACCCCGCAACTCTTGAAAATGCCAGCTCTGAAATTTTATTTAAGAGCGCATTTCCCAAAACGGACATTCAATATATAATAGGCACAGACTCTACTAAAGAAAACTTTATACTTAATTCGGCTAACGCACAAAACGAATTCATTGCCGAATATAAGTGTGAGGGATTAACTGCTTGTCAGGTAGATTCAAGAACAATCGACTTTAGGACAAATAACGGAGATGTCATATTTACACTCAACGCACCGTATATGTATGACGCCAATTACGAAACAAGTAATGATATTGCATACGAACTGGTTTCTCAGTCGGGCGGTACGGCAAAAATCAAAATGATTGTTTCGAGTGATTGGCTTCAAAATAATGAGCGTAAATTTCCCGTAACGGTTGACCCACTCATACAGACGAGCCAAGAGCTAAACAATGAACATAACCTGCAAAGTGCGTTTATTTCTTCAAAAAATGCAGGAACTTGTTACGGCAGAGGCAGTAAAGACTATGAAGGTAGCATATATGTAGGCAAGACCAACGGCTACGGAAAGACCTGCGGATTACTCAAAATTGCCAATCTTCCAGAACTCGGTATCAGTGACAAGGTAGTTCACGCAGAACTTGATTTGTTTGCCACGGCATGCTATCCGGAGCTTCAGGTAAATCTTCACCGCGTAACAACCGATTGGCAGCAGAATACCGTTTGTTGGAACAGCGGCGTTGGGTTTGACTCTTCTGTTGTTGATTATCAGACTGTTCAAATAATGGAACGTTATGATGAAGGCAAGGACAGATGGCAGAGATTTGAAATAACCGACCTTGTGCGCGGTTGGTACAGCGGTGAAATTCCCAATTACGGCGTATTTTTACGTTCCGATAAAGAAAACAGCTCAAGCCAAGCTCGTGCTTGGTTCCTTTCAAGTGCTTACACAACAAGCGATATTGTAAGACCGATATTGCGCCTTTCATACCGCAATATGTCGGGATTTGAAGATTATTGGTCGTATACCGACCTTTCCGCAGGTCAAAACGGTTCGGCAAGCGTTAATAATTACAACGGAAATCTTGTTTACGCACAGCCGGTAACAACGGACTGCGGCGGAAATCTTATGCCCGTCAACATTTCGCTCATATATAATTCAAATGTTACCGATTGCGGTTATTCATATATGGGCAACGGGTTCCTAACGAATTATCATGTCTATGTATGTTATGACGCAGGTACGGCGCCGCAAGGCTATAGATTTTTCTTACACGATGCCGACGGTACAAAACACTGGTTCTATTATGATGAAAGCGGTATCGGAAAAGATGAGGACGGTCTCGGATACACCTTGCAATATCTTCCCGATGAGGACAGATACAAACTCAAGGATAAAGACGAAAACGTCATGTATTTCAACCACGACGGGTATCTTACGGAAGTTGTTGCTCCGAACGGCGTTAAAACGGTTGTCGGATATGATTCCGTTAACGGACACACCCGCCTGAAAACAGTAACGGACGGTGCCGGCAGAGTATATACATACGAATACGAACTCAGCGACTATCCCGAATTTTGCACCGGTATAACAGACCCCGCAGGCAGAAAGACGAGCTTCTATTACTACCAAGGCAAGCTCGCATACGTAGCCTTTGCGGACGGTACAGGCTGCAGTTACTCATATAATGATTATTCGCTGCTTTCGGTAGTAACGGACAGTATGAATAAACAGTTTGTTGCCGACTATGATTCATCATCACAACACCGCGTAGCAGCTGTTGAGACAGGCATAGCGGGAAATTACCCTGTATTTTATGCGTTCTCATACAGACAAAATGAAACTGACGTAACCGACAGGCAAGGACGAACATTAACATATCAATTTAATGATTACGGTCAGACCAAAGGAATAGTTTCCGATGAGGACGGAACAGCAAAGTTTTTCGAACTTGGTAAAAGCACGGATAACGATAAAGCAAATCCCGTGTCAAATAAAATTTTATCGCAGTCGCGCGTGCTTTCAAGTGCCACCAATTATATGGTAAATCCGCAGTTGGCAAACGGATTTAACGGATACTGGCAATACGCAGATAATCCCAACGGAGCATACGAAATAAAGTACGATACCGAAAACGGACATCTCGGAAACGGATGCTTGCAGATAAGCAAAGCCGATAATTCGGCAGGCAAAGCATATTTGGTACAATCGTTTGACAAATATTTTCTCCCGGCAGGAACATACACCCTTTCCGCATACATTACCACATCAAATGTATGGCTGACCGGTGACGGAACAAATCTCGGTGTTGAGATTTGGGGCGACAACGGAATTGAAAATGCCGTATATGCAGACAGCATAAATCACACTATACACGGCGACGGCCAATGGGAACGCAGAAGCGTTACATTTACAATCGACACCGGCAAATCCGTACGGGTTACAATGGGTCTTAACGGGAATGCGTCGGGTTATGCTTGGTTTGATGATGTTCAGCTTGAACGTTCGAGTTCCGAAAGCTGTTTCAACCTTGTAGAAAACGGCTCGTTTACAAACAACCTTACCGGTTGGGAAAATGTTGACCCTAACACAGTTACCGGCGCAGGGCTCAACGGCTTTGACTGGTGCGGCATTTCATACAGTGACGTTACCGATAAGTTCCGTGGAGCACTGCAATACATAAACGTATCGGGACATAAAAACGATGTGTTCAGCTTTGGTATGTGGCTCAAGGGTGACTCTGCACCCACAGACAACGGTCTTAAAGAAAATGACCGCTACCAACCTGCTTTCAAAATAGCTCTTCACTATTATGACGCCGCGGGAAATTGGCTCGGTATGCAGGATTACAATGCCAATTGCGATGTGAATTCATGGCAATTTGTAACAGGCAAAGCAAAAATCCCCACGGATTATGCAAAGATAGCAATTCAAGCAGTATATTCCTATAACGTCAACACTCTTTACACCACAGGTGCTTTTTGCTACAAAGAGGATTACGGCGAAACATATGATTACGATAAAAACGGCAACCTTGTTTCGGCGGTTGACCTTCAAAAAACCGAATCTCAATTTGCATATTACGGCAATCAGATGTCAAAAATGCTCAATCCCTCAGGCAGTAAGTATATGTATACATATACGGATAAAAAGGAACTGCTTTATGCTCTTTCTTCTGACGGACAGGATTACGGCTTCTATTACGACGACAAGGGTGAAAACGTGCGCCGTGAGGTTTGCCTTACGCTCGAAAGAATGGGCATAAGACCCGAAAGCTCACACCATGAGGAGGGCCCCGGTCAGAACGAGATAGATTTCAGCCAAAAAACCTTTGACGCCATCCGCACAAAGCTTGAAGAAAAATAATTTTATACTTTTATACAAAAAAAGCCTGCTCCGACCGGAGCAGGCTTTTTATTCTACCGAATAAAATTTCCGAAAAACGAATGATTGCGCTGTGTGCCGCAGCCCGCGGCATTCCACAATTATTCATCAAAAAGAAAAAGCACCGGGTGGTCAAACCGGTGCTTTTCTTCGTACATTAAGTTTGAGTTTTTGAGGAGGGGTAACTCAAAAAGTTTGCGGCGCTTTTTGAGTACGTCTATATTATACCACCAGAAATTTTCCGTTTGTTAAGTAATGGTGAACAACCTTTAAAAAAATTATAGATTTTATAAGAAATAAATGTAACGCCGAATTTTTGCCGCCAAAGCGCCGCCTGCGGCGCAATCACAGTATTCGGGAAAATTCTTTTGAAAATTTCAAGAACATATGTTTACAAATAAAAACATATGTGCTATAATAACTAAAAAGACTATGAAAGGGGGCTGCACCTTCCATGAAGGATAAGGCAGACCAGATTTTCGCATATATAAGCGAGCACATCGCCGACGTCGGCTATCCGCCCACCGTGCGCGAAATTTGCGCAGAGCTCGGCATCCGCTCCACCTCCACCGTTCACCGCTACCTCAAGGAGCTGGAGGCGGATGGCCGCATAACCATGGGCGAAAATCAAAACCGCGCCATCACCGTAAACCATTTTTCCGATATGCCGGAGGGCACCGTTCCGGTGCTTGGCCGCGTTGCGGCGGGCTCACCCATTCTGGCAAGCGAAGAGGTTGAGGAGTACATACCTTACGCCGGAAACACCGACGGACTGTTCGCGCTGCGCGTCCGCGGCGATTCCATGATTAAATGCGGCATCTTGAACGACGACATTGTTGTTGTCCGCCAGACGAAAGAGGCGCACAACGGCGAAATCGTCGTCGCTCTGGTGGAGGACTCCGCCACGGTGAAGCGCTTTTATAAGGAGAACGGCCATTTCCGCCTTCAGCCGGAAAACGACGCCTACGAGCCGATAATTGTCGACTCCGTCGACATCCTCGGCAAGGTTATCTCCGTTGTAAGAAGCTACGACTGAGCTGATAAAACGAATTATACACAAAAGCCCCGTGCTCAAATGAGCACGGGGCTTTTGCTTTGAGCACGGGCTTGAGCACGGCGCTATGAGCGTTCTCGGCTCCCCTGTACTCTGTGCGGAGCACATAGCCTTCCCCTTGGGGAAGGTGGCGCGGTGCGGCGCAGCCCGCACCGTGACGGATGAGGGCCGCCCGCCTGCGGCGGG
>OJAM01000616.1_pt1 | contig 15072 bp, 8 predicted proteins | sample 1589071 | NCBI WGS metagenome assembly OJAM01 (sample SAMN03283243) | human gut metagenome | biome: human-associated habitat; material: feces | host: Homo sapiens | place: Peru | collected 2012
GCTTAAGCGGAGTCGCGATAGCGGTTCTGCCCTCTATAATATGCATCCAACTGACGTTCTCGGACGGGCTGGGGGGGCAGGCATCGGAGATGCCAAATGATGCGAAACACCATGCAAGTGTCCTTGCTTGCAAGGACGCGCAGCTTGGTGATAGGCAATATTCACGCAATATGAGCCTCGGAGAGGGGCAGTCGTGATGTCAACCTCTCCTTCTTCACAATCACAACCGACCCTCTCCGAGGCTCGCCCCCCACCTCTTGTGCCTGTCACCAAGCTGCGCTCAATCGCTTTGCGATTTTCGCTTGTATGGTGTTTCGCACGATGCGGCATCTCCGATGCCTGTGGCTTCAATTCTTTGCTTGGTTGGAATTTGTGGTGGTTTCCCACACACACTTGCTAAAATACATGCCTAATCCCTTGCTAACTGGCCTCTGAACTGCCAGGTGCGAGAAATCAGAATCAAAAACACGAAGTTATAGCCATCCGAGCCGCTCCGAGTGCTCCCTTATTCAGATTTGCCACCGTCCCAAAAGCCCCACACGGCGCAAAAAAAACCGCCGGCTCGGCACGTTAAGGCTGAACCAGCGGCAGTTTTATCACTTATTGTGGGTGAAAATCGTAAGATTTATTTCCCTTTATCAAGTTTTTCAAGTTGCTTTTTCAGGGCATCAACCACGAGATCGACTGCTTCTTCAAAAGTGTCGGCCACTTTGCTTGCAAACAAATCGCCACGCTGTGGCACTACAAGCTTGATACCTGCTTCCTTATTCATAGCTGTTTCGGGCTTCACAACTTTCAAAGTCACCTCTACGAGTGCAATTTCTTCGTAGTGCTTTACGAGCTTTTCCACTTTCTTAGTGATGAATTGTTCGAGTTTTTCAGTTGCATCGAAATGGATGGATTTAATTTTGATTTCCATATTACCCTCCTTTTTTTAGGGCCCTTGGATGGGCGAGTTTATAATTAGTTTTCAGTTCACTGAATGTGATATGCGTATATATTTGTGTGGCGGCGAGCGATTCGTGACCGAGTATCTCTTTCACGCTGTTGATCTCTGCGCCGTGGTTGAGCATTGCACTCGCAAAACTGTGGCGAAGCACATGGGGGCTTTTCTTCCCCTTCACGCCGGCTTCGTCGAGGCTGTCGTGCACCACCTTGTAAACCAGCGAGGGATACATCGGCTTGCCTTTCTCGGTGAGGAGCAACTCTCCCACCCCAGCCTTCTGCACTTCGGCGCGGTGCCCACGGTATCGCTCAATGAGCCGCTTCAATTCGCCACCGAACGGCACGATGCGGTCTTTGTCGCGCTTGCCGTGCACCTTCATCTGACACTGCACCGTGTCAACATTGCGGTCGAGAAGCCCGATGAGCTCTGCCCTGCGAATGCCTGTGCCGTAGAGAATCGCCACTATCAGCCGGTTTCGCACCTCCACAAAGTCGGCATCGTCGGGGAGCGGAGCGTCGAGCAAGCGGTCGAGCCCTGCCTCTCGCACAAACTGGGGCAGCCGGTGCGGCAGTTTCGCCAGTTCGATGTCGGCGGCGGGGTTCTGCGCCACCTCCCCTATTTTCAGCAGCCATTTGTAGAAGGCTCTTGCTGCTTGCATCTTTCGCCTCACCGTGCGAGCACCGTCGCCTTGCCCCGAAAGGCTCACCATCCAGGCACGAAGGTCGGAGGGGGTGACGCTGCTGTGGTGAAACTCAGCCTTGCCGTGCGTCAGAAAATCCGCAAGCTGATGCAAATCGTCGCCGTAGGCTTTCACCGTGAGTGGCGAAAGGTTTCGCTCGTAGCGAAGATATTGCAAAAACTGGTTGATTTTCATAGCTCTAAATTTTTTGACAGCAGCACCATGCTGCTCTCGGCTACTAATTTAGTAAACATTCCCGAAAAACGCAAAGTTTTTAACCAAAAAATCATTCTTTTTAGCATCCTTTTTCACTCCAAAACCACCACCCTTATATTATATATGTGTGGCACAAAAAATGAGTGAGGCGGAAGCCGTGCTTCCACCCCACCCTGAGCTATATTTAACCCAAATCGGCCGATTCGGGTTAAATCAACTGATTTTCGGGAACGATTATTTCACAAACATCTTGGTGGCTTTGCGCGCGCCATTCTTTTGCTCCACCTTGATAACGAACGATCCGCTTTCTGGATTTTTCACTTCCACGCCTTGGAGGTTGAAGTAGCGAACGGAAGTGGCTGGGGCATCAATGTCGGTAACGCCTGTGGCGGCTTGTGACTTGATTTCCACATTATCCACATATATGAAGTTGTAGCTCTTCACACATTCGCCCAGCAGACCCAAGCGCACATTCTTTGCGGCGTAGCCTGTGAGTGGAATTTCGACGCGAGTCCATTCTGCGGCTTCTTCCACGGTGGTCAAGTCGGTCCATTCACCATAGCCAGTCTGCACCTGAGCGGTGAACTTCATATTGCCGGTTGGCATCAGCACATACATCGAGAGCACAGGGTTGCTCACATTGCTCAAGTCGATTTTTGGACTTTCCCAACGCGCCATTGCGCCATTGACGTAGGCACCCATATCGGCACTTCCGCCATCAGGCTCATAACTCTGGTCGGCACGAGCTGACCACGACACATCACTATTTTTGCCCACAAGCACGGTCTTGGTCCATGGGTTGGTGGTGGTTGCGGCACCTGCAAACGATTCCTGATAAGGCACTGCATAAGGCTTGCCCACCAGCTGCATATTACTTTCGGTGGCTGTGCCATACTTGCCACCTGCCAAAGCAGCCTTCACCTTGTAAGTGGTGGCTTTCTGCTCTGCATTGGCATCGAGTTGCACTTCACAACTGGTGGCTTTCACATCGGTTGCCACCACGGTGCCATCGGAAGCGAGCACCTGATACACAACATTCGCCTCATTCACATAGCCTCCGTTCAAGCCTACTGGATTCAGGTTCCATGTGAGGGTGCCTGTGCCGTCTTCACGGTCGGTAAATGCCACATTGAGTGGTGTGGCAGGAGCATCTTCGCCCACATACACAGCCACTTTCGCCATGTCGCTTTCGCCCTCGGCGTTGTATGCCTTCACACCGTATTCATATTTTCCAGCGGTCTCAAGGACATCGTTATACACGATAGGCGATGCGCTCAGCGCTTCTGCATCGGTGAGGGTGGCAATCAAGGCATCGTTGCGATACACTTCCACCTTGCTAATAGCGCTCGACAACGGTTGGCCGTTTGATGCCTTGACGGGCTTGCAGAACGACAGTTGTGCGGAGAGTGCTCCCTTCGCGCCGGCAGTAGCCTTGAGGTCGGTCACGGTGTCGGGAGCCAAAGCGCTCACACCTGCGGCAAGCGAAATATTATCGATAGTGGCAGTACCTTGCGATTTGGCACTAATGATATGAATACCGATATACTTCACGCCATCAGCCTTAGGCATCACATTGAGTTTAGCCTTGGTAGGAGCGGCAGAGGTTGCGGAGCTGGAAATGGATTCGCCAATAGCGGTGGTCATCGCCTCGGCTGTTGGAGCGTCGCCCATCTTCACTTCCACAATGTTGGTGTAGCGCGCGTTGGTACCGTAGAGGTCGAAACCGAGTTCGTAGGAATAGCCGCCCTTGAACTGCATAGCTGGCAAAATCAACCAGTCGTCGGCAGCCTTTGAATAGCTGGCACGGTATTTCATCGACTTCACAGAGTAGTACCAAGTGTTTTTGTCGGCGTTGGCGTCAACTATCGTGTAGAGCGATGGTGAAGTGGCATCGGTGAAGTCCTCGCTATATGGTGGTTGGAGGTAAGAGCCGAGCACAATCACATTGCTCTTTGCCTCCTCGCCCACATGCCCTGCATTTACAGGAGCCACGGTGTAATATACGGATTGGAGCAAGTCGTCGGTGTAGTCCTCTTGGAAAGTGGTGGCTTTCAGACCTGTTGCCACGCTCACTGCGCCAGGGTATCTGGTCACGTTGTAGGTGAGGTTTTCGTCAGCCATGTAACCACCGTTCACAGTGCCGCTTGGCTTGGTCCAAGTGAGGGTGTTTTTCTTTTCAGCGTTGGCAAATGTCAAGTCGGTGACTGCGAGTGGAGTGTCGTTGCCCACAAATGCCTTAACAGAAGCCTCTGGGCTAACGCCTGCCTCGTTGGTGAGTGTCACCACAAACTCATAATTGCCGTCATTCGCCACTGTGGCAGGAACCGAAACGGTGGCACCTGCCTGTGCGGTGCCCGAAGCCACAACGGCATCGTTTGCCTTTACGGTGTAATTCACTTCGCCGCTCAACGCATCGCCCGAATACGAAAGCGATGGCACGCCAAAACTTACGGAGCCAGTGAGTGCGCCACCAGCAAACGCCACGGCAAGGTCGGAAGCTGGTGATGGTGCGCCATCGGCTGTGGCTTGATCCACAAGCCATGCAGCCACCACCTCGTCGCCGTTTGGAGTGGCACCGATAAGGGTTGCCTCGGCGGTTTCGAGGTTCACGGCATATACATTGGAGTTCTCTTTCTGGTCGTTGGCAAACCAATACATGGTTTTGCCGGTGGCATCAATCACTGCCGACTGGTCGTAGTATGGACGCACACCGGTGTCGCCCACTTTTGTCAATGTGCCGTCGGTTTTGTTGATTTTCATCAGGTAGCCGCCATCAACCGATGTGGTAGATGAACTGGCGGTAATGCCATAGAGGTTGCCTTGACGGTCGGCAGCCATCACGATGAACGAACCTGCCATACGTGCCACCGTGGTCTTGGTATTGTTGGTCAAATCCCAAGTTTTCAATGTGGGATAGAGCAATTTCTGATCGGCATCGTATTCAAAACTGCTACAGTAAACCACGCCGCTCACGGGGTCGATGGCGCTGGAGGTGGCTCGGTGGTTATACACCGTGGCAAGGTCATAGCCCATGCTGGTTTGGCTCAACTTTGCGCCACTTGCAGCGTCGTACACATAATAGTTGGCGGAATTCACCATTCCATATTCAATACTCGACACGAAGGTGTAAATCTTGCCTACGGTCATCACGGCATCGCCAGTGATGTTTACGCGTGGCATGGGTGCCACTTGCTTGCGAGCCACGGGGGCGGTGAGGGTGTAGGCATACACACCTGTGGTGGTCACATCCTTGTCGTTGTCGTACATCATCACGCCATTCACTCGCGCGTTGGCAAGCGATGCCACTTTCTGGACTGGCGCAGATGCCACCTTTTTAGTGTGTGGGTTTCTGCCCATTGTGCCGAAAGCAGCTTCTGGGGTAAGCCCTGCGCTCTGCGAAGCGAGCACATCGGCGCCAGCCATCACCGAAGTGAATGGTAGCAGCGATGCGGCCAAAATTAATGATTTGAAATTCATAAAAAATTATAGAGTTTTGATTATTAATTGAAATCTTTTATCCGAATTTTGTGAAGTTATGACTAAGAACGTGCAAAGATAGTGTTTTTTTGTAATTTCCATTCACAAATCCACCAAAACTCACCTCATATTTTTATTTTTTAACCCAAAACTCTGTTCTATTTTTTTTTGCGTCAAGATGCCGTAGGGAATTGCAGATGTGGATTTTATTGTTTAACTTTGCTAAAATTCAAAATGAATAGAACTATGAGAAAAATCGCATTTTTAATCGTTCTTTGTTGCCTGATGCCTGTTAAATCATGGGCATGGCGCGATAATCCTGCCGCCATCAAGGCTGTGACGGCATTGTTCCATAATCTCACAACCGTACAGAAGCAGTTTGCCGAGTTTGCTCCGCAACATTCTTGCCACCCCGATGTGTATATTCCGCTCGACATCGATGCCGATGGCGTTTGGGAAATATGGGTGCGCACCTACGACGGCAAAAACGGCATTTTATATGCCCAAGCCAAAACTGGTGGACTGAAGGTGATTTTAAAGGACTCGGAATATGATGACGTGGCTATTTTTGGCAACGAAATTAGCGTGACTACTGGTAAATATGCCAGCGTGACCGAGCGTCAGATCTATGTGATGCACAAAGGCGCAGTGATTAAGGCACCTTTCGTGGAGCAAACGGTTTACAACGGCATGGACGGCACCACCAAATCCTCTTTCGTGAATGCGAAGGGCAAACCGGCAAGCAAGTCGGAAATGAATAAGGTGTTGAATTTGGTGTTTGAGGGTCCGGCTTACAGCAAACAAAACTTTTTCGATAAAAAGATTCACGAACTGGTGAACGAGTGCGGCGAATACGCCAACATTCCCACCGACATCACCATTAGCGAACGCCCCATATTCGTGGAACCGAAAAACTATACTAAAAACGAGTTTGTGGGTATCGTCGACTCGCGTGTGAAGAATCCTGAGGCCTACACCAAGATGGTGTTTAAGCCGCACATCAACGATGTGAAATTCACAGGGAAAAACTCCTACGGCGATTTCCTTTACCGCCTGACCAACCCATCGGTCAGCGCAAAGATGTTCCGTGGCTACAAGGCGAATGAGGCCACCGCCGTGATTGTGAAAGACTCGTGGCTCACCACCCATAATCCGCTCCAGTTCAGCCGCTGGAAATTCGGCGAAGCGAAGCAGCCTTGCTCTCAACAATGGATAATCAAAGCCATCAAGCAGCGCTTCAACCGTGAAGTGAAGTCGGTGCACTGGCTTGCCTCTGTGCCCGAATCGGAGCGCCAATTCTTCGTGGTGTTATTTCACCCGAACAGCAATGCCAACACCCCATTCAACGCATTGGCGTCAATCGTGTGCTTTGCCGAGGGCGAATTGATTTCCTCCTACGACTTCTGGGGCCACGACGACGGCGGCAACCCATCTTCGGTGTGGAACGATGGCGACGGCGGTTATTTCTTCTGGCCTGAACTGACCGTGATTGCCGGCACCGACAGCGGCTTGGAAATCTATCTGCGCCGAACCGACAGTTACGGAGCGCGCCACTACTGCATCCGCGAAATCGGCGACCAATTCATCAGATTGTCAACCGCCGCCCGCTACCGCAACAACTAAGGCAACGTAACCAACCACAACTGCATAAAGCGGTCGTACACTTGATAACCCTCTGCATATCGGTACACATATTCTTTATTTATGAGTGCCGATATTGCTCTATTGATGCTGCTTGAGCCTTTTAGACCATATTTTTTAATAAATTCATTACCATTGATGTTTACCACATTTTTCTCTTTGGCGATGGCTCGTAGTAATTGCTGCTGATTACTTGTGAGTAATATGAAACTTCGTTGATAGTCCTCCTTGTTTGATTCCACAATATCAATAATGCACTCATTGATTACCTCTTGCGTTACATATTTAGGACGGAACTCGTATATCTTATTAAGCATATATTGAATATACCAAGTGTGTCCACAAAACTGATTGTAAATCTTTTCAAATGCATCACGACTAAGCACTATACCGTTAGTTTCCATTTTTGATTTGGCGAACTGGTAATACTCATCCATATTCAGCACTCCAATGTGCATTTTTTCGGTGCTTCGATAGAATGGGTGGCCAGGCTTGTCGAATATTTCACTCATCAAGTGACTTTTACTCCCCGAAAAAACGAAATGCAAATTTGGGCAAAACTGAATAAACGAACGCAACAGACCTTCCACGGTTTTGCTGTCGTTGTATTCAGCGATTTGCTGAAATTCATCAATCGCTATGAAATACTCCTTACCGGAATACACCAGATAATCAAATATTTCCTTCAATGTGGCTTCAGACTCGCTTGGTTGGAAATCAAGCGACACTTCAGGAGCGCCAGTGATAGGGTTTGCCGAAAATACCATTTTACAACTTTTGATAAAACTGCGCACCTTTTCCAAAAAACGCTGGGAAGTGGTTCCTACATTTCCAAGCACAACAGAGCCAAACAATTTAATAAACTCCTGTAAACTTGTAGTGGAGTAAATATCCATATACAGGCAAATCGCCTCAGGCATTTCTGAATGAATACGGTAGAATGTATTTTTGATTAGTCCTGTTTTACCCATTCGTCGGGGACTCATCAGAGTCACATTCCGTCCATTGCGTAAAGCAGAGGCCAGTTTCTCGGTTTCCTTTTCTCTTCCGCAAAAATATGCTGGAGATTCATAACCATAAATCAAAAATGGATTTCTTAAAACGTTCATATCGTGCATTTTAATATTTGTAGCACAAATTGTGCTACACAATTTGTGCTACAAATATAATCAAATATCTCAACTTTAGCAAATCTTATTCTAAGTGCTTAAATAAAAAGCGCAAGAACCCGATATAAAGGATATATTTCTGATTTCTAACTTCTAATTTCTGATTTCTATATCAATACACTTTGTAGATGACGCGGAATTTGCCTTGGCGGTCGATGAGGCCCTCGAAGGTGACATCGCCGTTGGGCGAGACGATAGTGGCTGGGGCGTAGCCGTCGGTGCTAAAAGCGCCAATCGTCCATGGGAAGCAGTAGTGCGAACCCACACCCACTTCCGAGGTTTCGGTTTCGGAGAAGTGTGCCACATCTGCCTCGTCGTACCATGGTGTGCCCCACACTGCGGTGTGTAGGTCGGCATCTATTCTCATGCCTTTAGTCTCGTCGTAGCCATCAACGCTGGGCTGGATAATGAGGACAGAAGGAAATTCTTCGTTTTCAGCCTTGTCGATGAAGCGCATATATCCCTTGCCGTTATGGAGCGCGGATCCCCACAGTGCCACACCGCTCAACTTGCCCGATGTGGTGTAGTAGCGCGCATAGAAATTGTCGCCAATTCCCATTGGGGCGATGGTGCACAAACCGCCATCGTAGTCGCTCACCGACGATGGGAAAATGTTCTCGTCAACCTTCCTCGGCTCGAAACATTTGCGACCTGTGACATCAATGAAATAGAAATCGTCGTTTTTCTCAATCACCAGAGCCATACTGTCGGAGAATGATCGCACTTCCCTATACTGTGGCTTAATCACGATTTTTCCCAATCCGTTCATGAATCCCCAACTGCCATCGTAACCGCTCTCATCAGGCACATACACGGCTCGCATACTGCCACGCAGCGGAGCAATGGTGAATTGACTCTTGCCAAACTGCATGGGCCGTGTCACCACACCAGGGGCGAATGGCTTCAAACTACGGTCGATGAAAGTCCAAGTCAACGCATAGCCCGAAGTGGCAGTAGCCACGGCGGCAATGCCGTCAACAAAGTTGGTGGCATTCACATATTTCTTGGGCAATGCCTCCACCGCGCCAGTAGGCGTGATGAGGTAGAGTTGCTGAGTGTTGTCGTTCTTATACATAATCAGCCCCTCCTTCTCCATACGGGGAATTCGGGTGAAGTCAGCCACCCTCCACGCATTTTTACCGCCGATGGTGCCACCGTCGATGTAGCGAAGCGTGTAAACTGTGCCATTAGTGCTGATGCCATACACGCCACAACTCACTGGCGTAATTATCTTGGTATCGGCGTCCTCGCAATCGTCGAGAAACTGGGTGTAGCCTGCCTCAAAACTCAGCGGCATCTGTAGCGATGGTTCACTTGGGTTTTGCTTCCCCACTCCACCTTTCTCAAGCCAGTCGGTGGCGTGAGCGATTGAAAAACTCAGCGTGAGCGCACTCACGAGCATCAAACCCTTTTGTAAAATATTAGCTTTCATCATCATTAGTTTAAATTAGTTTTAGCAAAAATAGTAAAAAAAATCCTGAGTAACAAAAAGTTACCCAGGATTTCGCAAATATCTTCACGCTATTGGGTTAGCGATTATTTCTCGTCGTATTCCTGCCAACTCTTGATTTTAATGTCTGAGAGTTTCAATGAGCAGAATGCGTGGATAAACGCCTTAGCCAATCGCACGTTGGTAATCAATGGAATGTTGTGGTCGATAGCGCCACGGCGAATGCGGTAACCGTTGGTGAGTTCACGCTTCGAGTGGTTCTTTGGAATGTTCACTATCAGTTCAAACTTGTGTTCGCCAATCATGTTCATCACATTGTCGTGGGCATCTTCATCAGGCCAGCTCACCTTGTGGTCCTTCACACCGTTTTCGTTCAAGAATTTGGCGGTGCCTTCGGTGCCGTAGATTTCGTAGCCGCACTTCTGGAGCAAAAGGCTGGCATCGAGCAAATCCACCTTTGAGCGAGCCTCACCGCTGGAGATGAGCACACTCTTCTGTGGAATAGTGTAGCCAGTGGCAATGAGCGCGTTGAGCAATGCTTCGTCGTAGTCGTCGCCCAAGCAACCCACTTCACCAGTCGACGACATATCCACGCCAAGCACTGGGTCGGCGTTCTGAAGGCGCGCGAAGCTGAATTGCGAAGCCTTCACACCGATGCGGTCGATGTCGAACGCGCTCTTGTCGGGGCGAGTGTAAGGCGCATCGAGCATGATTCGGGTGGCGGTTTCGATAAAGTTGCGCTTTAGCACCTTGCTCACGAATGGGAAGCTGCGTGATGCACGCAAGTTACATTCAATCACCTTCACTTCACGGCCCTTAGCCAGATACTGGATATTGAATGGACCGCTGATGTTGAGTTCCTTGGCAATGGCACGGCTGATTTTCTTGATTTGGCGTGCGGTAGAAAAGTAGATTTGCTGTGCAGGGAACACCATAGTGGCATCGCCAGAGTGAACGCCGGCAAATTCCACATGCTCGCTGATAGCGTATTCCACCACTTCGCCGTGGTCAGCCACTGCATCGTACTCAATTTCCTTGGTTTCGGTCATGAATTGCGAAATCACCACTGGGTAGTCTTTGCTCACCTCGCTTGCCAACCGCAAGAAGCGATGCAGTTCTTCCTCGTCGTAGCACACATTCATCGCCGCGCCCGAAAGCACATACGATGGACGCACGAGCACAGGGAAGCCTACCTTGTCAACAAACTCCTGCACATCTTCCATGCTGGTGAGTGCGCTCCACTTTGGCTGGTCGATGCCCAGTTGGTCGAGCATAGCGGAGAATTTGTTGCGGTTTTCAGCACGGTCGATCGATACTGGCGATGTGCCAAGGATGGGCACGCTTTGGCGATGGAGTTTCATTGCCAAATTGTTAGGAATCTGACCACCTACCGACACAATCACACCGCGTGGACTTTCGAGGTCGATAACGTCGAGCACACGCTCAAACGACAGTTCATCGAAGTAGAGGCGGTCGCACATATCGTAGTCGGTCGATACGGTTTCGGGGTTATAGTTAATCATGATACTCTTGTAGCCGAGTTTGCGGGCGGTCTGGATTGCGTTCACAGAGCACCAGTCAAATTCCACCGAGCTACCGATGCGATATGCACCAGAGCCGAGTACCACAACCGATTTCTCATTCTTATAGTAGTTCACATCGTAGCCTTCCACACTGTAGGTCATATACAGATAGTTGGTGAGGTCGGGGTGCTCACTTGCCACGGTGTTGATACGCTTCACAGCAGGGAGAATGCCGAGTTTCTTGCGGTAAGCGCGCACGGCAAGGTTTTCCTTCTCCATATTGCCTTCGGGCTTGAGCACGAAGCGGGCAATCTGGAAGTCGCTGAAGCCGAGTATTTTCGCCTGACGCATCACGTCGGCAGGAATTTCCTCAAGCGAGTTGTAGCCACAGAGTTTTTGCTTGTAGTCAACGATGTTTTTGAGGCGCTGAAGGAACCACTTGTCAATCTTGGTGAGTTCAAACAGGCGGTCGATGGTGTAGCCTTTCTCCAGTGCTTGCGCAATGGCGAAGGTACGCATATCGGTAGGATTTGCCAATTCGTCGTCGAGGTTGTCAAACTCCACGTGCTCATTGCCCACGAAGCCGTGCATACCCTGACCTATCATACGCAAACCCTTCTGAATGATTTCTTCAAAAGTGCGGCCAATCGACATGATTTCGCCCACCGACTTCATGCTTGAGCCAATGCGGCGGCTCACGCCTGCAAACTTGGTCAAGTCCCAGCGTGGAATCTTGCAAATCAGATAGTCGAGTTGTGGAGCCACGTATGCCGAATTGGGGGTGCCCATTTCACCGATTTGGTCGAGGGTGTAGCCCAAAGCGATTTTTGCCGCCACGAATGCCAATGGATAGCCGGTGGCCTTTGAAGCCAGCGCAGAACTGCGGCTCAAGCGGGCGTTCACCTCGATGATGCGGTAGTCGTTGGTGTCGGCGTTGAATGCAAACTGAATGTTACATTCGCCCACGATGCCCAGGTGGCGCACACACTTCACGCTGATTTCTTGCAGCATCTTCACCTGATCTTCGCTGAGCGAGCAAGTAGGAGCCACCACAATCGATTCACCAGTGTGAATGCCCAGTGGGTCGAAGTTTTCCATACTTGCCACGGTGAAGCAGTGGTCGTTAGCATCACGAATCACCTCAAACTCAATTTCCTTCCAGCCCTTCAACGATTCTTCCACAAGCACCTGTGGAGCGAAAGTGAAGGCACTTTCTGCTATTTCAATAAACTTCTTTTCATCTTGACATATACCAGAGCCCAAGCCGCCTAAAGCATACGCAGAGCGAATCATCACAGGATAACCGATGTGGCGAGCAGCCTCAAGAGCCGCCTCCATCGATTCCACAGCCTCGCTAATTGGGGTTTTCAAACCAATCTCGTTCAATCGCTTCACAAAGAGGTCGCGGTCTTCGGTGTCCATAATCGCCTCAACCGAGGTGCCAAGCACCTTCACGCCATACTCCTTGAGAATACCCTTTTGAAACAGCTCGGTGCCGCAGTTGAGTGCGGTTTGACCACCAAACGCGAGCAAGATGCCATCAGGGCGCTCCTTCTTGATGATTTCAGTCACAAAGTGAGTGTTCACCGGCAGGAAGTACACCTTGTCGGCAATGCCTTCAGAGGTTTGAATTGTAGCGATGTTGGGGTTGACCAATACCGAACTAACACCTTCTTCACGAAGGGCTTTCAATGCCTGAGAACCTGAATAGTCAAATTCACCTGCTTGGCCGATTTTGAGTGCTCCGGAACCTAAAACAAGCACTTTAGTCAGCTTTTTCTCCATAAAAAGTTATATTAAAAAAAGTTACTAAAAATTTTCTTTACAAAGTTAATTCATTTTTTCTCAACGCCACCCATATCCCACCACATAATTTCACACAAATCACAAAAACAAGAAAATCATCCTTTTCCACACCCCCTCTCCTCTAATTTCTCTCTTCTAACTTCTAATTTCTAAAAAAAAGCGAGGCTCGCTTTTGGGGTGCGAGCCTCGCTGGGTGAGAAAATCACGTTTTCTCGTATTGGGACGGACTTATTTAATCACCTTTTCTGCCTTCACGGTGCCATCGGCATACTGAATGCGCTTGATGCACACGCCAGAAGCGGGCTCAGCGATTTGCTGACCTGCCACGTTGTAGTAGATTACGCTCTTCACTTCGCGCATGTCGGCATTCACATCGTCGATACCAGTCACTGGACGATTCACCCACACCACATTGCTGCGACGCTCTTCGCCACCGCCACGATAGATGCTCTGCACACCGAGTTTGGTGTAGTTCTTGTCGTAGAAGTAGATGGTGTGCTTACCTCCTGAAGGATAGATGTCGAATTCAGTGTCGGAGAATGCGTAAGGAATGTCGGTCATCGGTGCAGTCAGGCCCTTGAACACCTCTGGGGTGAACACGTAAGGAGCATCGTTGTAATACACATTATAATATAGCTCATTCGCGTTAAGGTCGTTGCCGTCAACATCCTTAACAGGAAGCACAAACTTCACAAGGTCGAAATTGGTTGATGGGCGAATGTCGTCGGCTGTGAACACTGGGTCGGCTGGAGTCATTGCCTTATCTTCTTGCGACACGAAGCGTGGAGCCACATAGTCGCTGATGATGTAAAGGTTCTCACGGCCGCAGTTCACCACCAGTGATGCAGGATATTCGGCAGCCATCTTGCCTGATGCATCGCGTGTGAGTTTGATAGAGGCAGTCTTGTCGTAGTTGAAGAATGGTTTTTCGGTGTCGGCACCGTCGATTTTCGCATTGCCAGTGAGCACATACACATGAGCGTTATATTCCAAGTCGACGCCCAGATATTGCTTTGCTGGCACCTCTACCGATTTGCCGTCGGCTGATACTGTGCCACACATCACTGCATCGGGCAATCCCTTCTCCATGTGATCCACATACACCTTGCCGTCGGCGTTAAACACGTTCACCATCACAAACTTTTCGGCTGTCAAGTCTTTCGCGTCTGATTTGTATTCCATCTTGCAAGTGGCCTTGGTCAAGCCCTCTGGCTTCACGATAGGCTTGTCGGGGTTGATGGTGTATTTGATATTGAAGTCACCCATATAGAACCATTCGCCAGTTGCGTCGCACAATCCCACGAGGCAATCGTCAACTTGGGTGAGTTTATTGTCCTTCCAAGTGAATTTCACATCTTGCGAGGTGGAATCCACCACAAAAGTCTTGCCGTCGGCACTTGGCACAAGGCGCTGTACGTAATATGGGTCACCTGCGTCGATGCAGTAGAGTTGTGGCAAGTGCATCACTATCACATCGCCCTCTTTCTTTTCACATTTAATCCACGGACTGCCCAAGCCCCAGATATAAGCCTGCGAAATGGGAGCCTGCACATAGATGAAGCCATCGTTAGCCACATCCACGCCACCCAAGCCGCCATCCACCTTCTGATAGTAGGCATCGCCCCAGCCCAAGCCGTAAGCCTCGGAATTGACATACATATTCTCGTAAACTGTGCCTGCGGGCGCGTCGGAAATCACCGTACCCACATCTGCCATAGGTTTTGCCGCTTTTTTCAGAGCCAACACACCTTCGCCCGACTGGGCTATACGCTGGCTCAAAGAGCACTGTTTCTTGATTGGCACTTGATTTTGAGCCACTCCGGCAAGGCGTAAGCCACTTGCCCAACTCGCCGCTGCAAACAATACCATAGCGGCAACGAACAATGTACACTTTTTCATAAGCACTGTTTTTTTAAATGTGATAATAAAAATTATGTCGAATAAAATCTCTCTGTCTACTCTATAAAGATAGAATAATCTATTCTTTTCGCAAATATAGTGAATTATTTTACACTTTGCACAATTTTTTCCGAATTTTTATATCATTTTGATAAAAATCCACCTATAATTATACCCAATGCACAATTACACAAACCAAAGGGACGGTTCTTCTATGTTGTAAACCAAGGGATTTTGGTAATTTAATATTTATTTAACATTTTGAA
>OJAM01000617.1_pt1 | contig 15056 bp, 17 predicted proteins | sample 1589071 | NCBI WGS metagenome assembly OJAM01 (sample SAMN03283243) | human gut metagenome | biome: human-associated habitat; material: feces | host: Homo sapiens | place: Peru | collected 2012
CATCGAATACACGAACAAGGGGAACGCCACAAACATGGTGAAGAACCCTTTGCTGATCTTGTGGGACGACCTGAACAAAAGCGCATTGGCATACTGGCGCGAATTGGGGCTTACTCCATCGAGTTTCAGAAAAATGACGGGCGGCGCAAAGGAGAAGGAGGAAAAGGGCGGACTTGCTGCTGCCCTTGCAAGCCTTGAAAAAGATTAAAGGGAAGAACTGGCCAATAGTGCTGGAGTATGCCGAAAGCATCAGGGACGGAAGGAAGGTCGCTTGCAATGAATTGCATCAGGCGGTTGACAGATTTTTCGCCGATCTTGAAAGTGACGAGTATGACTTCGAAACAAAGGGGCCGGAGTTTTGCATCCAAATCATCGAAAAGACACTTTGCCATCAGCAAGGCGAAAAGCTGGACGGAACACCGCTTCGAGGGAAACCGTTCCTTCTTGAGCCCTTTCACAAATTCATCATCTACAATCTTTTAGGGTTTAAGCTGAAAGGCACAGATGTAGTGCGGTTTCACGAGGCCCTTATTTTTATACCGCGAAAGAACATCAAGACGAGTTTTGCCGCATCGCTTGCGTGGGCGCTTTCGCTGTGGTATCGGCGGTCTGGGTCAAAGACCTACATTTCGGCTGCTGCTCTGATGCAGTCACTTGAGAGCTTCAATTTCCTTGACTACAACATCCGATTGATGGGTGAGGACGAGAAGCATGGAGGTTCAATCAAGATTATAGACAACAACAACGAGCACTCGATGGACGCGGAGCTTGCGGACGGTTCATTTTTCATCCGGGCGTTGGCGGCAAACCCAGACGCACAAGATTCGCTGAACTGCAACATCGCCATCTGCGACGAAATTCATGCGTTCACAAAGCCAAAGCAGTACAACCTTTTCAAAGAGGCGATGAAGGCATACACCAATAAACTATTGATTGGGATATCGACAGCCGGTGACAATGAGCAAGGTTTCCTCGGGCAAAGGCTGCAATACTGCCGTAAGATTTTGGACGGTACCATAAAGGACGAGCAGTATTTTATTTTTATCTGCTGTGCAAATCCTGATGAGGATGGGAACATCGATTACACCAACCCGGTCGTCCACGAGATGGCAAATCCGGCTTACGGCGTATCGATCCGACCGGAGGAAATCTTAAACGACAGTTTGCAGGCGCAGAACGACCCGCAGCAGCGCAAGGACTTTTTCGCAAAGTCGCTCAACGTGTATACAAGCGCCATCAAGTCTTACTTTAATATCGATGAATTCCGGCGAAGCGACGCAAAGTATAACTGGACTATCGACGAGCTGGCGAAACTGCCGATTGACTGGTACGGCGGCGCTGACCTTTCAAAAATGCACGACCTAACGGCGGCTGCGCTTTTCGGGAATTACAACGGCGTTGATATCGTGGTAAGTCACGCATGGTTCCCGGTCGTGCAGGCGCACGTCAAAGCCGATGAGGATGGCATCCCGTTATTCGGCTGGGCTGATGATGGGCTATTGACCATGTGCAACAGTCCGACCGTCAACCACGCTGATGTAGTCAACTGGTTTGTGATGATGAGGCAAAAGGGCTTCCGCATCCGTCAAGTCGGCCATGACCGAAAATTCTGCCGTGAATATTTCATCGGCATGAAATCGGCTGGATTTAATATCATCGACCAGCCACAGTATTTTTACAAAAAATCGGAGGGCTTCCGACATCTTGAGCAGAGCGCCAAAAACGGAACGCTGTACTATATGCACTCCGAGGCATACGAGTATTGCGTTGGGAATGTTTCTGCCATCGAAAAGACCGACGATATGATCCAGTACGAAAAAGTAAGGCCGACAAACCGAATTGACGTGTTCGATGCTTCCGTTTTCGCAACGGTGCGATATTTGGAGGCTTTGGATAAATCAAAAGCAGCAAAGAAATGGTGGGGTGATAAATGAGTAGCTTCTTCAAACGCTTCCGCTCTCGGGATAAGCCCCAGAGCAGAGTATGTATGTGTGACGTGCAAGGATGGAAGGACATGACCTGCTCCGGCTATACGGATTTGGCTCATAACCCGGAGATTTGTGCAGCTGTTGACAGGATCGCATCGCTGATCGGCAGCATGACAATCTACCTGATGCAAAATACCGACGGCGGAGATGTGCGTGTCAAAAACGGTCTGTCCCGTGTGGTCGATATCGAGCCGAACGAATACATGGGGCGGTCTAATTTTATCCAATGGATCGTAAAGACGATGCTTTTGGACGGGCGTGGAAATGCCGTTGTTTTGCCGAAGACGAGAAAGGGGCTTTTGAAACGGCTTGACCCAATCCCGTCTGCGTTTGTGTCTTTTGTCGAGTACGGCGAAAGAAGTTACAAAATCAGCATCAGCGGAAAAGAATACGACCCGAAGGATGTTTTACACTTTGCAATCAATCCCGATAGCTATTATCCGTGGAAAGGCACCGGTTACAGCATTGCGCTGGCCGATGTAGCAAACAATTTGAAACAAGCGGCATCCACGGAAAAAGGGTTTATGCAAAGCGAGTGGAAGCCGTCGCTCATCGTCAAAGTGGACGCAATGATTGACGAGTTTTCGAGCCCGGAAGGTCGTGCAAAACTTCTCGACGAATTTGCATCGTCAAACAAAGCCGGTGAACCTTGGCTCATCCCTGCAGAGCAATTCTCTGTCGAGCAGGTACGACCGCTTACCCTGTCCGACTTGGCGCTGGCAGACTTCGTAAAACTGGATAAGACAACGGTGGCAACCATACTCGGTGTGCCGCCTTTTGTTTTGGGGGTCGGAGAATTTAAGCGTGACGAGTGGAACAACTTCATCTCCTCCCGCATCATGCCGGTGGCGCAGATATTGGAGCAGGAATTCAGCCGCAAACTGCTTTACTCTCCCGACTTCTTTTTCCGCTTTAACGTAAGGTCGCTTTACAACTATTCGCTGGAGGAAACCATCAAGGCCGGTGCGGAGATGGTTGACAGAATGGCCATGACCAGAAACGAGTGGCGAAGCTGGATCGGGTTGCCTCCGAGCGAGGGAATGGACGAGCTGCTTGCGCTCGAAAACTACATCCCGGTCGACCGGCTCGGCGACCAGAAAAAACTAAACGGAGGAGGTGAGTAAATGCAGAGACAGGCTATTTGTCGCAGCGGTGAATTTAAGACGAGAGCAGACGATGGGAAACTGTACATCGAAGGTTATTTTGCCACGTTTACTGGCGAATACCGTATGTGGGACAAAGCCATCGAGCGTGTTGACCGTGGCGCTTTCGACGAAGCACTCGGCGACGACATCAGGGCGCTTTTGAACCATGACACTACTATCGTGCTTGGGCGCACCACCTCCGGGACGCTTACTCTCCGGGTGGATGAGCTGGGGCTTTGGGGCTCCATCTTAATCAACCAAGCTGACCAAGACGCTATGAACGCTTACGAGCGTGTAAAGCGTGGCGATGTGTCCCAATGCTCTTTCGGTTTTGACATCCTCGACGAGGAATACGAAATTCGGGATGACGGCACGACCGTCTGGACGATCAAGAAAGTCAAGCTGTATGAGGTTTCGGTGGTCACTTTCCCCGCCTACGAAGATACGATGGTCGAGGCGAGAAAAAAGGACCTTGAAAAAATCAACGGGCGCAAGCTCGAACAATGGAGAAATGAAACCATCAAAAAACTGAAAAGAAAGGAGTGCTGACGATGGCACTGAAAGCAATTATGATTGCCAAGAAACTAGAGATGAAGCGTGCGGCGTTTGACGAGCTTGTGGCGAAGGATGCCGAGTTTGAAAACCGCTCCGCAGAAATCGAAAAGGCAATCGGCGAAGCAAAGACCGAGGATGAGCAGAAGGCCGTAGAGGAAGCCTTGGAGAAATACACCGAGGAAGAAGCTGCTCACAACGAAGAAAAGGAGAAACTCTCCGCAGAGATCAAAGGGCTTGAGAAAGACCTCGAAGATGCAGAGAAGGACCAGCCCGAACCCAAGGGCGACCCGGAACCCAAAAAGAAAGACGAAAGGAATGAATTTACTATGAACACTATCAACATTCGCTCCCTCCCCATGAATGTACGTGCCTTTGACGCTCTCCCCAAAGAACAGCGTGATGCTATCGTAGCCCAGCCCGATGTGCAGACCTTCTTTGCGGAGCTGCGTAACGCTTCCCGCAGTAAGAGAGATGTTACCGGCGGCGAGCTGACCATCCCTGTTGTGTTCCTCGACCTCATTGCGGAGAATGTGTATCGCTATTCCAAGCTGATGCGGCGCATCCGCATCCGCAATGTCAACGGTGAAGCCCGTCAGACTATTGCCGGTACCGTTCCCGAGGCTGTTTGGACTGAAATGTGCGGCGCTATCAATGAGCTGACCTTCGGCTTTAACCAGATCACCCTTGATGGCTTCAAGGTTGCCGGTTATGTTCCTGTTTGCAACTCTCTGCTGGAGGACAACGATGTAAACCTCGCTTCCTGGATCGTCGAGATGCTGTCCGAGGCTATCGGCCTTGCCAAGGATAAGGCCATCCTGTATGGTAAGGGCGCTGGCCAGAAGATGCCCCTTGGTATCGTAACCAGACTGGCGCAGGAGAGTAAGCCCAGCGATTACCCCGCCAATGCTCCTGCTTGGGTTGACCTGCATACCTCCAATATTATCACGATCCCCACCGATTCTACCGGCGAGGCTTTCTGGGCTGCACTGGCTGTTGCTGCTGGCAACACCTTCACCCGCTACTCCCGCGGCGAGCGCTTCTGGGCGATGAACAGCAAGACCCTCGCTACTCTGCAGTCCAAGGCGATCCTCGCCACCGCTCTCGGTCGTTATGTCACCTTTGATGGCATGACCATGCCCATCATTGGCGGCGACGTGGAAATCCTCGAATTTATCCCCGACGGCGATATCGTCGGCGGTTACGGCGATCTGTACCTGTGGGCGCAGCGCTCCGGCATGACCATTGAGGCTTCCCGCGAAGTGCAGTTTATCCAGGACAACACCGTGTTCCGTGGCAAGGAGCGTGCCGACGGTATGCCCGTTATCCCCGGCGCATTTGTTGCCATCAACATCAACGGCGCTTCCGTGACTACCTCCATGGTATTTGCGGCCGATACCGCCAACAACGCCAAGCTGTCCGGGCTGACCGTTGGCAGCATGACCTTGAGCCCTGCGTTTGACAGCAACGTATTGAGCTACTCCTCCAATGCCACCGCTGCTACCGCTGCCGTGACCGCCACTCCCGAGATGGCCGGTGCACAGGTTGCTATTTCCTACAACGGCGCCAACGTCAAGAACGGCGGCACTGTTACTTGGCTGGCTGACGGCAAGGCTCACCCGCTGACCGTGACCGTTAAGAACGGCAACGAAGTGATGGTTTACACCGTCAATGTGACCAAAGCATCCTAAAGGGGGTTAAGCTATGACAGATGCTGATATCCTTGTGATTTTGAAAGTGGATTTACAGCTTTCCACAGATGCGCTCGACAATTACTTGCTTGCGCTGATAGCATCTGCCAAAGAGTACATCACCACCGAGGGTATCGTGCTTTCCACCGGCACCGGCGACGCTATGCTGGTGGAAATGTACGCTGCCTATCTCTACCGGCAGCGCCGGGAGAAAGTGGTGGCGATGCCCCGAATGCTCCGCTGGGCGCTTAATAACCGTTTGATGGAACAAAAGGCGGGTGATCGGGTTGGATGATATCATCACGCTCATCAACCAAACTTTTGCACAGGATGAAATCGGAGTAGAGATTGCCACAGAGACAAAAACGCCAGTTTGGGCGCATCTGCAGTCTGCAACCCGTGCGGAATTCTTTTCCGCAGGTCAAAGCGGACTGCAGCCGTCTCTTGTGGCGGTCACCCCGATAGCAAATTACAGCGGGCAGAAAATAGCAGAGTGGCGGGGGAACCGTTACTCTATCTATCGTACCTATTTTGCAGATGGCGGCGACGAAATCGAACTCTACCTTGAGGAAAAGGTGGGGAACGATGGATAAGCGTGTAAAGCCCGATGAACTCGCCAATGCGATCATGAAGGAGCTCAAAACCTACGACCAAAAGGTAACGGATGGCGTAAAGAAGGAAATCAAGCAAGTAGCCAAAGAGTGCCGGGAGGACATCGTAAATATGAGCCCCGTAAAAACGGGCGAATATAAATCGGGATGGAAAGACCGTGTTGCTTATGAGGACAGCGCAGATGTGAGGATTATTGTCTATAACAAAAAAGACCCATATCTTACACACCTGCTTGAGCACGGACACGCAGGGCCCGGAGGGATCGCAAAGGGCTCCGCCCGCCCATTTCCGCACATTGGCCCCGCAGAGCAAAAGGCAGAGCAGAAGCTCATGAAAAAAGTAAAGGTGGTGGTTAAAAAGGCATGACGCTGAAAGAATTGAATTCCCTGTTAAAACAGACGAGGATGCCCGTAGGCTACGGTTACTTCAACAAACCGCAACCTCTCCCCTACATCCTTTATCGTGTCTCATACTCAAATAATTTTGGCGCTGACAACAGTGTCTACCACCCAATCAATCATATGCAGATTGAACTTTACACAAAAGATAAAGACCTAACAGCAGAGGGCAAAGTCGAACAGGCTTTGTCCTCTCTGTTTTGGCAAAAGTCCGAAAGTTACATTGAGGATCAACAGTGTAACCAAGTAGTTTATGAAATCGAGGTGTAAAAATGGCTGATAAAGTTAAATTCGGTATCTCGAATGTCCATTACGCTATCCTCGACGGGGAAAATAACACCTATGGCACTCCCGTAGCCATCCCCGGCGCAGTTAGCCTGTCTTTGGAGCCTTCCGGCGATACCACACCGTTTTATGCGGACAACATTCAGTATTTCGTAGCCGTGGCGAACAGCGGCTACACCGGCGATCTCGAAGTCGCCGTTTTCCCCGAGGCATTCCTCAAGGATGTTTTCGGTTACACTCTTGACACCACCAGCAAGGTGATGATCGAGAATGCGAACATTCAGCCCAAGTCCTTCGCCCTGCTGTTCCAGGAGGAGGGCGATGTGAACGGGACGAAGTTTGTGCTTTACAACTGCACCTGCACTCGCCCCACTCGTGAGCTGAACACCACGACCGAGAGCGTAGAGCCGCAGACGCAGACCGTCAGCATCACCGCTTCCCCGCTGGCAAACGGTAACTCCCTTGCTTACACTACGGCGGAGACCCCGGAGGAGACCGTGAACGGCTGGTACAATGCCGTATTCACTCCGACGACTGGAGGCTGAAATGAACAAAGTAATCGAGATCGACGGAAAAAGCGTAGGGTTATGCGCTAATGCGCTTACCCCACGCATTTACCGCCATAAGGTGGGTCGGGACATTGTACGTGACCTGCAAAAGCTAAAAGCGGCAGCGACATCCGAGGACGGTTCTTTTTCCGTAAGCGATCTTGAAATCTTTGAGGATGTCGCTTTTATCATGGCTCGGCAATATGACGGGTCCATCCCTGACAATGTTGACGAGTGGCTGGAGCAGTTTGAGATGTTTTCCATCTACAAGGTGCTCCCTGCCATTTTGGAGCTTTGGAGCCTGAACAACAAGACTACCGCTGTTCCAAAAAAAAAATAAAACAAACCGTGCGTGAGCCCACCGGGTCAACCTTTATGCTCCGCTGCGCTGAACTCGGGTTGACCGATGAAGCACTGTCGGATATGACCTGCGGAATGGTCTACGATTTGATGATCGAAAAGGCCAACGACGCAGAACAGTATGCCATAAAGGGCAGACCCGGCGGCTTGCGTGATTTCTTCGCAGGAGGTGGTAAGATTGGCTGAAAACGTTAAAGGTATCGTTGTTGAAATCGGCGGCGATACAAAGGGATTGTCAAAAGCGATCAGCTCGCTGAACAGCGAAATCCGTGGAACGCAATCGGAGCTTAATAAGGTCAATCGCCTGCTGAAACTCGACCCGACCAATATCGACCTGCTCAAACAAAAGGAGCAATTGCTCGGGGAACAAATCAAAAATACAGAAAACAAGGTTGAAAGCCTCCGAAACGCCAAAAAGAAAGCGGATCAGGAAATGGCCGACGGCACGGAGATCAACCAAAAACAATACCGTGAATTAGTCCGGGAACTGACCAGCGCCGAACTAAAGCTGAAAGACCTACAGGCCGAAGCGTCCAAGAGCCGTGCGGCACTTGCACAGGTTTCAGCGGTTACCGGCGAAATAGCAGAAAAGTCCGGGAACATTGCAAAGAAGTTTGCACCGGCATCTTTGGCCTTTGCAGGAGCAGGAGTGGCAGCCACAAAGGCGGCTGTAGAGTTTGAAAGCGCCTTTGCTGGCGTTGAAAAAACAGTAGACGGCACTACAGAGCAGCTTGCGGCACTCCGGCAGGGCATATTGGACATGGCAGAAGAAATTCCTGCGTCCACTACGGAGATTGCGGCGGTTGCGGAAGCTGCTGGACAGTTGGGTATTGCCACCGATGATGTACTTGACTTTACCCGCGTTATGATCGACTTGGGCGAAGCAACAAACCTTTCCGCTGATGAAGCTGCCTCTGCACTTGCCAAATTTGCCAACATTACCGGAACGACCGCTGATGAATACTCCAAACTCGGCAGTACCATCGTTGACCTTGGCAATAACTTTGCCACAACAGAGCGCGATATTGTTGAGATGGCTACACGCCTTGCGTCTGCTGGTACAGTTGCCGGGTTGTCCGAACAGGATATCCTTGCATTGTCTACCGCAATGTCCTCGGTTGGCATCAACGCAGAGGCAGGCGGTACGGCAATGACCCAAACAATGACCGCAATAAGCAAGGCTGTGTCTGCTGGCGGTGATGATCTTGAAACATTCGCGAAGATCGCTGGTGTATCTGCTTCCGAATTTTCGGACGTGTGGGGAAATGAGCCGATAGACGCAATCAGCGCTTTCATCGGCGGTCTTGGAAAGATGAATGAAAATGGAGAGGACACCATCGCCGTATTGGATGAATTGGGGCTCTCCGGGATTCGCCAGTCCAATATGCTTCGTGCGTTGGCCCTCGCATCCGATGTGTTGGACGATGCTGTTACAACTGCAAATACTGCATGGGACGAAAATATTGCACTTTCCAACGAGGCAAGCAAAAGATACGCAACGACCGAAAGCCAAATGAAAATCCTCCGAAACAGTCTCAACAACCTGGCAATCTCCATCGGTGATATCCTGCTGCCGATTATCAATAAAATCGTCGCAGGGCTTCAAAATGCAATCGATTGGTTTTCAAACCTGGACGATGGGGTCAAAAAGACGATCCTTATTGTCGGCGGTCTTATTGCGGCGATTTCCCCGATTGCAGGTATTATTTCGGGAATTGCCGGAGCCATCAGCTTTATAACTGGAACGGTTATCCCGGCGCTGATCACAGCCATAAATTTCATAATTGCAAATCCTATCGTGCTGCTCATAGCGGCCATTGTAGGGCTTGTTGCGTGGATTGCAACAAGTGGCGACGAGATCCAAGCGATCCTACAGCGTGTGGATGATTTCTTACAGGGCGTGTTTACGACGGATTGGTCGGAATCGTTTGGAGTATTGGGGGAAATCTTAAATTTCTTCTTTGCAACGGTAAAATCCATTTGGGATTCCATAAAGGCCGTTTTTGACGGTATTATCGATTTTATTCGCGGCGTTTTTACGGGAGATTGGGAAAGAGCATGGAAAGGTGTGCAGGAAATCTTTAAGGGAATCTTTACGGCGCTTGTTGCCATTGCAAAAGCACCCCTTAACGGCATCATTGCACTGATTAACATGGTCATTGACGCAATCAACTGGATGATAAACGGGCTGAATAAGATCCACTTTGATGTGCCTGACTGGGTTCCTATTTTGGGCGGTAAGTCCCTCGGATTTAATATTCCGACCATCGGAAAGATTGCTTATCTTGCCAAGGGCGGAGTTTTGTCCTCCGGCAGCGCCATCGTCGGCGAAGCCGGGCCGGAGCTGCTTACCATGGCCGGTGGCCGTGCCCATGTCATGCCGCTGAACGGAAACGAACGTGGCGGTATCACCATCGAAATGAACAACACATTTAACGGCTACGATAACGCAGCCGGTGAAGCTGCCGCAAGGAACTTGGTACAGGCGGTCAACCGTGCGCTTGGGAGGGCTTACTGATGAGAAAATTTAAGCTCCAGAACAGTGTCGGTGCCGAATGGGATTTGATGGATAAAACGGCGTACTTTAATGCGCCGGGTGGATTAGGCTTCGGCAAAACCTACTCCACCATCCAAGCCGGAAGCGCATGGCTGGTATCGGATGATTTCCTTAACCAGTATGCCGTGACAGGCGAAATGATATTCTTCGACTATGCACGGTATCAGGCGTTTATTTCGTTTGTGACAAAAGGCCCGCTTTACCTGATGTATTCCCCGCTGGACACTTGGTACAAAATCAAGTGCGAAGTGCAGTCTGCGGATAAGTCGGAGCTGAAATCCGGCTATTTGGCAGTACCGATTACATTCCTCTGCTTCGGGACTTGGCACGAAGCTGTTAAGGTAACGCAAAGCCAAGCGCCAGACCAAGGGATTAAAAGGTACAGCTATACTTATCCTTATTATTACGCAGAGACAGCAACGGGAACTGCAAAAATAAGAAACGGAGATTTGGCATCTCCATGCAAGCTGCAAATCTTCGGCCCGGTCGTCAATCCTGCTTGGGCGCTTATCAAGGCCGGTACCCGTGTAGCGGTCGGAAAAGTAACCGCAACAATCCCTGACGGCCACAAACTCGTTGTTGATGCTGACCCTGCAACAATGGAGATCGCCGAGTATGCGCTGGACGGGACATACATCCAAAACCTGTACCAGTCCAGCGACTTTTCGACCGGAAGATTTATCTATGCTCCGCCGGGAGAAAGCACTTTGACATTTTCGCACGACGGCACGTCGGATATAACCGCATATGTGGAGGTGGAGAAACTTGCATACTCTGTTTAAGTGTGAAGTGTTCGCAAGGGATTTCACATTCCGAAGTTTTGCTCCGATTGAAAGCCCGGAGATACAGTTTGACTACCTGACCGTAGAAAAAACTACTCTCCGGGCCGTAAAGCTGGATGCAAAAAAGGGCGACTTTATAAGCGTTACCGACCAAAACGGGAACGTGGCTTATCAGGGGATCGTTGACGATGTTGAAACCGATAAAACAGGCGTAACGATTTCGGCACAGCCGCTGATGTCGCTTTTTGACACGGAGGTATATTTCGACCGCACGACTTCCGCAAAGATCGAGCCTTTTATTGCATCGATCATCCGGGATAACTTTATTTCTTCTGGCGATGCTTTGCAAAACATAGCCGGTATGACGGTGGAAACGACTTCCGAAACGACCGGGGCGCTCAACCTAAAGGACAACATCCACAGCTTTTACGAAATCATCACGAAATCGCTGACGGCTTACGGCGTGGCGGTCAACATGAGCTTTGACCCGCAGAAAAAGACGATATCCGTTAAGGTCGGCAAGGTTAGCGGAACTGCTGTAATCGAAACAAACCTACAGGCCATCGTGGATAAAAACATCATCATCGGTGACAGTACAGGCCAGCTGAACAAGGTGACCATCTACAACAAGTCCGATGAGACGCAGCGCATAACCTACTATCTGCACCCAGACGGAAAGGTCGACACAAACAACACGGACAGAATTACACCTGTGTTTTTTGCGGCGCAGTTTTTGGAAACGGATATCAATTTTGAATCTGCTGCATACAAAAAGGCTTACGAAGCGTTAAGTCCGCAAAAGTATGACAACATGATCGAGCTGACTGCCCGCAATGACTGTGGCGTACTTGATACCTCGATGGCCATCGGCACAGAGGTTTTGGTCATTGATGGCGACAGTAGTTACAAATCTATCCTTACCGGCTATGCAAGGTCGCAGGATGTTACAAAAATGACGTTCGGCGTTGTCCGTGCCGACCTTACCAAAATTTTAATCCTTGAAAGGAGGGCAAACGCATGATAACGCTGCTCCAATATAACGCATCTATCGTAACTCCAACGGACGATGCGTATCTGTACAACCACATTATCAACGACAGCGGCATCTTTACGGGCGTTGAGGTAACTACACAGGGTGGTAACATCATCAATGTTTCCGATGGCCGTGGTATAATCCTCGGTCGAAACTTTGTTGTGGAAGCCCAGACAATCAATGCGACGCTTCCGACCAGCGGCTCCGTCCCCGGTCGATTGCTTATCCAAATCGACATGGCAAACACCGAAGCACCGATTGCTTTTGTGACGCAGGCGCAAGACCCGCTCCCCGCACTCGTGCAGGAGGACATCAATGCAAGCGGTACGGTGTATCAGCTGCCGATAGCAACTTTTACGGCACAGCCGACGATGGTTTCCGATTTACAGTATGTTGCGCACACCATCAGCCCCGGTACTGTTTCGAGCTTTAACGGCCGCACCGGAGCGGTGACACCGCAAACCGGCGATTACACCGGCAGCCAAATCAAAATCCCCGGCTACAAGCAGGCAACCTCCCGGCAGAATGTAACCGCAACAGACACGGTAACGCAGGCAATCGGGAAAGTGGAGTACAAAATAAACCGCGCTTTTGTGGTTAAGCAAATCTCCCTCCCAGCCGCATCTTGGATGGGCGCAGAAAGTCCGTACAGCCAAACCATCAGCGGGCTTGGGACTACGGCCAACAGCAAGGTAGACATCCAAATGGACGCTACCTCCCTCGGCGTACTCATCGACAGCGGCACATCTGCGATATGGATGGAGAACAACAACGGAACGATTACGGCCAAGGTTCTCGGTGAGAAGCCGAACGCAGACATGACCGTACAGGTTACGATAACGGAGGTAACAGCATGAGCGTAATTTACGGTAATCCAATTGTTACCAGCGCGGGGGGGGGTAAAACTCAACATTGACTACGGCAGTACCCCTCCCTCTGATACCACCAAGCTATGGGTGCCATTGTCCACAAAGCCGAGTGCTGTGGAGTGTAGTCCTGTATTAGCTTTTGGAAGCGAGTATTTAAGTGACTACGCACCAATTGGAAGCGGAACAGCGTATAGTAGCGGTGGAGGAAGTTGGGGTTCGTGCTTCCAAGATGGCGATTTTCTTTACTGGGGGCAAAGCAGCAAACTAATTTGCTTGAACATAAAAACAAACGAGGTTACACTTCCGTCAATGTCATCCGTAATTGGTGCCGATGTTGCAAATTATTATACATTTTGCCAAAACGGAAGAAAAGTATATCTTGCTTCAAACTTCACAAAAATCAAGGGCTTCGATTATTCTAATGCGATTATTGAAATAGACCTTGACACAAAAGCAGCCAGTTTTGTATGCAATTTGCCGTCAGACCCAGAACTTAACCTAACGGTTTCTTATATGGCGATGGAATATCTTGATGGAAAGCTGTACTTGTTTGGTGGTCAGCGATATTCGTATGCAAATGTATCAAACAAAATTAAAATCGTTGATTTAAGTTCTAAAAAAGCGAGCGTTGCGAAAGCCACAATTCCAGTTGCTGCGAAAATGTTTAGCACCTGTGTTGTAGGCTCAAAAATATACATTATGGGCGGTGCGGAACAAACGACCCCAAAGAATGGAGTGTACTGCTACGACACAATTAGTGACACTTGTACGACTGTTGCCACCTATCCTGTTACGGTTGCTGGAATGTCTTGTGTTTCGGTTGGACAGTACATTTACTGCTTTGGTGGGTCGGAAGGTAATTTTAACAATCAGATACCAGACTACCAAATCAATACGATTTACAAGTTTGATACTTCAACAAACACATTTACCCAGCTTTCTACGAAACTTCCCGAAGTTGGGATTTGGCTGTTGTTTTATAAACTTGACAACATCAATTATAAATTTGCTGCTCCGTCAAATGTAGGAAGGAGTGGGGGATATTCCGAATACAAAACCCCATACGCAGAGAAGTTTGTCGTAAGCTCTCCCCTCACCAGCAACCACCTGTTCCTGCAAGAGGACTATGGCTACGATGGACTATGGACAGCACTTAAATCCAAAGATACTGACTTTAGGGTTAAGGTAATCAATGCCTACCTTGGTGACAGTAACAACATTGCACAATTAACAAACGCATACCTCTACGACAGCAAAGACCTCAAGTGGAAATCCCTTTCGGGTGAAAGCTATGTAGCAGATATGCAGAACGCACTAAATATATTAGGGGTGACTTAAATACTCACCCCGGAAAGGGTGAATATATGAGTATTTTAGGAAATCCCATTACGCTGGGTGGCGGTGGAGCTGATTTGAACATTGACTTTGGCTCCACACCTCCCGCAGATACAAGTAAGCTGTGGGTTCCGCTGGCGAAGAAGCCGGATAAGGTTAAGGCCGATACTGTGTTATCATATGGCGATAATATGCATGAAGAAATAACGATGGTAAACGGGGTGTCGTCATCTCAAGCTGCACAGTCAAATGTGTTAAAAACCAAAAACGGTAGATTAAGTTCTGGATATTTTGTTGATGGAAAATACATTTACTGTATTGGCGGAAGGTTACCATATCTTTTACGATACAATATGGAAACAAATACAATGGAATATGTTGGTCTGTCACCAATATATGTTGAATATTCTTCCGTTGCCATAAGTGATGGTTTTGCGTACATAAACGGTGGGATAAACGTTTCGGACAACATTTGGTACAATGGAGCTGTTAAGATGGATTTATCTTCTGGAACTGGCACACAGCTTGGCACAAGCTCAAAATTTGCGAGGAGCAACATTGGTTGGATGCAGTCTGTAATAGTGAACAAGAGGGTGTATCAGTTTGGCGGCGGGTATTCTGCAACAGATAACAGCGGCGGATATAATACTATTTGGATATATGATACTGTTCAAGACTCTGCGACATACGGCACTACATTACCAAAAAGAAGTAATTTTATGGCGGCAGTTCCAGTCGGCAATACCGTGTATTTATTTGGTGGAAGGAAATCCACTGAAAGTGGTGATGTAGGCAGTATTACGAATGAGATTGTTAAGTATAGTATAGCCGACAACGCAATTACTGTTTTGCCGGCCGTCTTGCCTCATGCGGGACAATAAAACAATCACGCGTCTATTGT
>OJAM01000625.1_pt1 | contig 14934 bp, 12 predicted proteins | sample 1589071 | NCBI WGS metagenome assembly OJAM01 (sample SAMN03283243) | human gut metagenome | biome: human-associated habitat; material: feces | host: Homo sapiens | place: Peru | collected 2012
AAATAATTTTATGAATTCTTTAGAATCTATTATAGAAAAAACTCTTGAAAAACAATCATGGGATGGAATACCATTTTTTAAAGATAGTAGATTATTAAAATATTCTTCATTTAATTTTAAAAATCCGTCATATTAGTAAAATCGGTATAACTACTTTATCTTATAATGTAATTATATATGATTTTTTCTATCTATCAAAACTTTTTGACTTTTTTATGCAATTGCCATATTTAATTCTCTTTTTTCTTTTTTCTTGTACTAGGTTAAATAATTTGATATACTTATATATAGTAGGGAGAAGATGAAATAAATGGGAGAAAAGAAATGTTATGTAAATTTAATTAGAGCTATAGTTTTATTGGTGGTAGATTTTGTGCTATATAAAAATATACCTATAGTAGTAGAAATTCTTGTTAATAATTTAGGTGAGGTAGGAACAATACAGGAAGGAATTCTAGTTTATGCTGGTATTACAATTACAGTTCTTGTTGTTAGTATAATGTTATTTATAGTGGGTATTATGTCATTTATATGTTTTATAAGAGAGATGAAAATTATTAGATTAGAGAAGAAAAATACTTATAAAAAAATAGTAAGAAAGGATTAGTGTTATGAAAAAATTGGTATTTACTTTTATATTATTAATATTATTTATTACTCCTGTAAATTCTTTAGTTGTATCAAAAGATTTAGTTCCTGTTGAAAAGAGTAATGGTGTTAGTTCTATTATTTCAGGAATGAATATGATATGTAAAGAACAAAAAGGTACTCAAGGAGAGGTTACTTTTAAAGAACGTGATGGAATTAAATCAATTAATATTACTGGTAATAAATCTTATGGGTATTATAATTGTAGTGTTAATGGGCTAGACCCAAATAAGATATATGTTATTAGTGCTGATGTAAAGGTAGAAGATTATGTTGGCAATAAGGGTGGAGTTGTTGGAATATATAGAAATGAAGGTAATTCTTTTTATAATTGGGCATTATCTTCTTATAATAATACTAATGAATATAAAAAGTTAGAAGTAGTGTTAAAGCCAGAATATGATGGTAAAGGTAGAATTGTGCTTGGATTTTGGGGAATAGAAGATTATTATGCTAAGGGAACGGTATATATAAAAGATATAGCTATTTCTTTAGCAGATGATAGGTTAGTTCAAGTTGAATCAGATGATAAAAAGGTTAAATTGGTAGTTTGGAAGGAAGACATTGATAGTGCTAGTTTAACAAATGATGACTTAAAAAAAATTACAAATAAATATTCTCAAGCATATAAATATATGGCTGAGTTAGTTGGAAATAGTTCACATGGTACTTTGTATCCATATAAAAATGGACAATTAGTTTATATGATGACTAATTATCATATTTATGGGGCAATATCTGGTTTTCCTATTGAAGCTAATAGAAAATATACTGTTAATAATTTGAAAAGTGATAAGAAAGATAATTTTATATCTTGGACGTTTCTTCATGAGACGGGGCATGTATTTGATTTACCACTTTATAGTAGTGATAATTCTTATGTAACTTCACTTGAGAGATTTACAAATGAAAAAGAACAAACAGCTAGTTTTTATCCATTGTATGCTATGGAAAAGATGAATATAATAACAGATAATAATTATGATATGGAAAAGTTTATATTAAATAATTATAAAACTCAGTATGATAATTATGTGAATGGTGGAACTTGGAGTGGTGGATGTGGTGATTATCTTTTAAGCCTTGTTAGAGTAAATGGTAAAATGGATTGGGATTCATTTAAAAAGACTTATAAGTGGTTTAATGATTTGAGTAAAAGTCAATTTGATGGTTATGTTAATAGAACAAATAATAAGAAGATAGCATGGTATTTAAAAAAACTAGATGATTTTAGTAGTTTTGATGTTAAGGGAGTATTTAATGATAGGTCTTTAAATGATTTTATATCTAAGTATGTTCCTACACAAAGTATAGATATAAGTATTACTAGTATGATTGGCAAGAATGGTCCTTATTTTGCTTTGAATGAAGATGTTAATCCAATGGGAAATAACGATATAATAGAATATAGTTCTTCTGATGAGAGTGTATTATCAATAAATGAGTATGGTGTTTTAAATATGATAAATTCTTCTGGTAATGCTGTAATAACAGCTAGATCTTTCTTTAATCCAAATATAACTGCTACATATGAATATGTTGGTAATAGTCAAGGTAATTCTGGTAGTACATCTTCTGGTTCTCATGAAATATTTGAGAATCCAGAGACAGGATTAGCATATAAATTAGTAGTAATAACATTATTTTTATCAATACTTATATTTACTATTGTGGCTTTTAAAACTAAAAAAGTAGATGAGTAGATTGGAGGAAAAATTGTGTTAAGACTTAAAAAGGTATCTAAGTTTTATTATAATAAAGGTATTGTAGCTAGTGGAATAAATAATGTTTCTCTTAATTTTGAACTTGGTGAATTTGTTGTAATAACTGGTGAGTCTGGTAGTGGTAAATCAACATTATTGAATGTTATATCAGGACTTGATAGTTATGAAGAAGGGGAAATGTATATTAATGATTTAGAAACTAGTCATTATAGGGAATCTGATTTTGAAGATTATAGGAAAAAATATGTATCTAATATATTTCAAACATATAATTTAGTTAATAGTTATAGTGTATATCAAAATATAGAGTTAGTTTTTTTGATTAATGGATATAAAAGTAAAGATATAAAGAGTAAAGTATTATCTTTAATTGAAGAAGTTGGGTTAACTAAATATAAGAATACAAAAGTATCTAAATTATCTGGTGGTCAAAAACAACGTGTTGCTATTGCAAGAGCTTTAGCTAAAGAGACACCTATTATTATTGCAGATGAACCAACTGGTAATCTTGATTCAAAGTCTGGTAGAGAAATAGTTAAATTATTAAAGAAAGTTTCTAATGGTAAGCTTGTTATTGTGGTTACTCATAATTTAGAACAAGTTCTCCATTTGGCTACGAGGGTAATTACTATGGCTGATGGGCGTGTTATATCTGATAATAAGATTAGAGAATATGATAAGTGTGATAGTGAGATAGAATTTAATGATAATAAGATGTCTATTTTTAATATAGTAAAATTAGGTATAAGAAATACATTTAATATAATTCCTAAATTCTTATTAATATTGACGGTATTTTTGTTTATATCATTTGGCTTATTATCAATGTATTCTTCTAGTGAGAAGTCAGAGGTAGATAGTATTAATTCTTTATATAATAATTATTTTAATAATACAGATCCTAAGAGAATTGTTATTAATAAAAAAGATGATACTAAATTTACGGAAGAAGATGTAAGTAATATATCTAATATTTCTAATGTAGATTATATTGTTAAGAATGATGTTATTTTAGATAGGATGGTTTATGCTAATACTAATGATGATGATAATTTATGTATATATGGTTATTTAAGATATATTGATTCATTTAAGGATAGTGTTGATGTTGGTAGATTACCTAATAGTGATGATGAGGTAGTAATTGTTATAAATGAAGAATATAATTATCAGTTTAATGAATATAAAGATGATATGGATAAGTTATTTAATAAGAATTTTGTTATTGAAGACAATAAAGATTTTAAATTTAAAATAGTAGGTATTAAATATGATAATAATACTTTTGATGATTATATATATGTAAGTAATAATTATATAGATAAGTATATGTATAATTATAATAGAGAAATTAGTAAGACAAAAGTAATGATAAATAATAAATATTTAAATGATGATGGAAGTTTTATTGGAAAGAGTAATTCTATTAGTGAAGGACATGCTGTAATAAATGAAAATTATGAATATTTGTGTAAAAATTATAATTGTAAGAATAATAAGGTGTATATAACTGTTAAAAATTTATATTATGAAAAAGAATTGGAATTAGTGATAGATAAGTCTTATAATGAAAAGACTCGTTATGATGATTTGTATTCTAAAATATATATTAGTAGTGTTGATTATGATAAGTTATTTAATGAATGTGATTATCAATATAGTATTTTTGTAGATGATATTAGAAATATTGATGTGGTAGATAAAGAATTGTTGAATTTAGGATTTAATACTTTAAAAATAAAGGATACTAATATAAATGCTGAGTCAGATTTGTTGAAAGTATTTGCTATTGTTAAGGTAGTTATTAATATTGTTTTAATTGTTACTTTGTTTTTTATATCTTATTTTGTTATAAAATTAATTTTAAAATCTAGAAATGTTTATTATACGACATTAAGAATATTAGGTAGTAATGTTAGTAATACGAAGAGGATTCTTGATGTAGAATTATTTACTAATGCGACATTTACTTATTTAATAGTAATAGGTTTTGTATTGTTATGTAAATATAATGTTATTAATAATAGTTATATTTCTTCTTTGATTAGTTATTTAGAAATGAGAGATTATTTAGTAGTATATTTAATAATAGTTATAATGTCTTATGCAATATCTACTAGGTTTGCAAGAAAAATATTTAAACGTTCAGTAATGAAGACATATAAAGAGGAGGTTTAAATATGGTAAGGTTGGAAAATGTATATAAATATTTTAATAAGAGAAGAAAAAATGAAATTAGAGCTATTTGTGATACTTCTTTAGACTTGGATAAGGGATTAGTAGCTTTACTTGGACCTTCTGGATGTGGTAAAACAACCTTGTTAAATGCTATTGGGGGATTAGATAAAGTTGATTCTGGTAAAATATATATAAATGGTAAGAAGATAACTAAGGTTATGTCTTCTAAGGTTGATAAAATTAGAAATTTAAATATTGGTTATATATTTCAAGATTATAAACTTATAGATAATATGTCTGTTTTTGATAATGTAGCAATAGTATTAAAAATGATTGGTATAAAAGATAAGAAAGAAATTAAGAAAAGGGTTGACTATATTTTAGATAAAGTTGGAATGTATAGATATAAATTAAGACCTTGTTCTATGTTATCTGGTGGTGAGAGACAAAGAGTAGGTATTGCTAGAGCAATAGTTAAAAATCCTTCAATAATATTGGCTGATGAGCCTACGGGTAATTTAGATTCTAAGAATACGATTGAAATAATGAATATTATTAAATCTATTTCACGTGATAAGTTGGTTATACTTGTAACGCATGAAGCGGATATTGCTAAGTTTTATGCTACAAGAATAATAGAAGTATCTGATGGTAAAATTGTTAAGGACTATGAAAATAGTGATAATGATGAATTAGATTATAGAATGGATAATAAGATATATTTAAAGGATTATAAATATCATAATGTTTGTAAGAATGATAATTTTGATATTAATATGTATTCTGATAAAAGTGTAAAATTAAAGTTAAATATAGTTTTTAAGAATGGTAATATTTATATAGAAAATAAAAATCAAGATAATATTGAAGTTATAGATAGTAATTCAAATATAGAATTAATTAATGATAAATATAAAAAAATGGATAAAAGTATTTATGAGAAGTATTCTTTTAATTTTGATAATTTAATTAATAAAGATATTAAATTAAAATATAGTTCTATATTTAATATCTTTACAATAATATCTAATGGCTTTAAAAAAGTATTTAATTATTCATTTATTAAAAAAATATTATTACTTGGGTTTTTTATGTCAGGAATATTTGTTACATATTCGATAAGTAATATTTTGGGTGTTACGGATATTAAAGATAGCGATTTTATTAGAACTAATTTAAATTATGTTATGATTAATAGTAATAAAATAAAAATAGATGATTATCTTGGATATGCTAATGATGATAGAGTTAATTATATTTTACCAGGAGATTCAGAAGTAGTATTTAATGTTAAGACAGATTATTATTATCAAACTATGAATAGTTATTCAATGATTAGTGGTTCTTTATCTGGCTTATCTATGTTAAATGAAGATGATATAATACTTGGTAGGATGCCTGTAGATGATAGGGAAATTGTTATTGATAAGAGTGTTTTTAATAAAAATGGTCAGTATGTAATGGTTGGTATAACGGGATATGAAAAGTTGTTAAATCAAATAGTATATTTAATAGTTGATAGATTAGAATATAAGATAGTAGGAATAGTAGATAAGAATAGTCCATCTATATATGCTAAAGAAAGTGAATTTATAAATATAATAAGTAATTCTAATGATAATAATAATCAAATTTATGGTAATATTACTATTGATATAGATAGTAAGGATGAAAAACAAATATATAATTATAATTTATATAAAGATGATATAGTTTTAAAAGAGGGAAAATTACCTAATAATGATTATGAAGTGATAGTAAATATAGATAAAAAAGATGTTATGAAGTTAAATAAGGAAATAGATGTAAAAGTTAATGATAAGAAATTAAAAGTAGTAGGTTATTATGATACTAAGTATAATTTTGATTATTATTTTGTTAATGAATCTACGATTATGTATGATGTTATTTCTTATAAGAATAGTATGACTGTATATCCTAAGAATAAAGAAGAATTTGTTAGTGGTCTTAAAGAAGAGAATATTAATGTTAAAGATGTATATAAAGTAGATAAAGATAGGTATATAGATGAAAAGAAAGAATCTATTAAGTCTTCTGTTATAGTGTCTTTAGTTATGTTAAGTATTTCTTTAATAGAAATAATATTAATGACACGTTCATCATTTTTATCTAGAATAAAAGAAGTAGGTATATATAGAGCTATTGGTGTTAAGAAGAGTGATATATATAAAATGTTTATTGGTGAATCTTTTGCTATTACTTCAATATCAAGTTTACCTGGTGTATTATTTATATCTTATTGTTTATATGAATTAAAAGATATTTCTTATATATCTTCTAATTATATGATAAATATTTGGGTTGTTTTGATAAGCATTATAGTAATATATTTGTTTAATATAATAGTTAGTTTATTACCGGTATTTTATACTATGAGAAAGACTCCTGCTAATATATTATCAAGACATGATTTAGACTAATTTTTGTTAGTCTTTTTTCTTATGGTTGTTTATTTTGATTTTATTATGTATCCTAGTGGTAGGAGTGTGATTGGAGATGGATTTAACTATTAGAAAAATGCAGAAATATTTAAAAGAAAAATATAGATTAACTAAACCATTAGAAATGAATAATACACAAAGATATTTTTTAAAGTTGATTGAAGAAGTTGGAGAATTATCAGAAGTAATAAGAAAAAATAAAAGGATGGAAGATAATTTTATTAAGGGGACTATTGAGGAAGAATTATCGGATGTTTTATATTATGTTTTAGTTATTGCTAATACATATGATATTGATTTAGAAGAGTGCTTTAGAATGAAGGAGGATTTGAATAGAGAAAGATATGGCCATAAATTAAAAATTGATGATGTTTAATGAAATAACTAAGTTATATGGAATTATGTTTGAAAAGCTAAATGATATTTTAAATCGTAGGAAAGGAATGATTGATTAAATGAAAAGAATGAATGTTATAGTAATTTTTGATAAGAATTTAGATAAATTGTTAATGTGTAAGAGAAGTAAAGAACCATATATGGGAATGTATAATTTGGTTGGGGGAAAAATAGAAAAAGAAAATGATGGATTGAATGAAGCTTATAGAGAATTAGAGGAAGAGACAAATATTAAAAGGGAAGATGTTGATTTGATTTATTTTATGAATATTACTTATGTTAAATGGGATAAAGAACTAGAGGTTTATTATGGAATATTAAACAAGGATGTTAGTTTGATTGAAGAAGTAAATAAGTTAGAATGGGCTAGTGTTAATGATAATTTCTTTGATATGAGTAAATATGCTGGAGAAGGTAATATAGGGCATATTATTGAAGAGATAAGAATAGATATGAGAAAATTATAGAGTATACTTGTAAAAGTTTACTTTTTATTTTTTTTGATATATAATATTCGTGAAAAAGGAGATATTTTGTATGAAAAAATTAATTGGTTATCCTTCTGTTGATAATTTACATAATAGAGATTGTAGTTTTTTTGAGAGGAATCCTATTATACCTGATATGAGCGTATATAATTCTATTAATGTACTTAGTTCTTTTTTTAGAAATGAAAAATCTATTGATTGTGTAGATTTAAATGTTAATTATAGGGAAATGATTGATGATGCTATTACTATGTCTAAGGCATTTAGAGAACTTGGGGTTAAACATGGTGATATTATATCTGTGTCTATGCCTAATTTTTATCAAGGAGTAGTTGTTTATTTAGCAGCAAACAGAATAGGGGCTATTACTACTTTTATTAATTCTATGTCTTCTATTGAAGAGGTTCTTAGTTATCTAAATTTGTTTGAATCTAGTTTGTTTATTAATTATGATAAAGATGAGACTTATAATGATAAGATTAAAAATAATAGTAGAGTAAAAAATATTATTACTTTAAAGGAAGAAGAAGTTAATATTAAAAACTTTAAAGATGGTTTTTCTTTGGTTAATGGATATAATGATTTTTTGACTTTTAGTGATATTGGTGGTGTTGCTAATTATCAAAAAAAGCCTATTTATACTTTATATGGAAAAAAAGAAGATAGTCTTATTTTATTTACAAGTGGTTCTACTGGTAATCCTAAGAGTGTAGTTCTTACTAATGAAAATTTATTGGCTTCTGGTATATATATGAAAAATACTGGAAGAATTAAACCTCAAGTAGGTGAAAAATGTTTAGTATGTGTACCTTTTACCTATCCTTATGGTTTTGTTACTTCTACTATTATGAGTTTATTATGTGGTAGAACAGCTATTCTTGCTCCAAATTTATCTAAGGATAATATTCGATATTATTTGTCAAAGAATCCTAACTATATTTTTGGTAGTCCTGCTCTTTTAGAACTTATTAAGAGAAATGTTTATGATAATGATGATTTATCTTCAATTCATACTTTTGTATCAGGGGGTGATTTTCTTACACCACTACAAAATAAAGCTGGTGTAGAATTTTTTAAGAAACATAATGCTACTACTGTTATTTGTAATGGCTCTGGTAATGCTGAAACAACGGGAACTAGTACTATGGCTGTTGGTTCTATTATTAAGCCTGATACTGTAGGAAAGGTACTTGTTGGTACTAAAGCTATAATGGTTAATCCTGATACTATGGAGGAATTAAAATATGGTGAAGAAGGTATGCTTTGTATAGCAGGTGGGCATGTATTTGATAGATATTATAATGATTGTGAAAAGACTCATGATTCTAAGTTTATATATAAAGGGGTGGAATATTTCAAAACTGGTACAATGGGAATTTTGGATACGAATGGATATTTTACTTTGACTGGTAGAAGTTCTAGATATTATATTAGGTCTGATTTAAATAAAGTATATTTAGAACATATTCAAAATATTATGTCTTTGATTGATGTTATTGATTCTTGTTGTGTGGTTCAAAAACCTGATAAAGATTTATTATTTACTAATAAGGCTTATGTTGTTTTAAAAGATGGTGTTCTTCCTACTAAGGAAATTAGTGATTATATTATTAACATGTGTTATAGAACTTTATATAATAGTGTTACTAATGAAACTATGCAATTAAAACCATTTGAGGTTCCTGAAAGTATTACATTTTTAGATAAATTACCTTTGACTGGGGCTGATAAGGTAGATTATGAGTTACTTGAGAAAATGGCTTTGGAAGAATGTAAAAAATATAAAGTTAAGAGAAGAGAAAATAGTTAGTTTTCTCTTCTTTGTATTGAAAAACAAGAAAAATTTTTGTATACTTACTATAGATGTAGATAAGGAGTGGATTTGTGTGTATACTGGTGTTTTCTTTTTGATTGAAGCTATATTTTATTCTGTATTATTAATGTGTGTTTATTTTAGTAAAAAAGTATTTAAGATTAGAGAAAATAAAGTTTATTCAATTCTTGTTGTTATTTCTTTTTTTGAATTGTTAATAGAACTTATTTTAGACTTCGTGGGACCTATGTATAAGATTATTCCTCAAGTTTGTTATTTTTTTGCAAAGTTTTATTGTTTTTGTATTGAATTATGGTTAACCTTTTTTGTTTCTTATATTTTGTTTGTATCATTAAATATGAAGAAAAAAGAAAAGTATATTTCTATAGTTAAAAGTGTTTTAACTATAGCTATGATTGTTTTTTCTACTTTGAATTTTGTTCTTCCACTTGAATTTTTATATGATGGTAATATTGCATATACTTACGGACCTAGTGTTAATATTATATATATTTCAGCATTTTTATATTCATTTGTTGGTATTATTGCTTTAATGTGGAATATTAAAAATATTAAAGAAAAAAGATTTTTTCCTATTTTATTATTTTTGATATTAGGTGGTGTTGCTTCATTTATTCAATATAATAATCCAGGTTTATTGCTTGCTGTTCCTATTCATGCTTTTATTACTTTTCTTATGTATTTTACGATAGAAAATCCTGATGTTAAAACAATCGAAATGTACCATAAAGCTAAGGAAATAGCCGATAATGCTAATGAAGATAAGACTATGTTTTTGTACAATATGACAAATGATATAAGAACTATTACTAATGATATTAATGTTAGTGTTAATGATATTACTAATGAAATTGGTAATAAAGATATAGATAGGGAATATGTTAATGATTGTCTTAGAAATATTAAAGGAAGTATGGCTAGATTTACTACATTGACTAATGAAATTCTTGATATATCTGAAATTGATAGTGCTAATATTAAAATATATAATGATAAGTATAATATTAAACTATTATTAAAGAAGATTGTTATTTTATATGGTAATAAGTGTAAGAATAAGAATATTGATTTTAGAAGTAATATAGCTAGTGATATACCAGAATATTTATATGGGGATAGTTTGGGACTTAACAATGTTTTGGCTAGTATTTTAGATAATAGTATTAAGTTTACTGATAGTGGATATGTTATGTTAGATGTTAATGCTATTAGTAAGAGAGATGTTGTTAGACTTATTATTACGATAGAAGACTCTGGTTGTGGTATTAATCCTTCGGAATTAGATAGTATTTTTTATAAGAGAAAAGAAGAAATAGATGGAGATAATATAAAAAATAATTTATATACTGCTAAAAAATTAATTACTTTAATGGGAGGTACTATTATTCCTGTTAGTGATTATGGTAAGGGTACTATTATGAAAATTGTTTTAGAACAGAAAATTGTAGAGTCTGGTGATAAAATTGTTAAGTATGAGAGTTTTTATGATAAGAAGAGAATATTGCTTATAGATGATAATATTTCTACGGAGAAGATTGTTAGAAAATTAATTAAGAATACTAATATTTTGCTTGATTATGTTGATGTTGGTAAGAAGGCTTTGGATAAAATTAGAAATAAGGAAAAATATGATTTGATATTATTAGATGAAGAGATGGAACCATTGGATGGGAAGACTGTTATGAAAAAATTTAATGATATTAAGAATTTTAATACTAAGGTTATATTACTTACTAAGGATAATGAATATGAATATAACAATGAATATTTAAGATATGGTTTTAGTGATTATATTATTAAACCAATAAATAAAGATAAGTTGTTTGAAATTATTGATAAGTATTTAAAATAAAGTTGTTATTTATTTTTGATATAAAAAATTAATAAGGTCATAGTAAAATATTATGACTTTTTTATGATTTATAGACTAAATATGTGGTTTGTTTCATATTATTATTTAGGTGAATGATATGAAAAAAATACTATTATTTAGTCTTTTATTTTTTATAGGGATTAATTATGTTTATGCTAGTGCTGATACGGCTTATAGTTATGTTTTGATGGATGAGGTTACTGGTAGAGTTTTGAAAGGGAAGAATATTGATAGTCCTAAGTTGATAGCTTCAATTACTAAAATTATGACTTGTATTTTGGCAATTGAAGCTAATAAGTTAGATGATATTGTTGTAGTAAATGAGAGTGTTTTATCATCATATGGTTCTGGTATTTATATTAGTGTTGGTGAAGAAATTAAGTTAATAGATTTGTTGTATGGATTGATGCTTAGAAGCGGTAATGATGCTGCTTTAATGATAGCAGATTATGTTGGTGGTGATGTTGATAATTTTGTTCTTATGATGAATAAAAAGGCAAAGGAAGTTGGAATGAAAAATACAAAGTTTGTTAATCCTAGTGGGTTAGATAAAAATGGTATTGGTAATTATTCAACTAGTTATGATATGGCATTACTTACTAGATATGCTATGCAAAATGATATATATAGAGAAATTGTAAAAACCAAGAGTTATGTGGCAAAAAGTAATTTGAAAACTTATGTTTGGAAAAATAAAAATAAATTATTAAATTATAAATATATTACAGGTGGTAAAACGGGTTTTACTGAAACTGCTAGGAGGACTTTAGTGTCAACGGCTACATATGATGGTATGAATTTTATTGTGGTTACAATAAGAGATAGTGATGATTGGAATACACATTTGGATTTATATGAAAGTGCTTTTAAAAACTATAAGAATTATTTGGTTTTATCTAAAAAGAATTATACTGTTTTAGAGGATAAGTATTATGATAATTTATATATTAAGAACGATTTATATATTCCTCTTACTAAGAGTGAAGCTACTTCTTTAATTTCTCATGTTAAGTTAGAACGTATTAGAAATTATGATAATACTTTAGTGGGACATAATTATATTTATTTAAGAGATAAGAAGATATATGATATGCCTGTGTATGCTAAGAAAAATGAAAATAAAGTTACTTTTTGGTCTAAGATAAAAGGGTTATTTGGATGATTAATTATTTATGGGGAATATTTTTTATTGTAGGAATTATATATAGTTTTATTAGCCATACTAATATTGGAAATGTTATGCTTGGGGCTAGTAAGGATGCAATAGATTTGATAATGAATATGATACCTGTTATGTGTTTATGGTTAGGTATTATGAAGATAGCAGAAGTTAGTGGTTTACTTGATAAGTTATCTAATTTGTTAAAGCCTTTTCTTAAAATTGTTTTTCCTGAATTAAAGACAGAAGATGAGGCACTTAAATATATATCTGTTAATATTGTTATGAATATGTTAGGACTTGGTAATGCTGCTACACCTTTTGGTTTGAAAGCTATGAAAAAATTACAAGAAGTTAATAAGAATAAAGATGTTGCTTCTCGTAGTATGATTACTTTTTTGGTAATAAATACTAGTTCTGTAACAATTATTCCTACTACTACGATAACATTAAGAATGTTACATAATTCTATAAAACCTTTAGAAATAGTACCATATATTATTATAACTTCGACACTTTCTTCATTGCTTGGTTTAATTATAGATAGATTATTTTATGTGGTGAGACATGCAAGTTATAGCTAATTTGATAGTTCCTATTATTACTTTGATAGTAATAATTTATGGATTATATAAGAAAATTAATATATATGATGTTTTTATGGAAGGGGTAATGGAAGGATTAAAAATAGTATTAAATATTTTTCCATCTATCTTTGCTATGATAGTATCAATAAATGTTTTAGTTAAAAGTCAAATACTTATTGATTTAACTAAAAATATAAACATTAGTTTATTTCCGAAAGAAATAATTCCATTAGGTATATTAAGACCAATATCGGCATCTAGTTCTTTTATGTTGCTTAATGATATTATTAAAACATATGGAGTAGATTCTTTTATTGGTAGATTATCTTCTGTTATGGTATCTAGTACAGATACGACTATTTATATAATAGGAATGTATTATTCTTCTGTTGGAATTAAGAAGATTAAGCATTCTCTTATTGTAGGATTAATGGCTGATTTTATTTGTGTAGTTATATCTATTTTAGTGATTAAATTATTATAAAAGAAAAGCGACTAGAAGTCACTTTTCTCTAGGCTGTTTTCATTCATGTTATTATTATAACTATCTAATGCACCTTTACATTCGTTAGTAACGGTTTTAGATATGTTATCTTTACATGAGTGAGAACTTTTTGACTTTTTATTTTTAGCCATTTTGATCACCCAATAATATTGTTTACTAAAATATAAAAATTATACAATAATACTAGTTATTTTATTAAAAAAATGTTAAAATACTACTTGAGGATGTGATAGAATGGCAAATATATTTAAAAAATTATTTGATAATGAGTATAAAGAGTTAAAAAGGTTTAATGCTATAGCTACGAAGATTGATGCTTTAGATGAGGACATGTCTAAATTATCTGATAAAAAATTAGCTAATAAAACAAGTGAATTTAAAGAAAGATTAGCAAATGGAGAAGATTTAGAAGATGTTTTAGTAGAAGCTTTTGCTACGATTAGAGAGGCTGCTTATAGGATAATTGGTGAGAAAGCTTATTTTTGTCAATTAGTTGGAGGACTTGCTATTCATTATGGTAATATTGCAGAAATGAAAACGGGTGAAGGAAAAACTTTAACAACTATTTTTCCAGCTTATCTTAATGCTTTAACTGGTGAAGGTGTTCATGTTGTAACTGTTAATGAATATTTAACTCAGAGAAATGCTGAATGGATGGGTCCTATATTTGAATTTTTAGGATTAAGTGTTGGTATTAATCTAAGAGATAAAACGCCAGAAGAGAAGAGAGAAGAGTATGCTAAAGATATATTATATACGACAAATAATGAACTTGGATTTGATTATTTGAGAGATAATATGGTTGTTACTAAGGAAAAGAGAGTTCAAAGACCACTTAATTTTTGTATTATAGATGAAGTTGACTCTATTTTGATAGATGAAGCTAGAACACCATTGATTATATCTGGTGGAGTTATGCAAGCAGCTAATTTATATACTGGAGCAGATTTTTTTGTAAAGGGTTTAAAAGAAAATGAAGATTATATTAAAGATGAGAAAACGAGAAGTATAAATTTGACTGATGAGGGAAGTCGTAAGGCTGAGAAACATTTTAATATACAAAATTTATATGATATTAAT
>OJAM01000630.1_pt1 | contig 14854 bp, 14 predicted proteins | sample 1589071 | NCBI WGS metagenome assembly OJAM01 (sample SAMN03283243) | human gut metagenome | biome: human-associated habitat; material: feces | host: Homo sapiens | place: Peru | collected 2012
GTAATTTCGACGTTGTTGCGGTTCTTCTCAACGCTGAAGGTGACAAGAGCGTCGGCGTCGGTGCCGAAGAAACGTTCCAGTTTCATGACTTTCTTTTCTGCGTACTTGTGAACGTTCTCAGGCAGGGTTACCTTCTTTTCGGTGTACTGAAATCTCATAGTTACCGCTCCTTTCGTGATGCCATACTTCCCAGGGATCTCTCCCTGTGGCCATAGTATACCACAGATTCCGTCAAATTGCAAGTTTGACGCGGGTCGGACGCAGTAAACATTGTGTGAACAGACAGGAGCGGCCGCAGATGTGGCCGCTCCTGTCGTTATTGTCCGGAAAATGCATCGATCAGCTCCTGCATACTCAGGCCGAAGTAGCGTGCAAGCGTCATGAGGTTCCGGGTGCTGACGGCCGTTTCACGGCCGGTCATGATCTTGCGGAGGATCCCGGCGTCGATGCCGGTCTGTCGGGACAGCTCCGCCGCCGTCAGCTTCCGCTCGTCCATCCACGCGCTGAGCACCTCCGGCGCAGCCTTAAAGCTCCGCATGGCCGCTCTCCTTTTCGTCGAGCAGCTGGCACAGAAGCTGCTGATAGACCGCGTCCGCCTGTTTTTCATACGCGCGCACGAGCGTGCGGGCCTGCGAAAGCGTCGGCGCGGCAAGCTCCAGCTTCATGAGAACGCCCGCATCGTCGCGCAGGCACAGCTGCGCGAGATAGTCGCCCGTTTCCTCCTGCTCGATCTTCGTCTCGATCAGTCCCTTGCGCTGGATGCGGGTATTATAGCGCTGCACCGCCATCAGCGCGCGCTGCATGACCGGGTAGGCAATGGCGTCGCAGGTGATCTCCTCGTGCTCACGGCCCTTGTCGGTGATGACGTAGGTATCGTCCGGCAGCTGCTGCAGATGGCCGCTCTGTACCATCTGGGGGACGGCAACGCTGACGTCGAAGTAGCTGAGCTTATCGTCCTGATAGCACAGCTCGTAGATCGTCTGCAGCGTCACCGGATAGGAGAGCTTGGCCATGACGAACAAAATGAGGACCTTGACGTCGAGCATATCCTGAATAAAACCGTGCTGTTCCATGCTTGTCACCTCGTTGGTAAACATTTCTGCGATGCATCCAGTATAGCAAAAAAGTCCTGAAAACACAAGCCCTTCGCGCGCTTTTCCAACCGCGAGGAAGGATTTACCGCTTGTTTTCCTGCGAAAATGGGCGTAAAACGAAGAAGAAGGAGGTATTACCATGAAAAGAAAAATCCCCGCATTACTCCTTGCGCTGCTCCTTGTTTTTTCAGCAGCGCTCCCCGCAGGCGCGGCGGCTTACCGCTGCGCGGTCCGGTCGTGGCCGCCCGACTGCTGGAAACAGTTCTTCTGTGACCGCTTCGGCATCGGCTGCGGCAATCAGACGCCCAGCGCTCCGTCGGAGCCGGAGCAGCCCTCCGAGCCGGAGGAGCCGTCTGAACCGGAACAGCCCTCTGAGCCGTCCGGCGGTGCATCCGTATCCAGCTATGAGCAGCAGGTCGCTGCGCTCGTCAATGCAGAGCGCGCAAAATACGGCCTCGCGGCCCTGACGCTGGACGAGACGCTCTGCGGCTATGCCCGCGTCAAATCGCAGGATATGCACGATCAGGGCTACTTCTCCCACACCAGCCCGACCTATGGCTCCCCGTTTGACATGATGCGCTCGTTCGGCGTGTCGTACCGCTCGGCGGGTGAAAACATCGCCATGGGCTATTCGACGCCGGAAGCCGTTGTGGCCGCCTGGATGAACTCCGAGGGCCACCGCGCGAACATCCTGTCCGCGAACTATACAACGCTCGGTGTCGGCTACGTCGAAGACGGCGGGTACTGGACCCAGTGGTTCATCGGCTGACCAGACATACTTATTATAGATAGAAAAAGCCGTGTCCATACGCTTGCCCCTGCCGCGAAGGCAGGGGCCTTTTTTCTGCGTGCTGCATAGGATATCAGGAAAGAAGGGATGCATTTGAAGCGATCATTTGCCGTCATTGGCGGCGATCTGCGGCAGCGGTGTCTGCTGCGGCAGCTGCGCGGGCTGGGCTTCCCGGCTTCCGCGTACCGCGTGCCGGATGCGGAGGACAGCGCGCCGGACTTATCCGGCTGCTTACGGGGTGCGAACGTTCTGATTTTGCCCATGCCTGCCGGAGGCGGTGTGCCGCTGGCGGACATTCTGGACGCAGCAGAGCCGGGCGCGCTCATCTGCGGCGGGATGCTTGACCCGGCGGAGGCGCTCCTGCAGGCGCGCGGGATCTCATTTTATGACTATGCGAAGGACGAGGCGCTGCTGCTGCAAAACGCGGAGCTGACCGCCGAAGCAGCGCTTGCGCTGCTGCTGGAACGGCTTCCCGGCCCGCTCGCCGGAAGCCGGATCCTGCTCTGCGGCTTTGGGCGCATCGGAAAGCTGCTGGCGCGCAAGCTGAAAGCGCTTGGCGCGGACGTGACCGTCTCGGCGCGGAAGGTGCAGGCTCTGGAGCTTGCGCGCATTCTCGGCTATCGCCGCGTCACGGCCGGAAGCTGGGCAGACGCGCCCGCGCAGTACGACGGGATCGTCAACACCGTTCCCGCACCGATCATCGGCCCGGCGCAGCTGCCATGCATCCGCCGGGACTGCGTGCTGCTGGAGCTTGCCAGCCTGCCCGGCGGGTTCTGCGCCGAGGCGCAAGCGCTTCCGGGGTATTGCGCCGCGCGTGGTCTTCCGGGCAAATACGCGCCGGAGGCTGCCGCCGCCATCATCCGAAGCGCCATATTCCGTAACCTGAATTTGGAGGAAGCAACATGAAAAAACGCACGCTCGGGCTTGCCATGTGCGGCTCATTCTGCACGTTTTCCCGCGTTCTGGACGCGTTTGAGACGCTGGACCAGGAGCTTTATGAGCTGGTACCCATCATGTCGCAGGCCAGCTTTGAAACCGACAGCCGCTTCGGGCCTGCGGCGCAGTTCCGGGAGCGGCTGGAAACGCTGTGCGGACGCGAGATCGTCCATACAATAAAAGAAGCAGAGCCGTTCGGCCCGAAAAAGCTTCTGGACGCGCTCGTCATCATGCCGTGCACCGGCAACACGCTTGCAAAGCTGGCCGCAGGCATCGCCGACGGTCCGGTCACGCTGGCGGCAAAGGCACATTTGCGGAACGAGCGTCCCGTGATCGTCGCCGTGTCGACCAACGACGCTTTGGCCGGAAACGCGGCAAATCTCGGCACGCTTTTGAACCGACGCAGATATTATTTTGTCCCCTTCGGACAGGACAGCGCGTTCAAAAAGCCGCGCTCCCTCGTCGCGGATTTCACAAGGCTGCCGCAGACCGTCGAATCCGCGCTGCGCGGCGAACAGGTTCAGCCGATGCTGTACGGGACGCCTGTTGGATAGACGCAAAAGGCTCCCGCAGCCAGCGCTGCGGGAGCTTCCGAAAAACATATTCAAAGATGCTGCGCGCGGACTCAGTCCGGGCGCTTTTTCGCGTCCGGCTCCGGCGTACCGGCCGGGATATAGCAGAGCACTTCTTCCACGCTGCAATCGAGGATCTGGCACAAATCATTCAGCGTTGCAGTCGAGATATTGCGGTTATGCTTGAGCGAGTCAAGCGTCCCCTTGCTGAACGAGTAGTCCTTGATCAGCGTGTAGGTCGTGATCCCCTTGCGGCGCATGGTCTGCCAAAGCGGGTCATAAACAATGATAGGACCACCTCCCCGCGTAAAAATTGCGTTACATATTATTATATTTTTGAAAAAAGCACTTGAATATTCCCGATATATTGGGTATACTCGTGAATGGAAGCGGTTCACTGCAAATGCAATATCTGCAAACCGCCCCGCCTGCCCGGGCGTCCGGACGGTTGCTTCGTCCTTTGCGGGACATCTGCATGAGGGAGGTGAAAATCGATGAAGGAAATGAACTCCAATGAAATGCGCGCGGTCAACGGCGGCGTGACTTTCAGAATGGGCTGCGGTCTGAAGGTGAGCGGCTGGTTCCGGATCTGGCTGCACTGCAAGACCTGCTCCTGGTGCCTGAGAACGAAGTTTGCACCTCGATAATCTGATCGGTACATGACAAGCGGGTAAGGGCAAAAAAGCAGCTTTTGCCCTTACCCGTTTTCTGTTTGAGGAATCTATGAAACTGATTTTACAGCATGACGAACGGGACTGCGGCGCGGCATGCCTCGCAATGCTCGTAGCACATTACGGCAAGCGCCTGCCGCTGTCCAGATTCTGTGAGCTGACCCGGACAGACCGCAGCGGTGCCAGCCTGTACGGCCTTGCCAGCGGCGCGGAGCAGCTCGGATTTGCGGCGCGGGCGCTCTCCGGCGATCTGCCGGGGCTTTTGCAGGAGCTGCGGGCCGGGACGATCCGCTGTCCCTTTATCGCGCACATCGTAACAGAGGACAACATGCTCCATTACGTTGTGGTATACGGCCTTTCCGGAAACCGGCTGCAGATCGCAGACCCCGGAAAGGGAAAATATACGCTGCACTCCGACACGTTCGCCGCAGGCTGGACGGGACACATTCTCGCGGTGGAGAAAACAGACGCCTTTATCCCCGGAACGGAAACGAAGGGCAGCCTTGCGCGCTTTTTTGCACTTTTGAAGGGAAATATCCGCGCGCTGGCAGGCGTTCTTCTTTTGTCCCTGCTCATCACGGCCATCAGCGTCGCCGGAACCTTTGTCTTTGAGCTTGTGATCGACGTGCTGCCGGGCGCGGAGGCCGAAGCCTCACACGCAGAAGCCGCCGGAGGTACGCTTGCCGCGCTTTTGCAGCGGGCCGGTTCGATCCATGCTGTGTTTATGGGTCTGGCAGTTTTATATGCGGCGCAGGCGCTGTTTCACTTCCTGCGCAGCTTTCTGCTGTCTCTGGCCGCAAAGCGGATCGATCTGCGGCTGACGCTTACCTATTATAACCACCTGCTCGGCCTTCCCATACAGGCGCTCGCCATGCGGCAGACCGGCGAATATCTGACCCGTCTTTCCGACGCATCCAATATCCGTCTGGCGATCTCCTCCGCGGTGCTGACGCTGATCCTCGATACGGCAGCCTTTCTGATGGCCGGAGCCGCCCTGTACACGGTAAACGCAAAGCTCTTCTGGTTTGCCGCCGGGATGGCAGCCGCGTATGCCGTCGCCGTGCTATGCTTCCGGCGTCCGATTGCAAGGAGCAATCAGGCCGCGATGGCAAGCAACGCGCGCATGCAGGCATATTTCAAGGAAACCGTCGACGGCGCCGAAACGCTCAAGGCCGCCTGCGCTGAGCCGCAGGCAGCCGCGCGCGCCGAAGATCGCGCGCAGGCTTTCTCCGGCGCGGTTTTCCGGAACAATCTGGTCAGCGCGGCGCAGGACTCTCTTTCCGGCGCGATCGAGCTGCTCGGTACGCTGCTCGTTTTATGGGCCGGCTTTTCCCTGACGGAGCAGGGCGTAATCGGCGTCGGGTCGCTTATGACCTTTTACGCGCTGCTCGGATATTTTACAGAGCCGGTCAAGGATCTGACCGGCCTGCAATCCGCGATCCAGGCCGCGATCGCCGCCGCAGACCGGCTCAATGACGTCCTTGATCTGCATTGCGAGGACACCGGCGCGCAGCAGGCGCTGCCGCCGCGTGTCGAATGCTGGTCGTTCCGGGACGTCTGCTTCCGGTACGGAACGCGGGAACTTCTGCTCGATCATATCTGTCTGGATATCCGGCGCGGGCAGACGCTTGCAGTCGTCGGCGAGAGCGGCAGCGGCAAAACGACGCTGGCGCGGCTGCTGCTGCGGTTCTATGAGCCGGAAAACGGCGCGATTCTGGCAGGCGGCGAGGCGCTGCCGCAGTTTTCTCTTTCCGCGCTCAGGCGGAACGTCGCCTATGTCGGGCAGGACGCCTGCCTGTTCGCCGATACCATCCGGAACAATCTGACGCTGGGTCTGGACGGCGTATCCGACGACGAGCTCTGCCGCGTCTGCCGCCTCAGCCGGGCGGCGGACTTCATCGAGCAGCTGCCGCTGGGCTATGAAACGCCGCTCGACGAAAACGGCGCGAATCTGTCCGGTGGGCAGCGGCAGCGACTCGCCATCGCCCGCGCGCTTCTGCGCGCGCCGCAGCTTCTGATCCTCGACGAGGCAACAAGCAGTCTCGACGCGCAGACAGAGGCTGCGATCAGCGATGCCCTGCACACATTCAGCCGTGATATGGCCTGTCTCATGATCTCGCACCGGCTCGCTGCCGTGCGGAGCTGCGCGGAGATCTGCGTTTTACAGCATGGCCGGATCGTCGAGCGCGGTACGCACGAACACCTGATGGAGAAACGAGGCGCATACTGGAACCTCTGCACCCGTCAGTACGGCGCGGAGGCGCCTGCGCCGACCCGCTGATATCTGAAAGGCTTCCCTCAGCCTACTTCCTTAGCGCCCCCCTCATACGCAAAAACGGCCAGCAGCGCGAGGCTGCTGGCCGAACATATTGCGTTTATGCGGATCCACCTGCTTGCGGCGAAGGAGCGTTGCCAGTGCGGCTCTGCCGCTTAAAGTTCGTCTGCATGCTTTCTATGGACGCGCCGCGGTAATAGAACCACAGGATGGTCTTATAATCGAAGCCGAGGCGGGCGATGGCGTCTGCGCCGTATTGGCTCATGCCGACACGGTGGCCGTAGCCGAGGACGTCGAAGCTGAACGCGCCGTCCTCGTACAGAAGCGTAAATCTCGTGGAGTTCAGCCCGAACACCTTTCGGAGTTGAACGCCGGAAAACGTCCTTCCGCCTGCCGTAAGCGTATCGACGCCGCCGCCCGGCGTGCGCGTGACGGACTGCACCCAGCCGCTGGGGTCGCCGGAAAGCTGCGCCGACGCGTCGAGCGCGCGGAGCGTCTCGGCAAATGTCTCCGCCGTCACACAGACCCGGCTTTCATATTTGGCCGCGTCCTGCTCGCCGGGGCTTTCGACCGCCCGCAGATACGGCACGTCCGTTCCCCAGACAGCAGCCGCGTCCTCCGTCGAGCCGCCGGAGCAGGAAAAATAGACCGCGTCGATCAGCGCGCCCTCGTATGTCAGCACCTCGTTCTGCGTTTCCCGCACGGCGGCAAGCGCCTTGTCCCACGCAGCCTCAAAGCCGTCTCCATACCGCGCGCGCAGGTCCTCGACCGTCAGGCACGCCTGGCAGCAGGCGCTCTGCGCGCACACGTCCGCGTTTTCGTGCTTGCCGCCCGCCGTCTGCCGGCAGGCGAACGTGCGCGCTGCCACCGCCTGCGCCTTGAGTGCCTCCGGCGCGAACGAGGCGGGCATTTCCGACAGCACGACCTGCGCCAGATAGGTATCCAGTGCAGCCTCCTCCACGCTTCCGTCCCGCAGGACGCGGAGTGTCCGCTCCTGCGCGCCCTGCCGCTTCTGCACGATTACGATCAATGGCTCCGGCTGCGCAGCCTGCGTTGTCTGCGCCGACGGCAGCAGCAGTACCGCTGCCAGCGCCAGCAGCCCCGCCTTTGTGATCACCGACATTTCAAGCACCGTCCTTTCGGACAAGTCTATGCCGCGTGAATGGGCGGTATTCTGATTGACATAATCGCAAATCTTGACACGAATTCCGATGGGACGTATAATGTATAAAAACATTCGAAATTTCTGCTGCATACGGATTGGAGCTTATATATGAAGCACACTTTGAAAATCATTCTCCCGATCATCCTGATCCTTGCCATCGTCATCGGCGCGTGCTGGTTTTTCCTGATCGCACGCCGCGATGTGACCGAAAGCATCTTCGTCTACTGGGGTGAGCATTTCTATGAGGCCGGGCGCTATTCCCGCGCGGTCGCGTTCTACAAGGCGGCCATGCGCTTCGCGCCGAAGGACGCGGATCTTGCCATCCGGCTGGCCGACGCCTATAAAAAGAGCGGCAACTACACAAAGGCCGAATACACCCTTGTCAGCGCCATCACGCAGATCCCGGACTCAGTACAGCTGTATGTCGCACTTTCCAAGACCTATGTGGAACAGGACAAACTGCTCGACGCAGAGACGATGCTCGGCCGCATCACAAACGACGCCGTTCGGACACAGATCGATGCGCTGCGTCCCGCCGCGCCCGTCATTGAGCCGGAAAGCGGAAATTATTCCGAATACATCGACGTGACCGTCACCGGCGCGTCCGGCACGGTCTACGCCGTGTGCAACAGCGATTTCCCAGCCTCGGAGCAGGATGTATATACCGGCCCCATTTCTCTGGAAGCCGGTGAAAGCAAGATCGTCGCGCTGAGCGTGGCGGAAAACGGCCTTGTAAGCGATGCAGTCTACGCGGGCTATACCGTCGGCAACGTCGTCGAGGAAGTGAAGCTTGCCGACGCCGGGATGGACGCCTATGTGCGTGAGCTGCTGGGCAAGACGGCGGGCAGCGCCATCATGTCCGACGAGCTCTGGGCCGTTGAGGAATTGGATCTCCCCGATACGGTCGCCTCGCTCGACGATCTCTCCTACTTCACCGGCCTGCGCTCCTTGTCCCTGCACCACGGCGCGTCGCTCGATCTGTCCGTCCTGTCCCGACTGCCGCTGCTGCGGACGCTCGATCTGTCCGGCTGCACGCTCTCGACTGCGGCGATGAACACCATCGTGACGCTGCCGGAGCTGACGAGCCTGAATCTGTCCGGCTGCGCCGTGGCGGAGATCGACGCGCTCATCGGCCTGCAAAAGCTGGAAACGCTCGATCTGTCCAACAACACCGTCTCCGATCTGACGGCGCTTTCCGGGCTGCTGGCGCTCAGGGAGCTGAATCTGACCAACAATCCCGTCACCTCACTCAACAATCTCAAAAACTGCACGGAGCTGGAAACGCTCTACGCCGGGCAGTGCGCGATCACGCGCATTGCGGGCCTTGCCGATCATACGAAGCTCAAAACGCTCGTTCTGCCCGGCAACCAGATCACGGACATTTCTGCGCTGGCCGGCTGCACGGCGCTCGAAACGCTCGACCTCAGCGGCAACAGCATTTCCGATATCTCCGTCGTGTCCGGCTTCAAGCAGCTGGTCGACCTCAATGTGAGCAGCAACCAGATCACGGAGCTTCCGCAGTTCGACGCGGATACGCCGCTCTGGCACGTCGACATCAGCCATAACCAGATCGAAAGTCTGGCCGGATTGGAGGGGAACCTCGCCGTCAATTTCATCAACGCTGATTATAACCGGATCAAATCGATCTCGAAGCTGGAATCGTGCATCATGCTCGTGCGGATGAACCTCTGGGACAATCCTGTGAACGCCGACGAGGTCAAGCCGCTGCAGGACATCGGCATTCTCATCAATTACAACCCCAAGTATGTAGAACCGGAAACGGAATCCTGAGTTCATTGAAGACGATACAGGCGCATCAAAAGGCCGGAACCATCGGGTTCCGGCCTTCGTGCATATAAAGGCGCAGCCGCTGGGGCGCATCATCAGCTGAAGACTGCCGCGCCGGTGCTTCCCGGGAAATAGGAGCTTTTCCGGAACAGGCGGCGGCCCGCAGGATTTCCTGCGGGCCGCCGTCAACACAAATGAAAAGAGGAATCATGAAACGGGCATAGGTTTTAGGGTGTATCTAAAACTCCCAATGTGACCGGCAGCGAGAAATTTTTGCGCTGAGCAAGACATTTTTTCGCAGGAATACTGACGTATTTCAAGAAAAAATGGTGCAGCGCAGCGTGAAAAGGTCCGCTGTCCGGGTGCGTTGGGAGTTTTCAGATACACCCTAGATGTGCGCGGATCGCACGGAGGCGTTCAGCGGACGCTGAACAGCAGCTCACCGTAGGTCGGGTACGGCCAGCAGGCGCGGGAGGTAAGCGTCTCCATCTCGTCCACAGCCAGGCGCAGCTCAGCCATGTCCTTGAAGACCTCTGCCTGATAGAAATCGGCAGCCTCCTGTGCGCTGGGCAGCTCGCCTGCCTGCAGGAGCGCGTCGGAGAGCTTCGCGGCGTCCTCGCTGGCCGTCTCGGTCAGTGCCGACAGACGTGCGGCCGTCTTATATTCATAGCCGCCTGCCGCGTCGCCGAGCAGGCTCTTTTTCTCCGCTGCCGTCCGGACGAGCTTTGCCGTGTAGTCCGAAACGGCGGGCAGGATGTCGGTCTGCACCATGTCGAGCATGGTCAGCGCCTCAATGCGCAGCACCTTGCTGTAGTTTTCCAGCAGAATTTCATATCTCGCGTGCAGCTCCGTCTCGCTGTAGATCTTATGGTCTGCAAACAGGCGCACATTCTTTTCCTTCATCAGATACGGCGCGCAGGCGGGCGTGGTCTTGAGATTCAGCAGGCCGCGCTTCTCGGCCTCCTCCAGCCAGCTTGCATCGTAGCCGTTGCCGTTGAAGATGATGCGCTTGTGCGCGCGGATGGTGTCGCGGATGAGATCGTGCAGGGCAGTTTCGAAGTCCTCCGCGCCCTCAAGCTTGTCGGCGTACTGCCGCAGAGACTCTGCAACAGCGGTGTTCAGAACGACGTTCGCGTCGGAAATGGACGCGGCGGAGCCGAGCATACGGAACTCAAACTTGTTGCCGGTAAAAGCAAATGGCGAGGTGCGGTTGCGGTCGGTCGTGTCCTTCGGGAATTTCGGCAGGACGTGGACGCCGATCTTCAGAAGCTCCTTCTCCTTCGCGTCATAGGCCGTGTCGGATTCGATCGCGTCCAGAATCTCCGTCAGCTCCGTGCCGAGGAACATGGACACGACGGCGGGCGGCGCTTCGTTCGCGCCCAGTCGGTGGTCGTTGCCCGCAGAGGCCACGGAAATGCGCAGCAGGTCCTGATAATCGTCAACGGCCTGAATAACGGCGCACAGGAACAGCAGGAACTGCGCGTTCTCACTCGGCGTTTCGCCGGGTTCGAGCAGGTTGACACCTGTGTCGGTCGAGATCGACCAGTTGTTGTGCTTGCCGGAGCCGTTGACGCCCGCAAAGGGCTTTTCGTGCAGCAGACAGACCATGCCGTGCTTGCGGGCGATCTTCTGCAGCAGCTCCATGGTCAGCTGGTTGTGGTCGGCGGAAATATTGGTGGTCGTGAAAACCGGCGCAAGCTCATGCTGCGCGGGGGCGACCTCATTGTGCTCGGTCTTGGCCAGAACGCCGAGCTCCCAGAGTTCCTTGTCCAGATCCTGCATGAACGCGGCCACGCGCGGCTTGATGGTGCCGAAATAATGGTCGTCCAGCTCCTGCCCCTTCGGCGGCTTCGCGCCGAAGAGCGTGCGGCCCGTGTAGAGCAGGTCCTTGCGCTTATTGTAAAGCGCCTCGTCGATGAGGAAATATTCCTGCTCCGGGCCGACCGTCGTGCGCACAGCCCTGACGGAGGTGTGGCCGAAGAGCTTCAGAATGCGCAGGCCCTGCTTGTTGATGGCCTGCATGGAGCGCAGCAGCGGGGTTTTCTTGTCGAGCGCCTCTCCGCCGTAGGAACAGAACGCAGTCGGGATATAGAGCACATGATCCTTGATGAACGCGAAGGACGTCGGGTCCCATGCGGTGTAGCCTCTGGCCTCAAACGTGGCGCGCAGACCGCCGGAGGGGAAGCTGGACGCGTCCGGCTCGCCCTGAATCAGCTCCTTGCCGGAAAACTCCATGATAACGCCGCCGCCTGCGGTGGGCGAGATGAACGAGTCGTGCTTCTCCGCCGTGATGCCGGTCATGGGCTGGAACCAGTGGGTAAAATGCGTCGCGCCGAGCTCAATGGCCCAGTCCTTCATGGAATTGGCCACAACGTTGGCCGCAGCCAGATCGAGCCGCTTGCCCTCGTGGATAGCCGCGTAGACGTCCTTGAATACGTCCTTCGGCAGCTTCTGCTTCATGACCGATTCGCCGAACACATGACAACCAAAGAAATCCGATACCGTCTGCATAAAAAATCCCTCACTTTTCTCAAAAAAGCGGCAAAGGCACGCACAGAACCGAAGCTGTACGACGCCTTTGCCGTTTACCGTTTCCATGTGAGCCGGAAGAAATCCTCCGAGCCGTTTGTTTGAGCGAATTATACGCGCGCAGCGGGCAAATGTCAAGCCCCATGCGGAAAAAACCGGTATCTGTTTTTCTTATTGCAGCGTTCAGCCAGAGAAATGGATTGACAGAAACAGGGCGGCTGCATAAAATAGAATATCATATGCAGCAGAAGGGGGCTGAGAACGTGGAGCAGGCAAAAAATACGATCCTCCTGGTGCGCGGCACAGCGGCGGAGCCGGCGGCCCTGTCAGCGTTCACAGCCGCGCAGCCGGACGTGCAGCTTCAGACGGTATCCGGTCTTGACGAGGCGCGCGCTGCGCTCGGGCACCTGCACCCGACGCTCATCGTCGTGCAGTCCGACACGCCGGACGCGCAGGAGCTGCGCCGCTGCGCTGAGCTGGCAGAGGGCGCGGAGGCCGTCTTCCTGCTGCTGGTGCGGCAGGAGGCATACGGCGCGGCCTGGCGCACGCTGCAGAAGCATGGCGTGTGCGTCATGACGTGGCCGATGGAGCAGGCGGTTCTGACCCAGACGCTGCGCAATCTGCTGCTGCTGAAAAAAAGTATGCAGACCATGCAGGCCCAGACCGACCAGCTGCGCTCACAGCTGCAGGATCTCAAGCGCATCCAGAAGGCAAAGGGCCTGCTCATGCGTCAGCTCGGCATGACGGAGCAGGACGCGCACCGCTGGATCGAAAAGGCCGCAATGGATCGCTGCGTCAAAAAACGCGAGATCGCGGAAACGATCATCCGTATGTATGAGCTGTGAGCTGTGTGTGCAAGGCAGGGTTCACGTCAACCGGCAGAAAGCCGCAAGTGCTTTCTGCCGGTTTTTGCTAGGGTGTATCTGAAAACGATCACAGCAAATGTCAAGCCTCATCCGCGCGGCTCAGAACATCAATTCGGGGCAGACCTCAGGGATCTCCGGCGAGAGAATGTCACAGCCGCTTTCGGTCACGACGATGCCCTTCTCCCAGCGGACGCCGAACGTCGGGCAGGAGATGAAGGTGTCGGCCTGATAGGTCATGTTGGGCTGGAGCGGATACATGGAGCTGGTTTCCGCCCAAGGCGCTTCGACCTCGATGATGCCGGTGGAGTGCAGCGGTCCGTAGACGAAGTTGTCCTTGAAGCCGTTGTCCACGAAGTACTGATAGAACTTCTTGGCAATGTCGCCAGCCATCACGCCGGCCTCGACCTGCTCGCACGTCCACTGGTGCGCCTGACGGCAGAACTGAACGATGTCGCGGCGCTCGCCCTCGAGCTTGCCGAGGCAGATCGGGTAGCCAATGGCGGCGGAATAGCCGTCGATCTTGGCAGAAAGGTTCAGCTGGACAATATCGCCCTTCTGGAACTCGCGGTAGCAGGAGCGGGAGATGGCATGGCGGGTAGAGGCCTCGGAGAAGACGTACATCGGCAGGCCCTCGTATTCCGCGCCGTTTTCATAGACCACGCGCTGGGCAACGCCGACCATTTGCAGCTCGGTCATGCCGGGACGGATCTCCTTGATGACCTGCTTCGTAGCAAGGTCGGCAAGACGGTAGCCCTCGCGCAGGCAGGCAAGCTCGTTTTCCGACTTGATCTGCCGCAGCTCGGTCATGATATAGCCCGCGTTGACGAACTCCGCGCCGGGGAACGCGTCACAGATGGCCTGATAGATGGTCATGGACGTGTCGAGGAACGACGCGATGCCGATACGGAGTTTCTGGCCGGTGACGCCGATGGCCTTGAACACGTCCTGGAACGTGTCGGCCTGAAGTTCCGGATAAGAGGGGTCTGCGCCCTCACGGTAGGCCTTCAGGCAGAAAATTTTATCCAGCTTGTTGCGGTCTGCGCCGAATTCGCGTGATTCGGGGCCGACCATCAAAGCCGCGTCGCCGCCTGCGGAGATGGCCACGCCCGCGCGCTCGAACAGCGGCCAGAAGCCGGAGAAGTAGCGGGGGTTTGCGTAGTCGGCTTCGTTGCCGTTGACGATCAGCGCGTCGAGCTTCTCGCGGCGCAGAATGGCCGCGCAGCGCTGGACTCTTTCTTTATACTCATGATCGGGAATGCAGATTCTTGCCATGTTATGTACCTCTTTTCGTATTTTTGATAATTCCGGCTCACTCGCAGTAGCCCGGCGTTGTATAAAAGCTCACGGCTCTCGGCTCGGCGCGGCCGTACTGCGCCACGACGGGAACATCGCTTTCCAGCACGATGGCGTACTGCTCACCCTCGTGCGCAGTATATCCACCGAAGTCTGCTTCGCGGTTCGTGCGCAGGCAGCGCACACGCTTTGCCGCGACCTCCGTATGAAAGGATACCGGCTCCCGGTCTTCGTACAGAAGCGTAAACGTCAGATCCGCCGCCTGGTCGGCGGTGTTTGTGACAATGATGGATTCGTGTCCGGGGATCACGTTCACGCCGGCGGGCGGCAGCTCTGCGTCCGGAAAGATCCAGACTCTTTTGCCGTAATTCATCCCTGCGTCCTCCCGGCCTCCGCTGCTTCCCTCCGGTCCCACTGCTCCGCAAGACCCGCTGCCGTATCGAATACCGCGCCCATATCCTTCAGGCGGTCAATCAGCAAACCGAACTCGCGGCAGGCCTTTTCTCCGCAGCCCTCGATGATGATCGGGTCTGGCATGACCGTGCTTACGCCGTAGTGATACGCGGGCTGCATCTGCACGAACTCCCACGGATGGAAGTAGAAGCACAGCACAGCCGGAAGGCCCCGAGGCTCCAGAAACCGCAGGAAGTTCTTCACCCGAAGCATCAGCGCGTCCGCGCCCTCCGTCCGGAAGATCGGCCACTGATCGCGGTCGCTCTCCGTCGGCTGGTCGCGGCTCTCCATGAGCATGTCCGCAAAGTTCGGGATCTCCAGCAGCTTGAGTTCGCCCTTCTGCGTCCAGTCGCGGCTGCTCGGATGGTACGGCGTGAAGCGCTGACGGAAATAGTACATCGGATATGTCGCGTCCGACGTAT
>OJAM01000633.1_pt1 | contig 14783 bp, 11 predicted proteins | sample 1589071 | NCBI WGS metagenome assembly OJAM01 (sample SAMN03283243) | human gut metagenome | biome: human-associated habitat; material: feces | host: Homo sapiens | place: Peru | collected 2012
AGCGACTGCTCGATCGACTGCTCGTCGCCGATATCGGCCAGAACCAGCGGAAAAACGGAGACATAGCTTCCGTCGTCGGCTGGAATGTGCATACCGCACTCCGCCATCAGCGTCAGAAGGCCGATGGTCTTGAGCGTAACGGTCTTGCCGCCTGTGTTCGGGCCAGTGATGATGAGGGTGTCAAAGTCCGTGCCGAGGCGCACCGAGATCGGCACGACCGCCTGCCTGTCGATCAGCGGATGGCGGGCGCGTTTGAGTTCGAGCCTTCCGTCCGTTCGAATTTCCGGCTCCATCGCGTTCATCGCAAAGGAGAGCTTTGCCCTTGCAAAGATGCAGTCGAGCGTCACGAGCACACGGTAGTTTTCCTCGATATGCGTCCGGTAATTCGCGCATTCGGAGGAAAGCTCCGCAAGGATGCGCTCGATCTCCTTCCGCTCGGCCACAAACAGCTCCCGAAGCGCGTTGTTCGCATTGACGGCCTGCATCGGCTCGATGAAAAACGTGCTGCCGGAGGCGGAAACGTCATGCACAAGGCCCGGCAGATCGTTCTTGCACTCGCTCTTGACCGGCACGACAAAGCGGTCGGAGCGGATGGTAATGATCGGCTCACGCAGAATCTTTGCGTAGGACGGCGAGGAGATGATCTTTTGCAGCGATTCGCGGATCTTCGCGCTCTGCTGGCGGATCTTCCGGCGGATGGAGGCCAGCTCATCGCTGGCGGCGTCCGCGATCTCGTCCTTCGCGGGAATGCAGGTATAGATCTTCTCTTCCAGATACTTATTGGCCATCAGCTGGAAGAACCACGGATCGAGCACAGTCGGGACGCTGTCGCCGTCCGCATAATTCTTGACCATTCGGGCAGACTTGAGACAGCCCGCGATCTGGAGCAGCTCCTCCGTGCTGAGGACGCCGCCGCGGTCGGCGCGGGCCAGCGACGCGCTCATGTCGCGGATACCGCCGAGGCTCGGAGAACCTTTGAGCGTAATGAGCTTGCAGGCATCGCTTGTTTCCTTCTGGCGCGCGCGGATATCGTCCGCGTCCGTGAGCGGCGCCATGGCGCGGCATTTTTCCTTTGCCGCCTCGCTTCCGGCGTGTTCCGCCAAAAGCTCCAAAACCTTGTCAAGCTCCAGCTTTTTCAGAGATTTTTCGTATAATTCGTTCATAATTCTCAACTCATTAACAGGGATTTGTAAAAATCGAGCGTGTAAAAGCCGCGCTCCAGCTGGGTTTGCAGATACGTTTCCGCGAGATCGCACAGCTCCTTCACCGCGCGGCCCTCGAGCCGGAACGCAAAGAGGCGCCTCGCATCGCAGGAGACCAGATACCGCATCGCGGCAAGCGAACCGGGACTGACCGGCAGGCGAAGGCCCTCGCCTGCGCTGCATGACGCACAGCAGAGGATGCCGCCGCGCACGTCAAAGCGGTCCGGCTCCGGATCTCCGCAGACGGCGCAGCCGGAAAGCTCCGGCGCATAGCCGGCAAGCGCCATATACCGCAGCTCAAAGGCGGCCTTCACCGCCCGCTCGGGGCACAGGCCGTGGGACAGGGCATAGAGACAATTGAGGGCCAGCCGCAGCACCTCCGGCGAAGCGGGGGAATCCTCCGCTTCCGTCCCCAACACCTCCGCGAAATAGGAGGCCAGGGACAGGGACGTCAGGGACGTGCTCAGCCCCGGGAACTGCTGCAGGATCTCCGCTTCGTGCAGGACGAAGCGGCCCCGCTGCTCAAAGAGCGTCATGCGGGACAGGGTGAACAGCTGGCTGGCCGCCCGGGTGCGGCTCCCCTTGCGCCGGGTGCCCCGGGCCTTGACGGTGAGCAGGCCCCGCTCCTCGGTCAAAACGGTGAGGATCTGGTCCGACTCTCTATAATTCACGCTGCGGATGGTCAGTCCGCTGACCGTCTGGTACATCCCGCTCCCTCCGTTTTGTGTGGGCATAGCAGCAATAGGCCTGGGGCAGGCCCGTGCGGTAAAACAGGTCCCAAAAGGGCTCGCGCATGGCATTTCACCTCGGGACTAGGGTCTCCCCTTTTGGGAAAAACTCTCCCGGAAGTTGTTTCCGGCTCAGCCCTCCTCGGTGTAGCCGAAGTTGCGGATCTGGGCGGGGCTGTTGCGCCAGTCCTCCTTGATCTTGACCCACAGCTGGAGGAAAACGCGGCTGTCCAGCAGGGCTTCGATCTCCGGCCGGGCGGAAGCGCCCACCTTTTTCAGCATGGCGCCGTTTTTTCCGATAATAATTCCCTTGTGGCTCGCCTTTTCGCAGTAGATCGTCGCGTCGATATCGATAATTCCGTCGTCGCGCTCGGAGAATTTTGTAATCTCGACCGCCGTGCCGTGCGGAATTTCCTTTTCGAGGTTCCACAGCAGCTTTTCGCGGATGATCTCGGCCATGACTTGCTTTTCGGGCATATCGGTCGAAATGCCCTCCGGGAACATGAACGGCCCCGGCTGCGCAAAGCCCTCGCAGACCTGCATGAGGCTGTCAAGCCCGTCGTGCCATTTTGCGCTGATGGGAATGACATCCGTAAAGTCCATCAGATCCTTATAGGCCGCAATAACCGGCAGCAGCGTTTCCTTTTCCACGGTATCGATCTTGTTGATGACCAGAATCGCCGGAACCTTTGCTTCCCTGATCTTCTCAATCAGCTCCTGCTCCTGCGGGCCGACGTTTGCGATCGGCTCAACCAGCAGAATGACGGCGTCGACGTCGGCGACCGACTGGTTGACGACGTTCACCATGTAGTCGCCGAGCTTCGTGCGCGGGCGATGGAAGCCCGGGGTGTCGATGAAGACGAGCTGCGTATCGCCGCGGTCGACGATGGCGCAGATGCGGTTGCGGGTGGTCTGAGGCTTATGGGATACGATGGCGATCTTCTCGCCGACGAGCGCGTTGGCAAGCGTGGACTTGCCGACATTCGGCCGCCCGGCGATCGTGATCATCGCGGTTTTGGTTTTCATATCTGTTCTCCTGTGCAAAATTCAAAATACATCTGGTCCTCGGCCAGATTCTCATGTCCGTCATCAATTTCTCCGACCACGCCGCCCATTTTTTCATAAAAGCGCCGTGCGGGCAGATTATGTACATTGCAGCCGCAGAAAAAACTGTCCAGTTTCCGTTCCCGCGCGGCCTGACGCACCTGTGCAAAGATGCGTCGACCCAGGCCCATATGCTGGTACGGCGGCAGCAGGTACAGAGAATTGAGGCAAAAAGAAAAGTCCTTATAGCCACCGTGGCTTGCCGCGCCATAGCTGAAATAGCCTGCACACTGGCCGCTGTCCATGACCAGATATGCCATATAATCTGTCTGCTCCAGCCTCGCCCGTTCCCGCTGCGTCTGTTCAGCAAGATCATATTCGTCGATCCATGCATCCGGATAGATTCCACGATACGTCGCGTCCCATGCGCTGCGCCGGGTCTCGGCAAGCAACTCCGCATCCGTGACTGAAGCGCGGCGGATAAAAAGATTCTGCTCCATCATCTCGGCAGTTCAATTTCGGCCAGAATGGCCTCTTCGGCGGCACGCATCTGCTTTTTCATCGGCCCTTCGTCCACATGGTCGTAGCCCAGCAGATGCAGAATGGAGTGGATGGTCAGATACCCGACCTCGCGCCGGGCGCTGTGGCCGAACTCAGCGGCCTGCTGTCTGGCCCGTTCGAGACTGATGGCCATGTCGCCCAGCGGCACAAGCCCGGTGTCCGGGTCTTTATATGCTTCCCACGACGCGGGGAGCTGCCCCGCCGTCAGCTCAAACATCGGGAACGACAGCACGTCCGTCGCCTTGTCGATCTTGCGGTATGCGTTGTTGATGGCGCGTATGCCCTCGTCGTCCGTCACAAGGACGTTGATCTCACATGGGGTGTTGACGCCCTGATGGGCCAGCGCGGCGGTGATACATTTGGAGATCTGCTGCTTGAGCGCGAAATCGCGCAGACTGCGGCCCTCGCAGCGGATGACAATGCGATGCTTCATTTCTTTTCCCTCTTCCAGTCCGGCTTCCTTGTAAATGTCCGGGCGCGTTCGTCCGGCAGCCGGTTCTTTTCATATTTGTCATAGGCCGCAACGATGCGCTGCACCAGCACGTGCCGCACCACATCCGCAGGCGTAAGACGGCAGATCTGGATATCCCCGACCCCGTCCAGCACGCGGATGGCCTCCTTCAGACCGCTGACCTTGTCGCCCGGCAGATCGATCTGCGTGATATCGCCTGTAATGACGATCTTCGAGCCGAAGCCGAGGCGCGTCAGGAACATTTTCATCTGCTCCCGCGTGGTGTTCTGCGCTTCGTCAAGAATGATAAAGCTGTCGTCCAGCGTCCGCCCGCGCATATAGGCCAGCGGCGCGACCTCGATATTTCCGCGCTCAAGATACTTTCCATACGTCTCCGGCCCCAGCATATCGAACAGCGCGTCATATAATGGCCGCAGATAGGGGTCTACCTTGTTCTGCAGATCGCCCGGCAGGAAGCCAAGCCGTTCGCCAGCTTCCACGGCGGGCCGCGTCAGAATAATGCGGTTGACGGTTTTTGCGCGGAACGCCGCGACTGCCTCCGCCACGGCCAGATACGTCTTGCCCGTACCGGCGGGGCCGACGCCAATGGTGATGGTGTTTTTCTCAATGGCCTTGAGATAATTCTGCTGGCCGATGGTCTTGGCCTTGACGGGCCGCCCCTTGGCCGTCACGCAGACGACGTCCTTGGCCATTTTGCTGACCTGATCCTCGTTTCCGGTGTTGACGAGATTGATGAGGTAGCGCACCTTCTGTTCGTCGATCTCCTCGCCCTTGGCTGACAGCGCCAGCAGCGCTTCAATTGCGCGGCACCCCTTGTCGGCAGCCTCCTCGTCGCCCGTGACCTTCAGCTCGTTGTTGCGGTTCGTGATCTTGACGCCGAAGGCATCTTCGATCCGGCGCACATTTTCGTCGAAGGAGCCGAAAACGTCGATCAGCTGCTCGACACGTTCTGCATTGATGGTTCGTTCTGTCATTCAATCGCTTCCTTTAGGCTTGCGGGCCGCATACGTGCGATCATTTCCTCGCACCGCAGACTGGCAAACAGCCGGATACACCCGCCGGACTGCTCCGTCCGGACAGAGCTGCTCCTGATGCTTCCGGCGATCATATCACGCATGGCATCCGCCTGCACCAGCTCCAGAAGCCTGCCTTCCGCGTCCTGCGCCCGCAATGTTTCTTCTCTTGTATCATACTCACAAATTCTTGTAATTGCAATCCCCAAAGGCAAAGAAAACCCGCCGGGGAGCGTCAGAACCCGCGTTTTTGTCTCTTTTTCGTAAAATCCTTCCGGTACGCCCGCGCCGAAAAGCGAAATGCGCCGCCGTCCGACAAGCAGACTGACCGCATAGCGCGGAGCCGTGCGGTTCGTCTTGATCTGCTCCGCCTCCGGTAGGACGCACACGGCCTGCCGGACCGTCTCGGCGTAGATCTCCGCCCGCGCCGCTGTCACCTGCGTTTTAAACCCGAAGTCTGTGTACGCCGATACCAGCAGCTCTCCGCCCGCAACAGCCTGCCCCGGCGCGCAGAGACAGTTCCCGGCCACAGCCTCCACGCGCGTTAAGACGCCCGCACGCGAGGCGATTACATCTGTCGGCACTTTTCGGTCGAGCACCGGAGCCTTGTCTGGCCGTTCCCGCACGACCACGCGCGCACACATACCGCTCTGCTGCACCGTCAGCCACTGCAGCTTCGGAATGCGAAGCAGCATCTGGTTCTTCAACTCCTGCGGCTTGATCGACGGCCCATATGTCCCGAACCCCACGCCAAGCTCCCGCAGCTCCCGCAGGATCTGCGCGCTCGGGACAGCCTCGTTTCCCTCGACTTCGTAGAAAAAAACATATTTCGGCACAACGATCCCCGCTGCGATAGCCGCTGCCAGCAGAATAAGCAGCGCGGGCCGCTTCCGCAGCCCGCCGAACACGGTGGAAAAGCCGCCGCGCTCTATGACCGCACAGTCGCACCCGCCCATGCGCACGAGCTGCGCCGCGCGCGCCTCGTCCCGTCGCAGGATCCAGACCTCGGCGGTAAAGTCGTCCGGTTTTGCGCAGAAATGGAATGCGATGCGCGCCTTTGCCAGCCGCTGCATACACCATTCCGGGCTTGCTCCCGTGATAGACAGCCGAGACACGCCGAGAAAAAACCAGATCACCCGCCACATCCGCGCAGACCTCCCTCACCGTAGGTCAGACAGTCGATCTGCCCGATGATCGTCAGCCGTTCCCGGTGCATCTGCCGGATCTCCAGCCCGCTTCCCACGACGGTCAGGCTCCCGATGTTCAGCCCGATCACGATCCGCTCCCGGTTATATTCCAGAATCCCGGTGTGCCGGTCGACCGAGCACTCCCGGAACCCGTTGACCTCCAGATGCGGCAGCCCCGCGGCAATATCCATCGGCAGCCCCAGCCGCACAGATGCAGCGGCCAGATACGAACGCAGTTTTTTCAACCAGCAGCGCCTCCTGTTTTTCGTTTGCTATATGCTTATGCCCAAAAGACTAATTCTTTCCACCGCTGCATAGGTTTTTATCCAGAGGAGGGGAGAGGCATGAAAAAGCTATTCCAGGCGCTTGCGCTTCTTGCGGCGTTCGTTCTGCTCATCGCGCTGCCGCAGGCTGCAGCGGACGGCGTGCGCAGCGCGCTCACACTCTGCGGGCGGGTGATCCTGCCGTCTCTGTTTCCGTTCTTTGTGTGCAGCAATCTGTTCCTGCTGCTTGGCTATTCCGCACGGCTCTCCGCGCGGTTCGGAGGCGCGGCGGCAAAGCTCCTGCGCCTGCCGCCCGCAGCGGGCAGCGCGTTTCTGCTGGGGCTTCTCGGCGGCTATCCGGCCGGCGCGCAGGCGGCGGGTACGCTTTACGCGCGAGGGGAGCTGTCCGGAGCGAACGCGGAGCGCGCGCTTGCCGTCTGCAATCAGGCGGGGCCGTCGTTCATCTTCGGCGTACTCGGCGGCGCGGTCTTCAAAAGCGCGGCGGCAGGCGCATTTTTGTACGCGGTGCAGATCGTCTCCGCCGTGCTCGTCTGCCGTCTGACCGCGAAAAAACAGTACGCGCCCGCCAAAGCCGTCGCGAAGCCGCCGCAGCCGGAATCCTTTGCCGCAGCCTTTTCCGAATCGGTGCGCCGCGCGGGGATGAGCGCGATCCAGATCTGTATGTTTATCACGGTTTTTTCCGTGCTCTCCTGCTATTTTCTGCTTGCCGCGGGCCGCTTTCTGCCGCCGGAGGCGCTGCCGCTGGTTCTCGGATCGCTGGAGCTGTCCGCGGGCTGCGCAGCGCTGGCGGACTGCGCACTTGCGCTTCAATGGAAGCTGTGCATCGCGTCGGCGCTTTTGTCCTTCGGCGGCGTAAGCGTTCTGGCGCAGAGCCGCGCCGCCGTGCAGGAGCACGGCCTGACCGGGAGGCTGCTCCTGCCGTGCAAGGCGCTTCAGGCCGTGCTTTCCTGCACGCTTACGCTCATCGCCGCGCCGCTGCTGCACGCGGAAAGCTGGCCCGCCGCCGCCTTTTCCGGCACGCAAGGCCCGGAAACGGCGGGAGCGGCGTCTTTGCTGCTGTGCTCGGTGAGCCTGCTGCTTTTTCGCAAAAAGTACCATAGCAATTTGCGCGGAAAGCGTGTATAATGGGGGCAAACATCAAAGAAAGGCTGCTGCCCCATGCTGTTCCGAAAGAAGATCGACCGCTACTGTACCTATTGCCAGTTCGCGGGGAAAATTGACGATGAAACGATGGTCTGCCAGTTCTGCGGCATCGTCCCCAGCGACCACCGCTGCCGCCGCTTCCGCTATGACCCCCTCCGCCGCATCCCCGGCCGCCCCGCCGCCCCCAAGCACACCCGCGACGACGCAGATTTTTCGCTGTAACCTCTGTACCTCAATGGCTGACGCGCCGGAAGGAAAATCCCTTCCGGCGCGGTTTCGTGTATTTACAAAAATTCCGGTCAATGCTATACTATACAAATTGATTGAAACGCTTTTCTGAAAGGAACGGTATCTATGGGTCTGCCTGCGAAGCTGGTGCGCGCACAGCTCAATTTCTTTAAACCCTTTGTCGCCAACTGCTCTCTGGAAATTACCCGGAAGGGACAGGACAAGCTCGGCGAGCTGATGGAGGCCATCCACCGGCGCGACGTGATCGTCCGCGACCATGACTTCGGCCCGTTTCAGGGCGCGTGGATCATGCCCAAGGACGAGCGGCGGCAGGGCGTTGTGCTCTATCTGCACGGCGGCGGCTACACCTGCGGCAATCTGGACTATGCCAAGGGCTTCGCGGCCACGCTTTCAGACGAGTGCGGTGTGCGCGTGTTCTGCGCAGCCTACCGTCTGGCCCCGGAGGACCGCTTTCCGGCTGCGCTGGACGACGCGGTCGTGAGCTATCAGTACCTGCTCTCCAAGGGCTATCCCGCCAGCCAGATCCTGCTCTGCGGCGAGTCCGCCGGCGGCGGACTCATTTACGCCCTCTGCCTGCGCCTCAAGGAGCTGCGCCTGCCGCTTCCGTGCGGCCTGATCGGCATTTCGCCGTGGACCGACCTGACCGGCTCCGGCCAGTCCTATATCGACAACCGCGACATCGACCCCTCCATGACGCCGGAGCTGCTGCAATTCTATGCCGCCTGCTATACCGACGACCCGAAAGATCCCCTCTGCTCGCCGCTGTTCGGCGATCTGACGGGCCTGCCGCCGTCGCTGCTGTTCGTCGGCGGGGACGAGGTCATGCTCGACGACACGCGCATGCTCCATAAAAAGCTGCTCGATTCCGGCTGCAAGAGCCAGATCGTCATTGCGCCGGAGCGCTGGCACGCATATGTGCTGTATTATCTGAATGAAAATATGTCCGATTTTGACACCATCGGACGGTTCATGACGCGTGTGCTCTCTCCGGTGCGCAAGCTGCGCTGGATGCGGCTGGACAACGCCGCGAAAATTTACCCGGCGGCCAAGCGCCGGAACTGGACGAATTATTTCCGCCTGTCCGCCACGCTGACGGAGGAGGTCGATCTGAACGTGCTGCGCGCCGCGCTGGACGTGACGGTGCGGCGCTTCCCGTCCATCGCCGTCCGCCTGCGCCGGGGCGTGTTCTGGTACTATCTCGAGGAGATCACGAAGGCTCCCGCGATTGAAGAAGACAAGAGCTATCCGCTTGTCCACGTCCCGTTTGACGACGTGCGCAAATGCGCCTTCCGCGTGCTGGTCTACGGCAGCCGCATCGCCGTAGAGTTCTTCCACGCAGTCACGGACGGCACGGGCGGTCTGATCTTCCTCAAAACGCTGGTTGCGGAATACCTGTGCCAGAAATACAAGATCAATATCCCCGCCGAAAACGGCGTTTTGGGCCGCTTGGAGGATCCTGACCCGGAGGAGCTGGAGGACAGCTTCCTGCGCTACGCGGGCGACATCACCGCCAGCCGCGCCGAGCAGACCGCCTACCACATGAGCGGAACGCCGGAGCCGGACGGCTTTTTGAACCTCACCACGCTCATGCTGCCCGTCCCCGCTGTCAAGGAAAAGGCGAAGGAATTCGGCGTCAGCGTGACAGAGTTCATTGCCGCCGTCATGATGAAGGCCATCAGCGACCTGCAGAATGAAAAAGTTCCGCGCCGTATGCGGCGCAAGCCTGTCAAGGTCCTGCTGCCGGTCAATCTGCGCGGCCTGTTCCCGAGCCGGACGATGCGGAACTTTGCGTCCTATGTCACGCCGGAGATCGATCCGCGCCTTGGCGACTATTCTCTTGCGGAGATCTGCCGGATCGTTCATTACCGGATGGGTCTGGAAAACGATCCCCGGATGATGGCGGCGAAGATCGCGACGAACGTGGCGAGCGAACGCTCCGCTGTGCTGCGCGTCATGCCGCTGTTCGTGAAAAATATCGCCATGAAGGCCGTGTTCGATCTGGTCGGCGAGTGCAAATCCTGCCTGTGCCTGTCCAACCTCGGTCTTGTCAGACTGCCGGAGGAAATGGCTCCGTATGTTGCGCGGATGGACTTCATCATCGGCGTGCAGGCCAAAGCTCCGCACAACTGCGGCGTCGTCAGCTGGAACGGCACCATGTATATCAACATGATCCGGAACATCCGCGAGCCGGAGCTGGAATCTCATTTTTACCGTGTGCTGCACACGCTGGGGCTGCCCGTCAAGGTCGAAAGCAACCAGCGTTGGGCATGAATAGGAGGCTGTGAAGTATGTATTGTGTCAAATGCGGCGTTGAACTCGCTGACAGCGAGAAAAAATGTCCTCTGTGCGGGACGCCGGTGTTCCATCCTGATATTCCGCGCAATCTTTCCGAGCCGCCCTTTCCGCCGGACAAACGCATCCGGCCCGAGGACGTGAACCGTTCCGGCGTCCTGTTCGTGCTGACCATCGCGGCGCTTCTGCCCGCACTTTTGTGTCTGCTGTGCGACTGGCGCATCAACGGAACGCTTGTCTGGTCCGGCTATGCGGCGGGAGCGATTGCGCTGCTGTATATCGTTATCCTGTTGCCCATGTGGTTCCGGCGGCCCAATCCCGTCATATTTGTGCCGGTCGATTTCATCGCGGTGGGACTGTACCTGCTCTATATCAACTTTGCCACCGGCGGGCACTGGTTCTTGTCCTTTGCATTCCCGGTCACAGGTGCGATCGGCCTGCTCATCAGCGCAGCCGTTGCCCTGACGCACTATCTGCGCGGCGGGTATCTTTACATCTACGGCGGTATGCTGATCCTCGGCGGCGGTCTGGCCGTGCTCATCGAGTTCCTGATCAATCTGACGTTCCAGATCCACGAGACGCTCTTCTGGTCATTTTATCCGATGGTCGCGGGCATTGTGCTCGGCCTGATGCTGATCGTCATCGCCATCTGCAAGCCCCTGCGCGAATCCCTGCACCGGAAATTCTTCCTGTAAGACAGCAGGAGAACAAAAATCGCTTTTTGCACAGTGAAAAACACGCATGGACCCGGCTGGGTTCATGCGTGTTTACATAATATAATGAAGCGTTTATTCGTACAGATAGACGCGGGCCTCGTATGGGCGGGTAAGGAAGCTGTTTTCCTCGCGGGTACCGTCGTAATTCGTCAAAAGAAGCTTCATGTCGCCAAGTGAGAAGTTATACGGCGCTTGAAAGCGCACAGGCTTGTCGGTGAACGAACAGATCACCAGCAGCTTCTGCTCCTTTGTCTCGCGGGCGTAGACATAAAGCTTGTCCGAGCCCCTGTAATACTCCTGATAGCTGCCGTCGCGGACGACTGGCAGGCTTTTGCGCAGGGCAATGGCCTTTTTATAGAAATTCAGAATCGAATCCGGATCGTGCAGCGCCTGTTCGACGTTGATGTCCTTGTAATTTTCGTTTACATAAAACCATGGCGTACCGGTCGTGAATCCGGCGTGTTCGCCGTCTGTCCATTGCACGGGCGTGCGGGCAGAGTCGCGGGACGCGCGGTGATAGAGCGCAAGGCGCTTTTCCTCCGGCCAGTCCGGGTGCTGGTTGCGGGTCTGCACGTCCTCGTACATACTGGTGCTTTCCGGCCGCCAGTTCGTCATGCCGAACTCCTGACCCTGATAGATGAACGGCGTGCCCTTCAAAAACAGATAGCTGACAGCCAGCATTTTTCCGCTCTCCACGCGGTACTGTTCGCTGCCGTAGCGTGAGATCACGCGCGGGTGGTCGTGATTTTCGAGATACAGCGCGTTCCAGCCGCGCCCGTCCAGCTGCGTCTGCCAGCTGGAAAAGGCCCGTCGCAGGCGCTTTAAGGAGAAACTGCGCGGCATATAGTCCGTAAAGAAGCAGTCGGCGCACATACACTGGAACTGGATCATCATGTCGATCTCATTCGTGTCCGATTCTTCGATGTAATCCAGCGCCCGCTGCGGCGTGACGAGCGGCGCTTCAGCAATGGTCATGCAGTCGTAATTTTCCAGCACATCGCGGCGGAACTCCTGCAGATACTCGTGGATGTGCGGGCCGTGATTGTAAAACCGGATGCCCTTGAAGATCGGGAACAGATGGTCGTCCGGCAGGCCCTCCTTTTTGGAAATAAAGGTGATTACATCTTCACGGAAGCCGTCGACGCCGAGATCGAGCCAGAATTTGAGGATCTTCTTGACCTCTGTTCGGACAAGCGGATTGTCCATGTTGAGATCCGGCTGCTTGACGGCAAACAGATGCAGATAATATTCCTGCCGCAGATCGTCCCACTGCCATGCCTTGCCCTCAAAATGACTGTCCCAGTTGTTCGGCAGTTTTCCGTTCGGCTTTGCGGGCCGCCAGATATAATAATCGGTATACGGCTCGATGCGCCGCCGGGATTTCTGGAACCATTCATGCTCGTCGCTCGTGTGATTGACGACCAAATCCATGACAAGCTTCATCCCGCGCTGGTGAAGGCCCTCCAGAACAGCCCGAAACGCTTCCATGCCGCCGTATTCCGGTGCAATGTCCATGTAATCCGAAATATCATAGCCGCAGTCCGCGCCGGGCGACGGATAGAGCGGCGAGAACCAGACGCCGTCAATGCCGAGCTCCTTCAGATAGTCGAGCTTCTCCAATACCCCCCACAGATCGCCGATCCCGTCGCCGTTTCCGTCGCGGAAGCTCCGGGGCCAGATCTGATAAAAAACCATGTCCTTAAACCATCTTGTATGACGCATATTCATTTCTCCCCATGCCGTTCGTTGGTTTCCATAACAACAATATTATTGTAACACATCACCGCAGTTTCGCTATATGGAAACCTGAACAGATTTTCAGGCCCGCTTTCGTCCAAAATTGACACTTGCGGGAGACTGGAAAAACACATACAATAAAAACAAGTATATACACCCATAAGAGGTAAAAGGAGGACGACCCATGCGGCTGCAGTTCCCGGAAGGATTTTTGCTTGGTGTCAGTTCCGCCTCGGCGCAGATCGAGGGCGGCGAGGTCGGAAGCAACTGGAATGACTGGTACCATCAGGGCCGGATCAAGGACGACTCTGACCCCGCGGTGGCCGACGACCATTGGAACCGCTGGCGCGAGGACTGCGCGCTGATGGCGGGGCTGCACCTGCCTATCGCCCGCATGGGCGTGGAGTGGGCGCGCATCATGCCCGCGCGCGGCGAGATCGATGAAACGGCGATCACGCATTACCGCGCGGAGCTGGAATATATGCGGCAGCTTGGCATCCGCCCGCTGCTGACCATCCATCATTTTTCCAACCCCATGTGGTTCGAGCGTCTGGGCGGCTTTTCAAAGCGGGAGAATCTGGACGATTTTCTGTCCTTCGCAAAGCTTTGCGCCGAGCGCTTCGGCGATCTGGTCAGCGACTGGATCACCATCAACGAGCCGAACGTCTACGCCACAAACGGCTATTTCTTCGGCGACTGGCCTCCCGGCCATAAAAGCTTTTCCGAGATGTTCACGGTGCTGGAAAATATGGCCTTCTGCCACATCCGCTGCTATCAGATGCTCCACGCGACGCGCGAAGCCATGGGCTATTCCGACACCATGGTCGGCTTCGCGAACCATCTGCGCGTATTTGAGCCGGAAAACCCGAAAAATCCCATGCAGGCCGCCACGGCCAGAGCCGTCGAGTGGCTGTTTCAGGGCGCAATTACGCAGGCTATGTCCACAGGCGTGTTCCGCCTGCCGCTGAAGAACCACTGGAAGCTGCCGAAGGGCGAATACTGCGATTTCCATGGCGTCAACTATTACACGCGCTCGACCGTCACGGGCTTTGCCGACGGCGTCCGGAAAAACAGCCCGCGCAATGACCTCGGCTGGGAGATTTATCCCGACGGACTGCCGCAGGTCGCAGCCAAGCTGGAAAAGCTGCTCAAGCGTCCCATCTGGGTCACGGAAAACGGCACCTGCGACAATCAGGATGCCTTCCGCGCCCGGTATATCTACGAGCACCTGCACGCCATGCTCCGTTCCGGCCTGCCGTTCGAGCGGTATTATCACTGGTGCTTCTGCGACAACTTTGAATGGCTCGAGGGCGAGAGTGCCCGCTTCGGCCTCATCAACGTCGATTACGCCACCCAGACGCGCACGATCAAGCGCTCCGGTGAGTTCTACGCCGATATGATCCGCAATGACGGCGTAACGGACGAGGCCTATAACACGTATGTCAGAGGGGAGGTCTACCGCGTCGAATGATCACAGTCAAGCACGGCGTATTTCATCTGCAAAATGAAAAAAGCTCCTATCTGTTCCGCGTCCGGGACGGCTTTCTGGAGCACCTGCATTTCGGCACGCGCCTGAGCGCGTCCGACGCAGACGCACTTGCCGTCCGGCCCGGCAACGGCTGGGGAGACAGCACGCTTTACCGGGAAGGCTCCAACGCCAACTGTCTGGATATTTTTCCGCTGGAATGGAGCGGCTGCGGCAGGGGAGACTACCGCGAAAGCCCCATGGAGCTGCTGCAGAACGGCGCGCCGATTTCCACGGAGTTCCATTATACCGGCTGCGAAGCGCTGAAATCTGCTCACCCCTCCGCGCTTCCGGCCTCGCGCGGGCAGACGGTTCTTGCTGTCTATCTGGAAGACAGCGCGGCCAAGCTTCGCCTCACGCTTTTATACGGCGTCCTGCCCACGGTCTTCACAAGAAGAGCGATTCTGGAAAACTGCGGCGATACGCCCATCTCTATCCGGAAGCTTATGAGCGCCAACACGGACCTTCCGGGCGACTGGACGCTGCACACCTTTTCCGGCGGCTGGATCGCCGAAATGCAGCATACCGAAACGCCCATCACTATGGCGCGTACCTGTCTGGAAAGCACGACCGGCGCGTCGTCCAGCCGTGCGAACCCCGGCTTCCTGCTTGCCGCCCCGGATGCGGCGG
>OJAM01000636.1_pt1 | contig 14745 bp, 12 predicted proteins | sample 1589071 | NCBI WGS metagenome assembly OJAM01 (sample SAMN03283243) | human gut metagenome | biome: human-associated habitat; material: feces | host: Homo sapiens | place: Peru | collected 2012
ATATAACGTTGCAGCTGTCCGCCCTTCGCAACGGAAATGATACCCGTTTCTTCCGACACGACGATTGCCATAACGTTACTTTCTTCCGTGATGCCGAGCGCGGCGCGATGACGCGTGCCGTCACGCGAAGAAGCCCTCTTGTTCCCTTGCAGGCTGCAACGGACAGAACGGTCTGAAGCTGATTTGGTTTACTCATTATAAATATCCCTTAATAAATTTCCTTTCCCTGCCATATGCTGCTCTCGTCCGGTATTCCCCATCGGAATTCCGACTCTGATTTTATATTCTATCATAGCCTGAGGTATCTTGTTCCGAGCACAACCAGCATATACAGAACCGGCTGATGGAGAAGATAAATCAGAAGTGAATTCCTGCCGAGAAAAGCAAGCGGCGGAATATTGATCTGCAGAATGACATTCTTCCAGCTGCCGCAGCGTCCTATCCAAAGCCCCAGATACAGGCCGCACCAGAACAGAAAAATCCAGGGAAAAAAGGAAAAATAATCCGAAGATTGAAAGCCCGGCTCCGTAAAGCCAAGGAACGTCATCGCATTTCCCCGGTACCATTCCGCAGGAAGCAGGAAGGAGGCTCCCTTCCACAGCTGCAGGCTGCCGCTGTTCACCCACCTTGTCACGTAGAAAAGCAGTGCACAGATGACAAAGCCCGGCAGCGGCGGTATTTTCCTCAGAGGGTTCTCCAGGACGTCCGTAAGGAGCATCGCGCTCCCCAGAAAGGTCAGAACACCGAATACAACCACATCCTCCGGAAGAAAAACAAGCGTTGCCGCAGTTACCAGAATTCCCGCCGCAAAAACAAGGGCTCCCCGCTTCCATTTATGAGAAGAGAGCGTCATACAGTAACCGGACAGAAGAATAAAGGTCCAGCAGATCGACTGCTGCCAGAGAAAGGCCTCCTCCGAGTGGTACCAGGGCCAGTTCACACCGGCAAGATAAACCAGATCCCAGGACCCGTGATAGGCAATCATGCTCAGAAGCGTAATTCCGCGGATGACATCCAGCAGCTGAAGGCGCCCTCCGGGTCGTCTCTTTCGTCCATGTGCTCCTGTCATGCTGTCTCTGCCTTTCCAGGCTGCAGGACTTCTCCCACCTTCCGGATGACATAGCGGTAAGACAGTCCTGTAAAGATACATGCACCAAGCCATGCGATCGGATCACAGAGTGAAGCAAGAAGGAAGTTCATGGAAACCATAGAGGCAACGGCAAGCGCCAGTCTGCAGAACAACTCCACTACGCCGCCCAGCATCGGAAGGAGTCCGAAGCCGCAGCCCTGCATCGCATTGCGGAACACGAAAATATTGCCAAGCGGAATATAGAACAGTGCGCAGCAGGTGATATAGGTCTGTGCATACGGCATCATCGCGTCAAGATCGGTTCCTCCCGCGAAAAACAGTGCAAGGAGCGGGCGAAGTGCCACCACTACAAGAACGCCGCATATAATTCCATAGATCGAAATCGAAGCCACCGCGCAGCGGACACCCTTCCGGATTCTCTGATATTCGCCTGCGCCGCAGTTCTGCCCGACATAGGTTGCCATGGTCTGTCCTATGGAGAAATTTCCCTGTGTGATCAGCCCCTGCACCTTGCTGGCTGCCGTGAATGCAGCCACCGCCGTGGCCCCGTACAGATTGATAGCTGCCTGCATGATCATCGTACCGGATGCCGTGATGCCGAACTGGAGTGCCATCGGAATGCCGACCCGAAGCTGCTTCCCTGTCGCATCCGGATAAAACCTCCACTGATCCTTGTCCGGTGTCAGCTCCGGAACCTTTTTCACGATATAAATCAGACACAGAATGGACGAAATCCCCTGCGACAGATCTGTCGCAAGCGCTGCCCCCATGGTCCCCATCCGGAAAACAACAATCAGAACCAGATCAAGAATCACATTCAGCACAGCGGAAAAAACCAGCACGATCAGAGGCATTCTGCTGTTCCCGACCGCGCGGAGAAAGGCGGAGAACAGATTGTAGGCGACGCTCGCCAGAATTCCCATGCAGATGACGGAAATATAGGCATAGGCATCCTCAAAGATTTCCTCCGGCGTATTCATCATCCGAAGCAGCGGTTTCATGCACAGAAGGCTCCCGACTGTCATCACAACCACCAGCACCGCGGAAAGAATCAGACTGTTCACAACGCTCATCTTCACGCCGCGCACATCCTTTGCGCCGAATCTCTGGGAGGTCAGAACCGTAAATCCGCTGGTAAGTCCGGAGCAGAAGCCAAGGATCAGGAACATGATCGTACCGGTCGAGCCCACCGCAGCCAGCGCATTCTGTCCTACAAAGCGTCCGACAATGATGGTATCGCACATGTTGTACAGCTGCTGAAAGACATTCCCGATAAAAAGCGGAATGGTGAAACGAATGATGATGGAAAGGGGGTTCCCCCGGGTCATGTCGGACTGCATCCTTTTGCTTCCTCTCTTTCTGTCTGATAAAACTCTTCCGGATTATAGCACGATGTTCTCGTTTTTTCTGTACTTCCTTCCCAAAACTTATATAATAAGGTAACTGTCTTCCCGGTTTTCTGATTTCAGGCAGAACCGGCTGCAGAAGCCGGAATTATTTTTATTGTAAAACAAACGAAACGGAGAATATATGCTGAATCAGTATTCCAGAGCAGAACTGCTCTACGGCTCTGACAATATGGAGCTTCTTCGCAATTGCCGTGTTGCCGTCTTCGGCATCGGAGGCGTCGGCGGAAGTGCGGTGGAGGCTCTGGCCCGCATGGGCATCGGCACCCTGGATCTCATCGACAATGACCGGGTATGCCTCACCAATCTGAACCGCCAGATTTTTGCCACACGCAGTACGATCGGAAGATACAAGGTGGATGCCGCGCGCGAGCGCATTGCAGACCTCGATCCGGAAATTACGGTCAACACCTGGCCGACCTTTTTTCTCCCTGAGAATGCGGCTCAGTTTGACTTCCGACAGTTTGACTACGTTGTGGATGCCATTGATACGGTGACCGCCAAGATCCAGATTATCCTGCAGGCACAGGAAGCCGGTGTCCCGGTTATCTCTGCCATGGGCTGCGGCAACCGCACGGATCCCACGAAGCTCACCGTAACGGATCTTTTCCGCACCTCTCAGGATCCCCTTGCCAGAGTCATGCGAAGAGAGCTGAAGAGACGCGGCGTCCGGAAGCTGAAGGTGGTTTATTCCACTGAGCCTGCCATTCGTCCTCTGGGGCCGGACAGCTCCTGCCAGGACCCCTGCAGCAATTCCGCGGAGAGAGAGCAGGCTCCGGCCGGACGCCGAAGCCTTCCCGGCTCCACCTCGTTCGTTCCGCCTGCCGCAGGTATGATGATTGCAGCAGCCGTAATCAACGATCTGACACATTTTGACCCGGAAACACGCACAAAAGGCGGACAGAAGAACCAATGAAGAACAAGGATGAATTAAAAAAGAATACGGATGGCATTCATTTTGCAGCTCTCCATGAAAATGACGAGCACGAGTCTGAGGACACCGTAGACGCTGCGGAATTCTATGAAGACAGCGACGTCTATGAAGATGACGATGCCTATGAGGATGATCAGTACCACAGCTATTCTGCAGAGTCCCGTGAAAAGGCAGAGCGCTCCCGCAAAAAACGCGCCGGAAAGGTGCAGGCAGAGAAAATCGTCATCGGCATTCTGATTGCTCTTCTTGTATGCGCCGGAGTCGTCTATGCAGCAGGCTGCGTGTACTTCGAAAGCCACTTTGGCTTCCATACAACACTCAGCGGAAGAGATGTGTCCTGCAAAAGCCCGGAGCAGGTTCGCGCGGAGCTTTCTGCCTCCGCAGCCTCCTATGAGCTGACCATTCACGGGCGAGGCAATGTGACGGCTGCCATTCCGGCTTCCGAGGTGTCGCTCTCCCTTTCCTTTGACGATACCCTTGAGCGGCTCCTTTCCGCGCAGCCTTCCATGGAATGGCCTGCAGCGCTCTTTTCTTCCACAACGCTTTCCATGTCGAACACGGCCGTATATGACAGCAGCGCACTGGAGCAGGTGGTGGATACGCTGCCGTTTTTTGACCCGGAAAACGAAGAAGCTCCGGAAGATGCGACCTATGCCTTCTCCGGGGATTCTTATCAGATCGTTCCGGAAACAGCCGGCTCTGTTCCGATCCGGGAAAAGGTCCTTCAGGCTGTGGAAACCGCTCTCAGCGAGTATCAGAGTGAACTTTCGCTCGGAGATGAATGCTACGAAACCGCTGCCGTGACGTCGGAGGATCCGTCCCTGAACGAAACCGTTGCCAGACTGAATTGTCTGGTCGGCATCACCGTCACCATCCCGTTCGGCGATGATACCGAAACACTTGGAGGCGAAACGCTTGCTTCCCTGATCCACATTCCGGCTTCCGATCAGGCGGAGGCTTCCGAAGAAATCTCTGCAGACGCAGAGGCTTCTGCAGCCTCTGCAGAGAATTCAGGGGCCGTTCCGGAAGCAGTGGACAATGAAATTCACTACGATGCAGAACGGATTGCTTCCTATGTGGATTCTCTGGCGGAGAAATATGACACTTACGGCATTGACCGGGAATTTCACACAACCAGCGGCAAAACCGTCACCGTTCCCGGGGGCAACTATGGCTGGAAAATGGACCGCGCTGCAACCACGGAGGCTCTGACTGCCTTCCTGGAGGCCGGGAACAGCGGCGAGGCAGAGCCCGTCTGGACACAGGAGGCCGCGCAGCATGGAGAGGATGATATCGGCAGTTCTTACGCTGAGGTCGATCTTGACGAGCAGAAGGTTTATCTGTATATCGACGGCGAGCGCATTGTAGAGACTGACTGCGTCTCCGGCAAGGCAATTAACAGTGACCGCTTCACACCGGACGGAACCTTCCGGCTTCTGTACCGGAAGTCTCCGGCTGTTCTGCGTGGTGCGGACTATGAATCTCCTGTCACCTACTGGATGCCGTTCAACCGCGGCATCGGATTCCATGATGCCACCTGGCGCAGCAGATTCGGCGGTGAGATCTATCTTACTGCGGGCTCACACGGCTGTATCAATCTGCCGCTTGCCGCAGCCAAAGAGCTCTATGCGAATGTTTATTCCGGACTCCCTGTCGTCGTCTTCGGCGGCATGAAGCCGGAAGAGGCAGCCAGCCATACCGGCCGGTCACCGGAAAAGCCTTCTCAGACACAGAAGCCGGCAGCCTCCGACACCGACAATGCCGCCGCGGCAGACAACGCAGCCGCGGATCAGGCAGCTTCCGCAGCTGCTGCCGCGCAGGCAGCCCAGGCTTCGGTCATTGCTCAGGCGGTTCAGAATTACATGGCGCAGGGAATGAGTGAAGCCGAGGCTCATGCGAAGGTTCAGGCAGATCTTGCGGCTCAGCTTGCCGCTCAGCAGGCGGCCGCTTCGCAGGGACAGGAGTAAGCGCACTTTTCAGTGCACTTTTCCGGTATGCCGCAGGGCTTTCTCCTGTGACTGCAGAAAAACGGGTGGAGAATGGTGCAGGCTCACAGGGCGTCCACCATCTCCTGCAGCTCCAGATACCGCTCCATGCGCTCTTCGATTCTGGCATCAAGAGCATCCTTCTCTTCGGTCAGTTTCCGCAGCCTTTCGTAGTCGGTAGCGGCCTCCGGAATCTGTGCGGCAAGCTCATCTGACTGCTTCTGGAGCCGGTCGATTTCTTCTTCGATGGTGTCATACTCCCGCTGATCCTTATAGGAAAGCTTTGCCTTATGCTGCGGCCGGACCGGAGTCTCTGCTCCTGCGGCTGCAGCATTTTTGTCTGAGCCGCGCAGGTCCCTGGTCCTTGCCGCCTCCTTGCCGGCCTGCAGCAGATGCTCACGGTATTCCTCGTATCCTCCGTCGCTCTGCCACAGATGTCCATCCTCTTCGAAGGCAAAAATCCGTGTCACCACCCGGTCCAGAAAATACCGGTCATGCGACACAACCAGAATGATGCCGGCGAAACGATCCAGATAATCCTCCAGGATCTGCAGGGTCTGAATGTCCAGATCATTGGTCGGCTCATCCAGAATCAAAACGTTCGGATTCTCCATCAGAACGCGGAGCAGGTACAGTCTTCGCTTCTCTCCGCCTGAGAGCTTCCCGATTCTCGCATACTGCATTTTCGGATCAAACAGAAAACGGTCGCACATTTCCGACGCCGACACCAGTCCATCCGCTGTCCGGATGTACTCCGCCGTGTTCCGGATGTAATCGATCACCCTCGCGGACTCATCCAGAAGCTCATTTTCCTGGGAAAAATAACCGAACTGGATCGTCTGTCCGATGGTCACCGTTCCGCTGTCCGGGGAAATCATTCCGAGAATCGTCTTGATCAGCGTGGATTTTCCGCAGCCGTTCGGTCCGATGATACCGATCCGGTCCGTCTTTCGGAAATGATAGGTAAAATCCTGATACAGCTTCTGCCCGCCGTAGCTCTTGCTGATGTGATCCAGCTCAATCGTCTTTCCTCCGATCCGCGAGGGGAGCGATTCAATCTCTACAAGCCTCTCCTCCTGAATCTTCTCCCGATCCCGCAGGGCTTCAAAGCGCTGAATGTGAGCCTTCTGCTTCGTGGAGCGCGCCCTTGCTCCCCGCATCATCCAGGCAAGATCCTTCCGGTAGAGGGCCGCCATCTTGCGTTCAGCCGCCACCGCGCTGTCCAGCCTCTCCTGCCGAAGCTTCAGATAGCCCTCGTAATCCTCCTCGTACCGGTAGAGCTTCCCCTTGTCAATTTCCAGAATCACGTCGGTAACCTCGTCGAGGAAGTATCGGTCATGCGTCACCATCAGAAGTGTGCCCTGATATGCCTCCAGAAATTTCTGCAGCTCCTCAATCATCTGGGAGTCCAGATGGTTGGTCGGCTCATCCAGAATCAGAACATCAGACGGGGTCAGCATCGCCGCAACCAATGCCGCGCGCTTCTTCTGCCCGCCGGATAAAAGAGACGGATCGGTGTCCGGATCCGGAATTCCGAATTTCAGAAGATTGGCCCGCACCTCTCCCTCTGTGTCCCAGTGATCCGCCTTCCCGTACACCATCGAGGCAACGTTCTCCAGAAGCGTCCTCTTCGGATCAAAGACCGGATTCTGAAGAAGATAGGAGATCCGCAGCCCATTCTGCCAGATCACCTCTCCCGCATCCGGCTCCATCACCTTCGCCAGAATGGAAAGAAGCGTGGATTTCCCGGTTCCGTTTACACCGATGATTCCAACCTTTTCTCCTGCCTCGATACCAACAGAGGCCTCGTCAAGAATGACGCGGCCTCCCAGATTCTTACTGACATGTTCCAGATTCAAAATACTCATACAGATTGTTTCCTATGTGATGTTTCGGGTTTCTCCGGATCACTGCTGCCTGTCTGCATTTTCCTGCACGCAATGCGCCAGCTCCTCAAAGGCCATAAAACGGCTCGCCTTGACAAGCCAGGCCGTCTGCGGCCCTGCGAGCTGCTGAATCACCTTTTTCGCTTCTTCCTTGTCGGCGCAGCAGTGCACTTCCTTCATTCCGCCTGCGGCAGCTTCGTCTGCCAGAAATTCTGCCGCCTTTCCTACCGTCACAAGCGCGTCCACTGCGCACTCCGCAGCGTATTTTCCCACCTCACGGTGAAGAGCCTCCTCCGACTCGCCGAGCTCTCCCATATCGCCAAGAACCGCAATTCTCCGCTCTGCGTCGGTGTGTGCCAGCGTGCGCAGCGCAGCCTTCATCGACTGCGGATTTGCATTGTAGGTATCATTGTACAGAATCACTCCGTCTGCCAGATGAAGCGTTTCCATCCGCATCTTCGTCGGAATGTAATGGGCAATGCCGGACCGGATCTCTTCTTTCGTCAGTCCGTAATGGGCACCGATGGCAGCAGCAGTCAGAGCCGGATAGATCATGTGATGTCCCAATGCAGGAACCGTCACCGGAAAGACCCCAAGCGGTGTCACTGCGGTAAAGCTCATGGATTCCTGTCCGCTCTCATCAATGTCCGTCGCTCTCCACTCGCAGCTCTCCCCTTCCCCGACATAAGTAAGGGTGTACTTCGCCGTCTTATCTTCGTCCTCCCTCAGGCGGATCAGATACGGATCGTCCCCGTTCAGTACCGCAAGTCCGCCAGGCTCCAGCCCTTCGAAGATCTCACATTTTGCACGGAAAATATTCTCCTTGCTCCCCAGATTCCCGATATGGGCATCTCCGATGTTCGTAATCGTCACCGTCTGCGGCTTCGCAATCTGAACCAGGTAATCAATTTCTCCGAGATGGTTCATTCCCATCTCGATCACCGCCATCTGCGTCTTATGAGAAAGGCCAAACAGCGTCTTCGGAAGTCCGATGTTGTTGTTGTAATTGCCTGCGGTCTTAAGGGTTTCGTATTTCTCCGAAAGGACGGCCGCAATCATGTCCTTCGTGGTGGTCTTTCCGACTGACCCTGTAATCCCGACTACAGGAGCATCAAATTTGCCGCGGTACCAGCGTGCCAGATCTCCAAGTGCAAGAATGGTATCCGGCACCAGCACATAGAACCTGCCGGGAACGTACTCCCCGGGATCCCTGGAAACAACTGCCCCTGCAGCTCCTGCCTCCAGTGCAGCCTTCACAAATCGGTGTCCGTCTGTCTTCTCACCCACAAAGGCGAAAAAGACATCCCCCGTCTTTACGACACGGTTATCGGACTCTGCCCCGGTAATCTTCACGCTGCTTTCTCTGCAGTCTCCCAGAAGCGTTCCTCCGACTGCCTGTACCAGTTCCTGTAATGTAATCGGTTCCATAGGCTCCTTCTCCAAAATCACTTTTTCTGATTTGTCACATAATGCAGCGCATCCTGCACAATCTGGTCGCACAGATCCTCATAGGAAATGCCCACCGCTGCGGCCTCCTGCGGCACAAGACTGGTCGGTGTCATTCCCGGAAGAGTATTTACCTCCAGGAAAAACAGATTGTCATCCTTGTCCACCATGAAATCGCTGCGCGAATACGTGCGAAGGCCAAGTGCACGGTGTACGGCAAGCGCCATCTCTCCCATCTCCTTCGCCTTCTCTTCCGAAAGACGCCCCGGACAGATTTCTTCCGTTGCTCCTGCGACATATTTGTTCGAATAGTCATATCCGCCGACGTGCGGAATGATCTCCACCGAGGGAAGTGCGCGATCCAGGAAAACAGCATTTGTGAATTCACGTCCCTCAATATACTGCTCCACCAGAATATCCCCGCTGTACTTCAGTACCTCGCACAGCGCAGGCTCCAGGTCTTTTTCTTCCTTTACAATGACAACACCGACAGAGGATCCGCCCGTCGGGGTCTTAACCACGCAGGGAACAGGATTTTCTGCCGCAATTGCAGGAATCTGATCCCTTGTTACACGATGATACTCCTTCCATGCAGGCGTCTGAATACCAAAGGGCTTCAGGAGTCTCTTGGTCGTAATCTTATCCATCGCCATTGCAGCCCCAAGATAGTCTGAGCCGGTATAAGGAATTCCAAGGAGATCGAAGGCCGCCTGAATCCGGCCATCCTCGCCGTTAAGCCCGTGCAGAGCCACAAAAACCATATCAGCCTTCTTGCAGATATCCAGAACCCCCAGTCCGATGATGGAGGGATCCTTCCATTTTCTCGATGCGCGCACGGCACAAAGATCCGGAGCAATTCCGTCAAATACCACCGGCTTCAGCTCCGGAAGCGAATCAAAAAGCTGCTCCGGATGTGCGAGAACATCCTCTCCGAGCTCCTCCAGTCCAAGAAACATATCCACCAGGACAGCCTGATGTCCCCTGGCCCGAAGCGCTCCGCAGATCTTGGTTCCCGAAGAAAAAGAAATCTTTCTCTCTGTCGAAAGTCCTCCGCACAATACCACGATTTTCATTTTGGTTTCTGTCCTTTCTGTCATCTGCCGCAGATCACTGCGACACCTTGTTATTCTTACGTTCTTCCGCATTCTTCTGAAGCAAATCGAAGATTCTGTGAAGTCTCTCCGGAGTATCCGTCTGGCCGTCTCTTCTTATCTGCGGACGATATGCCCGGATGCTTCGAACGTGATACCGCTCTCTGGCAGAGAAGCTCTCCGTCATTTTCCGAACTCTTTCTGCCATCTCCTGACTGGATTTCTCCGCTCTTGCCTTCGCCGCATCGGAGGCCAGCATCGCCGCAATAACAGCCGTTTCTCCTGCGCTCTCTGCTGCAGCCTTCGCTGCACTGTACGCCGCTGCCGGTCCCTGCTGAACGGTCTGGTAGCGTGCCTCCATCTTCTCGTTGAATTCCTTCTCCGCCTCACTCATGCGATCCAGAATCTTCGTCAGGCTGGCCACCGTGAGCGCCAGATCCATTCCGAGAATCAGTGCAAAAATAAGACCGGCAATTTCATTCTCAATGGGATGCGACTCTACCGGAAGCGACTCCACAAACGGAATGACGTACCGCACCACGACAATTCCCGCAAGTCCGAAGCCGCAGGTTGCAGGGAGGCAGATCCTCCCCTGAATGTTCAGCGGAACATTGCTGTAATCCCACCAGACCGCATGAAACCATTTCTCCAGAACCCAGGAGGTTACAAATTCCATGACGGCACTGCCCGCTGCGCAGAGCAGGAAAATCTCCCAGACGGGATAAGACACCTCTCCTGTCATCGGCGGGAGCAGGCGGAACAGGATCATGGCTCCCACGACTCCGCACCCGTAAATCGGACAGATCGGTCCGAACAAAAAGCCCCGGTTCTGCCAGTGCTTCTCCTTTGCGGTGCAGTAGGTGCACTCATACAGCCAGCCCACAAAGCTGAAAATGATAAAGTAATCAAAATACTGCGCAACAATCATTTCCGTTCCCTCCCTTCCGGTTTTTTACTCCTTTGGGCCTTCCTTCCCGTTCTTTCTGCGGTAAACAAGATATCCTGCCGCCGAAAGGGCTCCAATGATCACCAGCACCAGAATGAAGATTCCGTAATCCTGATTTCCAAGCGCGGTTCCGCTGAGCGCAGACAGATAAATGGCAGGAAAACGTCCCACTGCCGTAATCAGGATCCACTTCTTCAGCGATAAATCCGTAAGGCCCACCGCATAGGAAATCAGATCCTTCGGTGTTCCCGGAATCAGAAAGAACAGGAACAGAAGAAGCTCCTTCTTCTCGGAAGCATGCAGGAAACGAACCGAATCAATCTGCTCCTCCGTGAAGAACAAAAGGACAAATTTTCTTCCCGCCTTCCGGGAAATCAGAAAGACCAGAACACTTCCGAGGGTCATCGCCGCATCACAGATCAGTGCCCCTTTAAAAGCTCCGTACAGATATCCGCCTGCGATTTCAAAGGGGCCTCCCGGAACAACCGCTGCAAAAATCTGCAGGATCACCATTCCCATATAGATCCAGACACCCCAGATTCCCTGGCTTTCCAGATATGCCTCCAGAGCCTCCGGATCTCTTGACACAGCAAGAAGAGGTCTCCCGACCACTGCCATAAGCACCAGCATCAGAACAAGGACCACCAACGCAAACACGATTCCCTTTGTGTGCCCCTTCAGATTCCGAAGCTTTGTAGCCTGCTCTGTCTTTTGTCTGCTGTCTCTGTCACTCATTTTGCTTTCCTGCTGTCAATTTCAATATTTCTTCAGTCAATCCGAAGCGGAGACGTCCATGCCTTCCGTCCGTCTCTTGTAATCAGCTCCGCACGCAGGAAAAACTCCCCCGGTGCAATGTGATAATCCATTTTTCCGCCCTTGACCTGCGTCACCCTCTCCGGGACCCAGATATGGTTGCTGTAGAAGACAACCGTCATCACATCCTCCGAAAACTCCAGATGTACGATGCCCTTCTCCCAGTCCATTGCCATTTCGTGAATTACCGGCTTCTGACTTGCATAAAAATTTCCTGCCTGCAGCGCATCCAGAATGCCGTCTCTGGAAAGCTCAGACGCATTCACCATCGTGTAGGAGCTGCACTGATCGCCCTCATAGCAATGTGCATCATCGCTTGCTACCGCCGGAATCAGCCGGTTGTAATTCGTTCCCCAGATATCGAACCATGCCGAGGAATCCGCTCTCTGTCCGTTAAAGGGAAGATCGGATACCGTATTGTAAATTTCCGCCGCCGTGATTCCGTTCAGATTCTCGATTCCCTTCGGATCCATCACCGACCAGGCAGGATGTGCAAGAATGGCAATTCCTCCGTCTGCGCGGATCGCATCCACGATCTCCTGCGGAGCCGGATGCTTCTTCTGCCTGCAGTCCTTCGCCGTATTCGAGGTCATACCGATTCCCAGAATATGGTAGGTCAGCACATCCCCGAAGGCTCTCGTATTCGCGCCGCCGGTGTCCCATTCCACGCCGGAAAGAATCAGCATCTTCCCGGCATCAACAAGATCCTCCCCCGGAGCATCTCCCGCCCAGTCATCCGGATTTCTGCTCTCGCCCGGAGCAATCGTTACCGAAGGTCTTCTGTGATCGGTCAGTGCAATAAAATCATATCCGTTCCTTCGATAAATTTCTGCCGCCTCCTTCGGACTTACATGTCCGTCGGAGCGGGTTGTATGCATATGCAGGTTCCCCTTGAACCAGTTTCCCCTGTCTTCAAAGATTGATTGAAACATATCTCTTCCTTTCTTCCAAAACCTTCTGTCTCACCAAACAGTTACCGGTATTGTACAACAAACCCGCCGGACAAAAAAGTTTCTGACTGCCGGTTCTCCTCTATACGAAAGCACCCTCCCGAAGGAAGCCCTTTCGGAAGGGTGCTGCATGAATGCATCCACTTGTTATTTTTTCTTTTCTTCGTAGTCCTTCAGCGCCGCGATCGCCTCCTTCGACAGGGGAATCAGCGCAATCATATTGAAAACTGTCATCAGTCCGATGCCGACATCTCCAAGGTCCCAGACAAAGGTATACGCCGCAAGGCAGCCGATAAAGAGGTTCACCAGTGCCACAATCTTATAAACCGTCTGCGGTGCCCACTTGTCCCCGAATACATAGGAAACATTGGAACGCGCGTAGAACAGAACGCCAAGGAAGGTCGAGAAGCAGAACAGCCACAGGGTCACAGCGATGAAGATCACGCCTGCCTCTCCGAAGTGATAGCGCATGGCCGCCTGCAGAAGATCCATTCCTGCCAGGCCCTCTGTCACCTCCTGCGGTGCAAGAAGCATCACAAACGCCGTGCAGCTGCAGATCACAATCGTGTCAATGAATACGCCAAGTGCCTGCAGCAGTCCTGCCTTAACCGGATGATCCACATCCGCCGTTGCTGCCGCGCAGGGGGCGGAACCGGAGCCTGCTTCGTTGGAGAACAGCCCTCTCTTCACGCCGTTCATCAGAACAGTTCCAAAGCCTCCGGCCGCAATCTGCCGGAGTCCAAAGGCCTCCTGGAAAATTCTTGCGAACACTCCGGGAAGCGCCGTGAAGTTATTGATGATGACAAACACTGTCAGGAAAAAATAGAAGCCTGCCATCACCGGAACAACCACATCCAGAACCTTCACGGTAACATTCCGCCGAAGGACAATAACCGCTGCCATCACGCACAGAATGACTGCCGTTGCAAGCGGCGGTATATGGAAGGCATTATCCAGCGCGGAGGATACCGAATTACCGATGACCTGGCTGATCCCGCACCAGCAAAGAAGTCCTGAAAGCGCAAACAGAATCGCAATCACGCTCTTTTTCTTCTTCCCGTGAAGGAAATCATGAATATAATAGGCAGGGCCGCCGCGGTACCCGCCGTACAGCGGATCATCCTTCCGATGAATCTGCGCAAGCGTTGCCTCCACAAAGGCTGTGCTGGAGCCGATGATCGCCGTCACCCACATCCAGAACAATGCGCCGGCGCCTCCTGCGGAAACGGCCGCTACAACACCAACCAGATTTCCCATTCCGACACGGGTTGCTGTCGATACAATCAGTGCCTCCAGACCGGATACACTGTTCTTCTTATCCGAATCGATTTTCTTCTCTGCTGCAACACGGATCATTTCCGGAAACAGGCGAACCGGAAGAAACTTCGTACGAATCGTACAGAAGATTCCGGCCGGAATCAGAATGATAATCAGGAGCGAAAGCCCCAGATAAGAACCTCCCGGAAGAGGAATCCGCACAAGATCTCCCCACAGGAAATTATAGACCGCCTGAAATAACTGCATGAAACTATCCCCCATTCTCTTTTTCCGATGCCGGAGCACCTGAAACATAATCATACCATAAAGCCCGCAGTCTATGGTATGATTAGAAATTGCAACTGCTTTCATTTTCCACAGTTAAAGAAACAATTAAGAAGAACAATCTAAGAAGGATTCAGAATGACTCAGAATAAGGAAACCAGAAAAGAAAACAAAATGGGCACCATGCCCGTGAAGAAGCTGATCGTGAACATGTCCGTTCCGATGATGATCTCCATGCTGGTGCAGGCCCTCTACAACATTGTCGACTCGATTTTCGTTGCCCAGATCAGCGAGAACGCTCTTGCTGCGGTGACGTTTGCCTTTCCGCTGCAGAATCTGATGATTGCACTTGGCTCCGGAACCGGCGTCGGTATCAATGCGCTCCTTTCGAAGTCACTTGGCGAGAAGAATTTCGATCGCTCCGATGCCGCTGCCGGAAACGGTCTGTTTCTGACGCTTCTGAACACCATCGCCTTCGTCTTCATCGGCCTTTTTGTCACCGGACCGTTTATCCAGAGCCAGACCTCGGTTCCGGAAATCATTACCGCCGGCGACACCTATCTGGGGATTGTCTGCACCTTCTCCATCGGCCTTTTCTTCCAGCTGACCTTTGAGCGTCTTCTGCAGTCCACAGGCATGACCATCCTGTCCATGAT
>OJAM01000645.1_pt1 | contig 14670 bp, 7 predicted proteins | sample 1589071 | NCBI WGS metagenome assembly OJAM01 (sample SAMN03283243) | human gut metagenome | biome: human-associated habitat; material: feces | host: Homo sapiens | place: Peru | collected 2012
AAACCCATCCCCACAAAATGGTAATTTTCTCAAAAAAAACACCGAAAAATTTGCCTTTTCAGTTAGAAAGCCTATTTAATCCATTTTAAACCTATTAACACCTAATTTTATTTTTGTGTAAATGGATTTTAATTGGGTTAAATCGGTGTTTTTTATCAAACAAATCGGACTAAATCTAATGTCTTTTTTCTCCTAAAATTGGCTTTTATAGTTTGAGTGGGCTGAAATAATTATAACCCGATGTTTCCGGTTTCCCCGATGTTTCGCAACCCAATTTATCCAGTTTCCCCGATGTTTTACAGCCCAATTTATCGGGTTTCCCCGATGTTTCGCAGCCCAATTTATCCGATTTCCCCGGTGTTTTACAACCCAATTTATCCGATTTCCCCGATGTTTTACAACCCAATTTATCGGATTCCCCCGATGTTTCACAACCCGATTTATCGGGTTTCCCCGATGTTTTTTGGTTTAGATATGGGGCGACATGTTTGGCGTTTCAAAAAAAAATGGGTTCAGTGGAAAATTACTGGGGGATAGATTGTGCATTGTTGCCGAATCGTGAATGGAATCAAAAACAAAAACCTAAAAAACAGCCTTGGAGCAACGTGGAATGCTTCGCATTTGGCGGAGGGATTGTGCGCTTTGCGTCATTGGAAACAAGTTTCCATGCCGCCAACCGCACAATCCCTCCGCCACCCTCTTACGAGGGCTATCCACGTTGCACCAAGGATAAAAACCGCTCGCCGTTTCACGGCGAAAAACCCCTGATGACAAAATGATTTCTTGGTAAAAAAACGCATCAAATTACTCAAAACGATAACCAACATTTGGGTAGGGGCGTGATTTTTCACATCCGCCTACAATCAATATAACACATTCATTAATAGTTGTTTGATACAGACGTAATTATCGTATTCCACCACGTATGACGCATTCGGGCCTCTTTTTATTCGCGTTTTCGGATAATCTGATTTCTGAAGATTGGTTTTTCGCCGAAGGCGAGCGGTTTTTATCCTTTTTGCGATGCCACCGACCTCGTAAGAGGGCGGCGTTGGTGATGTGGTGTGGCTGATTCAAGCCTCAGCTTGAAATCAGTCATGCCACAGCACTAACGACAGGTGCGAAGCACTGGCATCGCTAAAAGGCAGTTTTTTATGTTTTTGTTTTAGTCCCCCCAGTATTTAACCACTGAACCAAAAAATGGGCGACCTGCAAGTGAGGTCGCCCATACGGGTTATGTGGAAAACATTAGTTGTTTTCGGGGATAGGGATTAGTTGCGGAGCTTGAGAGCCTTAACTGAACCGTCGCTGTACTTGCGAACGATGATGTAGATTTGACCATCGTTTGCCTCAGGCTTAGCCACCTTCGCGCCACCTACGGTGTAGTAAGCTTCGCCCACTACGGTCTTGCCGCTCACGTCGTTGATGCCAGTAACCTCCTCAACGTTGAGGGTCAGAATCCAAGGCACACCTTGCACTTCAGTTTCAGGAACCTTAGCCACGTAAGCTGGAACATTCTTTGAAGCTGAGAAATAAGGTTTCACATAGAGTGTAACTGTCACGCCCTGAATAGGAGTAGTCACGGTAGCGTCGTTGCCATCGATCTTAATCATTTCAGGAACATCCCATTTCAAGTTTTCGGCAGTGCCGACGTTGAATTTGTTCTTGGTCACATTTGTGTAAGTGTCGCCTTCTGCAAGAACCACAGCAGCAGCGTGAGCCTGAACTTGAGGATCGCCGGCTGCGATTACTGGAAGTTGATAAGAGTAGTTGTCTGCTCTTACCCAAGCAGGAGTGTCTTGACCTTCGTTGAGGTCGAGAGCCACGAGTTCCTTAACGCCCACGCCTGTACCAATCACGTTGTTGTCGCCATAGCTTGCGCCTTCGCCCTTAGCCGAGAGGTCGTTGAGGTAGTAAGAGTTGGTGCAAGAGTTGTTGTCGCCCCAATACTTCTCTTCTTCGCCCTTCGTGGTACCCACGAGAGCACCACCGCAACCTTCGTCAGCAGTGATAAGACCCACGTTCACGCAGTTCACAAGTTGAGTGCGAGCCACCTTTGCGTAATAGCTTGGCGAACCTACGATACCACCAACGCGTGTTCTACCTACGATGGGACCAGCGTTGAAGCAGTTCTTCAAAGTGGCTTGTGCGCTACCTGCGATACCGCCCACACCGTAGTTGTTCTTATCGGCAGTAGAAGTGGTAGAAATCTTACCCACGTTCACACAGCCTTCAAACACTGAGGATTCACTATTGTTGTTACCAACCACGCCACCTGCATTGTATTGAGCCACGGTCACATCACCATAGTTGATACAGTTGGTAATTGAGCTGTTTTTACCTGCGAGGGTGTAGCAGATACCTGCTGCGCCCCAGAAGCTTTGCTCGATTGAACCATAGTTGACACAGCTGTCGATATAAGTATCCTTGGTCACATAAGCCACGATACCTGCAATCTGCTGAGCCGCCGATGCCACGTTACCAAAGTTTGCACAATTCTTGAACACCACTGGATAAGCTTCGGTTGGAACCGACTTGTAGTTACCAGTGATACCGCCTGTATAAATGCTCTTGGTGTTGGTCACATAACCAAAGTTAGCACAACCATCGAAAATAGAACCTGCAGAGTAGAACGCCGCGATACCGCCCATCGACGATGATGAAACAGCCTTTGTTGCTGTAGCGGTGATGTCGCCACGGTTGAAACAGCCGATATAGTGGCAAACGCTATTACCAGCTGTTGCCACTTGGATAGCTGTGATACCACCAATATTAGCGTTACCAATTATATCACCACTGTTTTCACAGCGGTCGAAGGTGTAAACATAGCCACCAGACTTACCTGCACAGTTAGCCAAGATACCAGCACTTGAGCCAGAGTTGATTTCGCCCTCGTTCACACATTCCACAAACTTAGCAGGATATGCGTAAGCTGCGATACCAGCCGCATAGCCAGCAGTTGTAGTAGAGGTAATCTTACCGGTGTTGACACATTTCTTAAATTCAGTGTCTTCATACACGTAAGCTGCAATACCAGCCACATAAGTAGAAGGTGTTGATACCTCACCAGTATTCTTCACTTCTTCAAGAACAGCACCTTGGTAAACATAGCCAGCCACACCACCGATGTAAGAAGTGGTACCAGTCACCTTACCGGTGTTCTTCACCTTATAGAGCTTACCATAGAGTTTACCTACCACGCCGCCAAGACGACCGAGTTTGGTTACGCCCTTAGGACCACCAAGACCGCTTTGGGTTTCGCCAGCAGCGGTAACGTTGCTTACCACACCATAAGGAGCGATAGTTGAGAAGAGCGAACCGTCGCCTTCAAATCTGGTCTTGTAGGTATAGCCTTTCACTTTAAATCCCTTACCGTCGAAGTTACCGGCAAATGGAGTGATACCGTCATAGCCGAGAGGCTTGATGCCGCCTTCCACGCCAGTGAAGTCGATGTCGTTGGTCAGCACCACGTATGTACCCTTGAGGTTGTCGGCTGTGCTTGCCATAAAGTCGGCAAGAGCATTCCATTCTTGAGCGTTGGTGATACGCCATGGATCATCAAGAGTACCAGCACCCTGAAGTGGGTTGAGTGGAAGTGCAGAGAGCAGAATCACCTTGTGGAAGTTGCCGTTGGTGATGGTCAGCGTGTCCTTAATCACTTCTTGAGTGGTAGGAACGCCCTTCACCACATTGCCTTCAACCTTGAAGTGAGTGCCTTGAGCGAGAGTTGCCACACCGTTGACCACGGTTGCATCTTTTGTAAGATTCTTACAGGTCACGCCTGGGAAAACGATGAGCTTAGAAGAGATAGCTTCAATAGCACGTTCGTCGTCGGCAAAGAGTTTCAATACTGGATACTTGCCAGCCTCGAATTTCCAAATTTCAGGGTCAAAGCCTTCAAGAGCGGTGCCTGAGGTGAGAACGCTTGTCTCTACACCAGTCATACCTTCATGGTCGGCATTTGCATCGGCAGGAATATTGAGAATTTGAATATCCCAATAGTTGCCGCGAATGTCCTGAGATGTACTTTGTGATTCACCACCTGCCATAGCACCGTTGGTAGCGGCATCACCTGAGAATACTGTGCCAAAGTTCACACAGTTGATCATATCGTTGCGGTAGTAGCTGGCAGTAGTGGTTTCCAAAATTGGACACCAGTAACCTACGATACCACCTGCACGCTTGATTTGAGCGGAAATTGTACCTGCGTTCACACAGTTCACAAACTTACCGCCAGATGATGAAGTACCAGCGATACCACCAGCCGACTGAAGTTGGGTTGCGAAGTTGGTTGCGAGCTGACGGATCTCAATACGGCCTACGTTCATACAGTTTTCAATCACACTGTAAGTAGCACCTGCGATACCTGCAACCTGTCCGTAACCGCCTACGATGTTACCTGCGTTGAAACAGTTTCTAATCTTACCTTCCTTGGTGTTTTGACCAGAAATACCACCAATCCAGCACGATACGGCACGAATGTTAGCGTAGTTGCGGCAGTTTTCTACCAAACCACTATTGTAAGCAACCACAGCGGCTGAAGTAGCGAAGAAGTTGAGTTCGCAGTCAGCAGCCACGTTGATGTTCTTCACCACACCATCGGCACCAAGGCGACCTACAACACCCTTGTGCGACTTGCAATCGTTGGTGTTGAGTGTGCCCCAAGAGGTTTCTGTACCTTCGGTCTTCCAAGCCACAGCGTCGAATTTCATCTTGTGGATAAAGTGTCCATCGCCATCGAGAACACCTTCAAAGGCGTTGTGAGCGTCGCTCATGTCTGAGCAAATACCCAAGAACGACTGGTCGTATTCGAGGTCGATATCGTTTGCGAGCTTGAAGTAAACGCCAGAGAAGAGTTGCTTCTTCTCGGTAGTGAGTTTTGAGAGAAGAATGAGGTCGGCCTTAGTCTTGATGAGGAATGGATTGCTTTCCACACCACCACCTTCGTAAGGAATTGGAGCCACCTTCATGAAGCGATAGTAGCGCATGTATTTCTCTGAAGGAATATAGAAGAATACGGTATCGGTACCAAATTCGCTATTTTCGTTCAGAATGATTTCGTTGTTGGCATTGATACCAGCATAGTGACCTTGCGCTTTGAGCACATCGCCATCGAGGAATCTCACTTGCACAGCAGCGTCTTTGTTCACAACAGCCTTCTTGGTGAAGGTGTCGAAACTTGCGCCCTTAGGCATTACCACTGCCATGGTGGCGAGCTTTGATGCCTCGGTGTCCTTAAATGCGGTAAGAGCTGGATATTTGCCAGCCTCGAATGTCCAAACCTTTGAATCAAAGCCAGCAGGACCAGCTGCACCCACCAGTTGCTCGGTGTCAACACCGTATTCAGAGTTGGTGAAGTTTACGATTTGCTTATCGAAGTAAACATTGGTCAATACAGGCTTAGAGTCTTTCATAATCACACCAATGATTTCATTGTTTTGAACATTGGGTTGTGATTGATATTGATAAGTTTCAGATACGATGCTACCAGCAGAGTAAACGTTGGTCATCTTACATTCAGTAATTGGGTCACCACTTTTCCTTTGGTAAGCGTTGATGCGACCTACTGCACCACCTGAAGAGCGTGACGACATTGCGTCGATGCGGCCGTTGAAGAAGCAGTTCTCGATGTCACCGCGCAGGTAACCTACCACACCACCTACAATAGGACCAGAAGCGTAAGTGCTCATTGTACCCACTGCAAAGCAGTTCTTCATGGTAGAGGCAGAGTTGAAACCTACCACACCACCTACGGTCTGATATTGTGATCTGAGTGAACTTGCGTCGATAGTACCGGCGAACCAGCAGTTTTCCATTGTGGTGAAGAACAAGTTACCAATCACACCACCCACTGGCAAACCAGGAGTTGCGGTGCTCATAGCAGCAGAGAGAATCTTCACATTCTTGGCATAGCAGTTCACCACTGGACCGTGACCTTCGCCAGCCACGCCACCAGTATAGCCATAGTTGCCAGAGATTTCGCAATTCTCAACCTGTGCGTTGGTCAATCCGGTAGAGATACCAGCCACAGCACCCACGCCATAGCTTGTGGCGGTGATGGTTGAGTTCTTAACAGATACGTTTTCAATTGGACCGAGAGCCCAACCCACGATAGCAGCTGCATAAGCGTTGCCACAGTTGATGGTTGCGTTCTCCATCTTCAAGTTCTTAATCACAGCCACGGTGTCGGTACGGCCGAAGAGTGCTGCGTAAGAAACGGTTCTATCCACATACAAGCCCTTGATGGTGTGGTTGCCACCATCGAATGTGCCTGCGAAGATGTGCGACCAGTCAGCACCGATAGGAGTGAACTTATAACCACCCATATCAATGTCGTTTTCCATACGGAAATACTTGCCGAGGAATGCACGGCAGTAAGGATTGGTCAAAGGAGGAGTTGTGCAATTAAGGTCGGTGATTTCAGCCACCTTGTCGCTAAGGAGGATAAGGTCGTCGCGAGTCTTAATCAAATAAGGACTTGCTTCAGTACCTTCACCTTGAAATTCGGTCACGCTGAGTGAAGGATATTGAATATCCACACCAGTGGTGATACCGCAAGAGTCGTAAGCAGCCACGAGGTAGCGGCTGCCCTTTGTTGTACCGGTCACCACACCCCAATTACTCCAGCTGAGGCACTTCAAATCGGTAGCCACAGTGGTAACAGCGTCGGCAGCTTCAATTTTAGCACCAGTTTCGGTGAAAGTGAGATTGAAGCTGTAAAAATCGCCGTATTCAGAGTTGTAAGCCATCAGCGACGATGGAATAGAGGCTGTCTTGTTGCGATTGAGGTCGATTTTCACAGTTTGTCCATAGTCGCCCAAGTTTTTGATTGTAGCCACATTCTCCGCCGTCTGTTTAAACACCACGCCGTAGGATTCAATTTCACCTCCAGTGTGCTTCTTGCCGGTGAACACTGCATTGCACTTCTCAAGTTCGGTGTTTTTCACCACAGAGAAGAAGGCCCACTTAGTGTCGGTGGGCTTTGCTTTCACGTAAGCGCCCCACGCGTCGGTGAGTTTAATAATACCGTCGGCGGTAACCACACCAGCCACAGCCTCACCATCTGTTGGTGAGCCGTCGGCGAGATTGGTTTTCGCAAACACGATGTTGCCATAAGTCTCATGCTGTCCCATTACCTGATAAGGTACGGTGATAGCACCAGTGGCAACGTCAACTTTTGCCTTGAGCACAGAGCTGTAGCCCTTTGCCCAGAAGTTGGTGATGGCAATGGAGTCGGTTCCCAAAGCAGCCACAGTGACCGATACGCCATTGTAGCCCGATGTGAGCATCGACTTGCCCGTGAGCACATACTCACCTTCAAGAGCCTTCACAGAAGCCACCTTCGCAGGGGCTTGCTTGGCTCTCTTGCTTGAAGATGCCTTTTCTGCAGCAGCAGCTTTAAAGTCGGTCACAGGTGTGAATTGGGTGGCGATGCCTGCCTGATAGGTGGCTGTGCCTTCCACTTTCGCAGCTTTCACGACTGGAGCTGGAGCATCCTGATTAACAGGAGCACATGCTTGCGAAACGACTTCTTGCGCTTGCGCGCTGAAGGCTGTGACAGCTATCGCTATCAGCAGTCCCCATAAAGATTTTAGTCCTTTCTTCATGTTCATGTGAATTTGGTTAATAAATTAGTTAATATAAAAATTTGTTGTTAGCTCTGACTTCCAAGCACGATGTTGATTTCTGTGGTCACATCGGTCACATCCACGTTGCCATCGCCATTGAGGTCGCCGCCTTCAATTTGGATTTGCCCCAAAATGGCGTTGATGAGCATCGTCACGTCGGTCACGTCCACGTTGCCGTCGCCATTGAGGTCGCCCACGATGGCCTTATCTTCCACGGGGCGCACAAAGGTGATGTCGTCGACGTAGCAAGGCGCGGTGCTATTGCCTGTATATTCCAAAATGCGCACTTCCGAGCCTTTCGGTATCACGGTGGTGAACAGCAGTTTCACATTTGTGCCGGCTCTCACGGTCACCGTCTCCACGCCAGTTTCGTCTTTCAGCGAGGTCCACGCTGTGGCACCGGGCTGACGATAATAGGTGCGGACAATGCTGGTAGAACTTGTGGGGTTGAAGAAGCGATAGGAGAATACGTTCACTTCCCACGCCAGGGTGTCGCTAACCAGTTCGCTACTGCGAAGCATTGAGCAGGCATACTGTCCGTTGCCAGCGTTTTCGCCAGCGGTGGCTGCTATTTTCGCATTGTTTTTCAATGTCCAAGTGGTGAATTTTCCCTTCACGGTGCTTCCGTCCACTTTCACATCCTCGAAGTCCTCAACTTGGGTTTCATATTGCTGCACAGCGAGTTTGAAGCTCACCGAGCCATCGGCACTGCGTGCTATGTCGGAAATACCGAAATCGCTCATTCTGCCATTCCATGAGCAGAGGTTTGGTGTGGTGTTGTCGATGGCGGTCACATTGCCTGTGCCTGGGAATGGGTCGGCATCAGAGTCGGTGGTGCCGCCTGTGGCACGTAGCAGCTGATAATAGCTGTGCTTGGGATTGCAGTTCACCTTATTATATTCCCACACGTCGGCGTTGGTCGAGTCCACACGCCAAATCAGCATACCCTCGCCAGGGAGATATGCGTCCCAGCCTTCTTGCTTTCGACTTTCGAGCAGGAAAAATTCGTTGTCGGTATTGCTATCGAGTCTGTAGCCCTTGTTGCTGGATGTGATGGGGCTTACGGTGTAGGTGCCTTTCTTATTCAGTTTCTCCGGGGTTGAGAATCCTGCCGCATAACGCTCGTAGGCGCTGTATGTGCATGGGGTGCGGCTCTGGTTGAGGTAGCTGCCTTGCGCCATCAGGCTCCATTTGCCCGGCGTCACGCTTGAGCCGCCGCTACCTGTGCCATCGGTGTCGTAAAGGTCGGCTATGCCCAGCACATGGCTGAACTCATGGCAAATGGTGCCAATGCCGTCGATGATTTTCGACTGCGGACGGCCGAAAAGTTCGGTGGAGCAGGCGTATCTGCCAAATCTCACGCCATCGAGCGATTTCGACAGCACCGTGGAGGCGTGAGGCCAGAGCAGTCGGCTATCGTTGCCCGAAAAGTTGCTACCGCCACCGGCAAAGAGGAAAAACACCATATCCACGGTGCCATCGCCGTCGCGGTCGTAGTCTTTATAGTTCACCAATGAATCGGCCGCGTCAAGAGCGGCTTCCACCAAGGCTTGCGCATTGTTGGCTTGGCGTGCATCGTATTGGGAATAGTTGATGGTCACGGGACCCACCACATCAAATGCTGGGTCGAATTCGCCAGCCGAACTGCTGTAGAAGTAATCGCGTACCGAACCGGTGTAGGGAATTAATTCAGGGAATTGGGCGTTGCTCATGAAGCCCTTGTAGTCTTTCTGGTTAATCATGTCATTAAATAAGGTGTGCGCATCATCGAACACGAATGGGCAATCGTTATACGCCACCAAAATCACCAATCCTCGGAAATTTTTATAGTCATATCGCCCTGTGTTGCCGTGCAGGCGGCGTTTGGCGCGCTTGGCTGCCACGGTTTTTGCATCGGGGGCAAGGTAGCGTGTGGTGGTGGCGAGGGCAGCCTTTTCCACTGGCGTGCGCATGTTGGCATCGTGAGCCACTATTGTGCCAGCCACAAGCTCGTTGTTCTGAAGTGCCGCATATTTGTAATATCCGTCATCGGCATCTTTCACCACGGTAAACCCGTCGGCAGTGGTACTGAAACTAAACCATTCATCGCCATGAAGTAGTAATGTGAGGGTGGAGCCATCGGGCTGCGTCACCACCGAGGAGTCGGGGCAAGCCACCACAGCATTGGCACTGCAATAGCCACACAGTAGCCCCAGCAACACCATCGCTCCTTTGAGCATTTTTTTAAATTTTAGAAATCTCATAATCTTATGGTGGTTAATAACCATTATTTTCTAAAAAAATCGCAATAAACACTAATGCGACCCAACAAAGATACTAATTATTATTAGTAAAACACGCTTTTTTTGATACTAATTTTACATTACCACACATTTTTTCTAAAACCCTTAACCCAAATCGCCTTCTAATCAAAAATTTCACACCACCAAGCACTTTGCACAAATTCACAAATATGCGCAAAAAAACCGCCCTCAACGAAAGCGGAACCCGAAATATTCTGGGAAAAATAATGTGTTAACGAATGTCGCCACCCTGCGCGCGTCGGCTCTTGAACTGGCTGGCAGGATTGACCGACGGACCTCCCGACGGTATGGCGTAGCCCGAATGGGAGTCGCGGCTGTTGTAAATGAGTGCTTCCACAATATTATATATCAAGCCACCCACATCCACCGTCAACGGCGCGCCAAAGATCTTGAATGTGGGTGCCACGATAGGCACGGTTCTCCATGTGTGGGTGTATGCGTCGTAGTAGCGTTGCGCACCCACCGCCAAACTGAAGCTGTCGGAAAATTTATAGCCGAGCGTTCCGCCATACACGGCATTTTGCAGCAGCCCCATTCCACCCACCGAATGGTATCGATGGTCGAAGTAATACTGTCCGAAGGCGTTCACGCTCAATGCATCGGTGAGTTGGTAACTGCCGTTCACATACAGTCCGAAATCGTTCCACGCCGAGCGTCCCATATGGTATTTCACCACATTAGCACCCACACCGAGCGTAAGGCGGTCGATAGGCGTGGCTTGCAGTCCGAGGCTGCCTGTTCCGATGTTGCCCAACGCAGGATAAGCAGTGTAACTGCCACTGCCAATCAAACTCAAATTCTGGTCGAGCCTCAGCACCTCGCCTCCTGCGCTCCAGTCGCGGCTGAAGGGATTTCCCCTAAAATCGAACTCACTGGCGGCACGATACACCTGTGGTTTCACACTCAATTCGGGTGTGGATTTGAGGCTGTCGGAGAGTTGGGAGAGTTTGTAGTCAAGTTTGAGCGGTTCGGGTGGCGTGTAGTTGTTCAGTTTCGGTGCCACGATATTGGGCGTGATAATGGAAATCTGCGGCGAGGGAATTATCTTCGACGCTATCGACATCGGAACAATGGACTGAAAGCGAAATGTGGTGTCGCTCTGGGCAAAACCGCCCAAAGCACCAACCGCCCAGCAGGCTGCGAATATCCACGCACGCATCTTCATCGCCACAAATTTACAAAAAAAATTACTCAGCACCACAAAATGCGCTTTTTTTAGTGCAAATTGATTGTAATTCAAATATTTTCACTAAATTTGCACCCGAAAACTGAAAGGAGGTTGATTCTTAAACCCGTCAGAGATACAGATAAATTACATATAACCATCTGATTACAGGCTATTTCCGCAATGCCTGCATCGTGCTGAAGCCACTCGATATGAGAGGGGCGCAGTGGTCGGTGAAATATATCCTAAGCGGAAAATCAATACTAAATTTATATATATACGAGGTGGAAGGCATCGTGCTTTTTACCCCCACGGCTGAAAGGCGCATTATGCACCAGTGTCCGTTATTTGTAGCGACGCACACTTTAGCGCGTCGAACTACAAGTGAAAATTAATAACAAATCAATATAAAAACAACAATTTAAAACTTTTAGAATTATGATCGTAGTTCCTGTAAAAGAAGGCGAAAACATCGAACGCGCCCTTAAGAAATTCAAACGTAAATATGAAAAGACCGGTATCGTAAAAGAACTTCGTGCCCGTCAACAATTCGACAAGCCATCTGTAATCAACCGCAAGAAAATGGCTAAGGCTGTTTACGTTCAAAAGCTTCGCCAAGTAGAAGACTAATCAAAGTCTCCCACTTTCGGGTAAAAGCAAAATAGGCTGCCCCACTCCCACGAGTGCGAGTAGCCTATTTCCTTTCCACCCCCATCACCCTCCACCCTCCCTCATTTCCCCCATTTTTGGCGTGCTATAGCACCGAACGATATGAGATTTTTTTTGCTGTTTTAGAAATTATTATTAATTTTGCACCGACAATACTAACATGTGAGGCTCTCCAAGCGGAGATTAAAAGGGAATCAGGTGAAAATCCTGAACAGTCCCGCTGCTGTAAGTTTCCTGAAATAGTATCGTTTCACACAATATGCCACTGGTAAATTTCGCTCTCAGCGACTACATCACCACCGGGAAGGCGTGAGGCGATGGAAACAAAGTCAGAATACCTACCTCTACATGCAGCCTTGTTATGGTTCACGTGGACATGAACCGAGGCAGCAACACCCAAAATGATGTGGTCGCAACAAACCCAACATTTTTCATTTTGACAGCAGATTGCCCCACCACGCGCTGTGTGGCATTGTGCCTTTTTGAGGAAGCCTCTATCACATCCACGCGAACTTTTAAAAAAACGGAGTTTGTTATAACACAATTATATTATAAACTGTTTAAAAGTTCAGAAAAAATGAAGAAAATTTACACGCTTCTCTTCGCACTTTTGTGCGCAGCAACAATGGTGGCACAACAACCAAATGTGGCACGCAATCAATCAGTTAAGAAGGCTCCAACTAATGCAGCAGCTTTCTCTTTCAACGACATCCAAAACTGGACTGGCGAAGGTAGCAAAATTGCCGCTATGGCACTCAAGTGGACCAACAGCGAAAATGCTTTGGTGTTCGGTTACCGCTTCGAAGGCACCAAGACTGGTGAAGAAATGGCTATCGACATCGTTGCCAACAACCCTCGCCTCTTTATGCTGATGCAAAGCGGCACCGCTTACGGTTCTGCTATCGGTGGATTTGGTTGGGACACTGACAACAATGGTTTCTCTCTGAAGAACACCAAAGAGGTGGTACAACCCGATGCAAGAGGTATCTACGAAATAACTTCTGGCTACAGCTTCGACTCTTACACATCAGTAAGCAAAACCGACTACTGGAACAGCGGTTGGAACAATGGCTTCTGGAGCTACAACTTGGCTCAAGGCGACACCCCAAGCGATATGAACTGGGCTTCTACTGGCTGCTCTGGCCGCACACTTTCCGACAAGAGCTGGGACTTGTGGATCTACTCTTTAATGACTGGCCCTGGCGAATGGGGAGCACTGGTGTCAGCACCATCTAACCAAACTCAAACTGGTGTGGAAGACGTGCAAGCCAACAAAACTGTGGCTGGCGTGAAGTATGTGAACCTCGCTGGTCAAATGAGCGAAACTGCTTTCAGCGGTGTGAACATCGTGGTTACCACCTACACCGACGGCACTACAAGCACTGTTAAGGTAATCAAGTAAAATCCTCACCGTCATGAAGAAGTTTTTTTCATTTCTCGCTTCTGCCGCTTTGGCAACATGTGCCTATGCACAATACACCAACGGCGTGTTTCTGCTGAATGAGGACTGGTTTGGACACAACTCCAGCACCGTGAATTTCTATTCCTACGCTGACGGCGCAATCCAGTATCGTGTGTTCCAAAAGGAAAACGAAGGGAAAACCCTTGGCAACACCACCCAATTCATGGCGCAAGATGCCAACAACATCTACTTCTGCTCTAAGCAAAAATATGGCTCTACTGGCGGCAGATTCGATATTGTAGATGCCAAGACGCTCAAGTTGAAGCAGAGTTTTGCCACTTTCGCTGGTGGCGGCGACACCCGCGCTTGCTACCCTTTCAGCGACACTAAGGTGTATGTAGGCACCACCAAGGGCTTGTATATCTACAACCCCGCTACTGGCGAAATCACATCCACTCCTATCAGTGGCACAGATGCTAAAGAGCCAGGCGAAATGGTGGAAGCCAACGGCAAGCTCCTTGTGAGCGCATTAAACAAGGGCATCTATGTAATCGACACCAATACCGACCAACTCGAAAAGACTATCGAGCTCGGCAAGGGTGCTTGCACGCTCTTTAAGATGAACGATGAAGTGTGGGCTGCTGTGAACAACTGCACCTGGGGCACTCCTTCTGCTTCCAACATTGAACAATTTGTGGAAATCGACACCCAAAGTTTCGAGGCTAAGACTCCTGTAACCGTGCCTATGGCATGTCAGAACTCTTCGTTTGCTTGGAAAAAGACTTCTCCTGCTATCGATGCAAAGAATAGGGTGCTCTATTACGCTCCTGTCGATTGCGGCAACTTTATCAGCAAATACGATATGAATACCGGTGAGTTTACCCAAAACTTCATCACCATTCCACAAGGTCAACAAATGTATGGCAATGTGTGCGACCTCGACCCCAACACTGGTAACTTCGTGGTTGAAACATTTGTGGACTACAGCTCACAAAACTACTATCTCCACATCTACAATAAAGATGGCGAGGAAGTGGGCGAGCAAATCCAGCTCACTAAGGGCTACTGGTTCCCAGCTATGGTGATGTTTGCGAAAGCAGAGCAAACTCCTACCGGCATTACCGACGCCAACGCTGAAAAGACTGTGGCTTCGGTGAAATATTTCAACATTTCAGGCATGAGCAGCAACGAGCCATTCGAAGGCTTGAACATCGTGGTGACCAACTACACCGACGGTAGCCAATCAGCCGTTAAGAAAATGATGAAATAATTCCTCACACGGAAAAAGCGAAAATAATATATAGTAACACCAAAAATGGCACCCATCCGCGATTGGACAGGTGCCATTACTTTTTTCCCCACATCCCCCCACAAAATAAGAAGGAGTGTCAAATCGGCTCAGTGGAAAATTTCTGGGGATAGATTGTGCATTGTTGCCGAATCGTGAATGGAATCAAAAACAAAAACATAAAAAACAGCCTTGGGGCAACGTGGAATGCTTCG
>OJAM01000647.1_pt1 | contig 14599 bp, 21 predicted proteins | sample 1589071 | NCBI WGS metagenome assembly OJAM01 (sample SAMN03283243) | human gut metagenome | biome: human-associated habitat; material: feces | host: Homo sapiens | place: Peru | collected 2012
TCTGCGCCACCTGCGCCGATTTCTGCAGCCGTCACGCCATAACGCTTACCCGCGACTATCACATGATCGCGACCAAGGAAGAGGATTTGCTCGTGACCGGCAGCTTTATAAAGGCTCCGCCGAAGAAGCCCGCCGCGCCCGCAGTGGAGAAGAGTTCGGAAACGGCCTCAGCCGTCAAGCCGCGCGGCGACGGCGTTGACCGCGTCGTCATACACGCATTTGTCGAGCTTTGAACATGCGCCGCAGCCCGTGCAGCCGTGTATCGCGGGCTTGCCGAGATAATATATCTCGGCCGCGACGCCGTTTTTCTCAAGCGACTTCTTCACTTCGCTCAGCGCGGTATAGGTGCATCCGAACTCATTCGGGCTGCCGTTTATCAAAAGCACCTTGCTCATTCCTTATCCCTCAAATTCGCAGATATAGCCTATCGTGCCGCTATACGCGTCGGGGTAATCCGCCACGGGGGCGTTGCGGCTGTCGTTATACACCCAGCCGTCGGCGTACCAGAGCATGACATAGTTCTCACTGACGCCGTCATAGCTGTCGAAATACGACGGCTCGCCGGACGCCCAAGGATAATAACTGACCTCCTCGGTGGTCTCCCACACGAGAGTGCCGTCCACGCGGTGGCAGCCGATCCAGAACTTGTTCGCGCCGGAATTGCGCGCCAGCTCCACGACCTTGGCAAACTCCGCTTCGTCGCTGATGACGACGAGATGCCCGCCCAGCGCCTCGCACTTGGCGCGCGCGTCGGTCCAGCTGATGTCTTCAATAAAGACCTGATAGGTGGACTCCTTCGGCTGCTCCGGTTCAAAATCGGCAGTCTCTGTCATTTCGACAACGGTGGCAGCGCCTGCCTTGGTGCCGCTCTCGTCCACCGCGATATAGGTCTTGTGCAGCACGCGGCTGATGCAGATGTTGTCGCCGTCCGCAATCTCCGCCATGCCGGAGAAATCCGCGCGCGCCGGGTCAAACGCGTCGGTCATGCCGAGCGCGGCAAGTGCCTTGCTCATTTCCACGATGTATTCGGTCTTGAAGCGCGGCAGTCCGGCATTCACCGTTTCGGCGGTCATGCCGTCCAGCAGCGCGCCGAGCTTTTCGCCGTCGAGCGATGCAACATAATCGGCAATCGACATTCCCTCGCGCGGCAGCAGCGCCGCAAACGCATAGCGTCTGCCCTGATAGTACTTGACAAAGCCGGTGGTGTCCGCATCCGCGAGATAGCGGGATTCCTCGGAATACATCATATCCGTGTCCTGCTTTGTACCGTCGGCGGCGGTGAAGGTCGCCTTCCGCACCTCATTTTCACGGTAGATATTCTCCCACTTGGCGTCGAGCGCAAGCGCGTTGACCAGATACATCACCGCATCGGGCGATACGCGGTCGAGGGTGGCGCCATACTCCGCGTTCAGGGCCGTGCTGCCCACGGCTTCTCCCTCCGCCCGGGAGAAATTGCCGTCCAGCTTGGCGGCTTCATAGGTGTACCCGTGGCCGTCCAAGGTGAAATCCACCCGGGCGATCGTGCCGTCGTAGATGCAGTAGGTGACATTTTCCGCGCCCTCCGGCGCGTCGATCACGAAGCCGAGCTTTTCTTCAAAGTCCGCCGCGCTCTGCACATCCTCGAACGGCGAGCCGACCATGAGCGGCGGTTCATCCCTCTCGCTGTCTCCGGCAAAAAACGGATGCAGAAAGCCGATCGTAAGGGTCGTCACCAGCGCGAGGCATGCAGCCATCGCGCTGTACCGCTTCCACCGTGGCGTCGGGCAGCGGGCGGGGAGCGGCACGGTCTTTGAGGTCGCATTGCCTTCCGCCGCGGGCGCATCAACGTTCCCCTCCAGAGCAGCCGCGCGCTGTGCCGCCGCTTTTTTCAGGATGTTCGCGTACATTCGCTCCTGCGCGCCGTCCTCCGGCTCGATCGCGTCAAAGGCTTTTTTCACTTCGTTTTCGCTCATGCGCCCTCACCTCCCAAGGTCAGCTTCAGCTTTGCGCGGGCGTCGCGCAGTTGATTCCGCACGGTCGACGGCGGCCGGTCCAGCATCGCCGCGATCTCGTCGGTCTGGTAGCCCTCGTAGTAGTGCAGCCAGACGACCTCCTTATACTTCACCGGCAGAGCCATGACCGCATCCGCCACTTCCCTTTTTTCGTCCGGCTCCGCAGCGGTCTGCTCGGTCTCCTCGTCAAGGTCTATCACCTTCTGCCGCCACCAATGCTTGAGCCTGTCCTTGCAGAGATTCATGGCGGTGGTCGTCAGCCACGAGCGCTCGTGCCGCTCGTTTTCAAAGGAAACGTCACTTGTCATGGCTTTGACGAAGGCATCCTCCGTGCAGTCCTCGGCGTCCTGCGCGTTTTTCATAAAGGCATAGCAGACGCGGTAGATGGCTTTGAAGTGCCGCAGATAGAACGCCTCAAAATCCCCCTGCATGGCTTCGCCTCCCTTTTCCCATAAAGTGATACGATTCAAGCGTACAAATTGTCGGGCGAAATGTCAAGAAAAAGAACACGTTCCATGCTCCGGTCGGTCCTCCGCCGTCCAATTCTTAGGGTTGGTATCGTCCGGTTCAAGCCCCGCCAGAATGGCTTCGTAGTGCGCCGCCTTATCCTCCATATATTTCACGGTGGCTTTGGCTTCCTCCAGCCGCCTGTAGGCTTCCTCCCGCTGCTTGCGGATGATGGCGTACCTTGTCCGCAGATTCTCCTCGGATTCCTCCAGCAGGCACAGGCGACAGTATTCCTGAATGTCCTCGATGGACGCGCCGCAGCCCTTCAGGCACTGGATGCCCTGCATCCAGTTGACCGACTCCTCGTTGAACACCCGGAGGTTGCCGCCGTCCCGCGTGCAGGGCAGCAGCCCCTTGTCCGTATAGAACCGCAGCGTATGCTCCGTGACGCCGAACAACTCCGCCATCTGTTTAATGGAATAATACATAGCCGCACCTCAAATTTTCTCTCGACTTCGTGTTACTCGAACTTGTTACAATGATTATAGCATAGCGGTCACACCTATTCTTTGCCGTGTAGACGCCCTTGCGTTCGGCTACGAACAGGTGTCGTTCACACGCTTTTACTTCTTGCGGTCTTGCGCGAAAAAACCAAGTGCGTCCTTGAGAATATTGTTCGCGGTCCGCAGTTCGGCATTTTCCCGTTCAAGTTCGCGGATGCGAATTGTCTGCTCTTCCGCGCTCAGCGGCTTCGCGGGCGGTGTATTTCGGCGTATGCTGCGCCAGTCCGCCAGCGTGAAGTACGCGATGCCGAGCTGCTGTGCAGCCTTCTTCACGCCGATCTCATCTGACAGCTTCAGCGCTTCTTCCTTGAATTCTTTGCTGTAATGCTTCATTGCGATTCCCTCCGTCTCTGCTTCTTCAGTTTAACAGATTTTTGGGGAATTTGCGACTGCACTTACAGGGTACTACTCCAGCGGCTGAAATACGGTTTGACCGCAGCAGTTTGAGAGAAAAGCGGGGGAAAGGATGGAGCCCATCCTTTCCCCCGTCGCTCATAGCCCTGTATAAACGGTGTGATATTGCGGCAGCAGCGCCTCGATCTTCTTGTGATAGCCCCGCTCCCAGAACAGACATTTGGACGGATCGACGCCCAGCTTGTCGCCCGTAAGCGCCAGCGCCACCGCGCGGCAGCCGCCGTTGCAAAGCTCAAAATAAGCGCAGCCCGCGCATTTTGTATTTTTCTCGCGCAGCGTGCCAAGCGTGGTGCACACCTCGTCAAGATACGGTCCGCCGGAGAGCAGCCGCGAAAGGGGCTCCCGCTTCGCGTTGCCGAGAATATCCCCGTGCTGCTCGTAATAGCCCGACATCTGGTGGCAGGGGAACACATTGCCGTTCGCCGCGACGGCGACCATGCCGCGGTTTCCCTTGCACACGGGCGCGCTGCTCCGATACTCTCCCGCGCAGGAGTTGACCGCGGTGAGCGTGTAAAACCCCGAGCGCGGATAGAGCGTCCCGAACTGCCAGACCGTCAGGTCCATCGTGTGCTCGCCCTGTGCATATTTCTGCCAGAGAAGAAGCGCCTCGTCATAGTATTCCTCAAACGTGAGGCAGGCGTCGCCTGCGTTCTGTACCCAGCGAGGAGCCTCCGTCGTGCGGATGATGCGCATTTCCGCCACGCCCATGCCGTCCAGACGCTCCGCCGTTTTCAGCATGGAATCGCGGTTGCGGCGGTTCATATTCGTCTGCACCTTGACGGGGAAGCCGTTTTCGACGCACAGCCGGATCGCGCGCAGCGCAGTTTCCTCCGCGCCTTGGTGTGCGCGCATCCAATCGTGATAGCCGAGGCCGTCAAAGGATATTTTCATGAGCGGGACGCAGCCGATGGCCTTCATGCGGTCAAGCGCCTGCCGGTCGATAAAATACCCATTCGTGTTCAGCTCCTCGACGTACATGCCGCGCGCGTAGATGCCCTCGAGAATCTCGAAGAAGCTCTTGTGCAGCATCGGCTCGCCGCCCGTGATGGTGAAGGCGTTGATGCCGCAGTCGCGGGCCTGGTCGAGAAGCCGGTCCGCCTCGTCCATGCTCCACTCGCTCATGAGCGGCGCGTTGTCGGCGGCGTTGAAGCAGTGGATGCAGTTATAGTTGCATTTGCCTGTGATCATCCAGTTCATCGCTGGGAAATAGCGGTTCGGACAGAGGCGCGGCCGGCTCCAGTCCGACAGCACGTCGCCGTTTTCGGCCTTTCGGATGAAGCCGTCTGCCAGGAATTTGCGGGCCAGCGGGCTTTCCGCCTCGTCCGGCAGCTCGCTTCGCCCGTCGCACTCCGTCAGAAACGCAAACTCCTCCGCCGTCAAGCCCTTAGCGTTGCGCTCGCCCTTGATGTAATACGCATAGGGAACGAGCATCCACGAACGCAGGGCGATATAGGGGTTCAAAATATAACGCATAGTCTATGTCTGAATCCGTTCATTGGTCCTTGTTATTGCAAAGCCAAAGCCCTTTTTCAATAGAGCACCAATAGCAATTATTGCAATTCATCATCTTTCCGCATACGCCGCACCTGGAAATACCGCCGGAATATCTCGTCGCACGCACTCCGCAGCGTTTGCATTCCCAGTACCCGCATGAATAGCCGGCGGAAACGATCAATCTTCCGTCGCTCTTGCGGCAACCGCCGCCGGACACATTGTTAAGTTCTTCATCCGCAAGCTCTCCTGCTTTGGGATGCATGATTTCAAAATACGCAGCCGCGCTCTCATCTGTCATTTCCATGCCGTTTTCCTTTGCGAGAGTCAACAGCGCTTCGGGAGTTTCCGCCGCCTTTGCCTTTGCGAAAAGTTCTTTATTGTTTTCCATAAAAAGCTCCTTCTCAGCACTTTATGACATGCGACTCGCTCATCTTTATTTCGCTTCCGTCGTGGATTTTCAGGGTATAATACCATCCGTCGTTTTCATAGCTTCTCTTCACGACCTTGCCGGTGGCGGTTATCCTGGTTGCTCCCAACCAGCTATGGATGTATAATACGGTTTCGCCCACAGCGAATCGGGGCTGTGGTCTGCCGGCGTCATAGCCACCGCCGCAGCCGCCCGATACATTGTCAAGCTCGCTGTCGGAAAGCTCGCCGGTCTGGGGATGCAGCCGGTCAAAGTACGCCTTGGTCTCCTCCTCGGTCAGCCCAATACCGTTTTCCTTTGCCAGAGCCATAAGCTCCTCAGGGGTCTTCGCTTCCTTTGCCTTCGCAACGAGTTCCTTGGTCAGCTCCATGGTTCTCCTCCTTTAATAGCATTAGCATTTGCCTGTCACTTACTCCACACCGGGGTCATCTTCTGTTCGCCGGATGATAGCAATCACGGGGCTCCATCGCCTTCGCCGCCCTTATGGTCAGCTCTATGATCGTTGTCCAGAGGCCGCCCTTGACGGCGAGGGGGTCGACGCCCCAATACAAGCACCGACAGCAAGTACCCTTCACGCCGAAGGTGGAAGGTCCATCCACATAGTGCCTGCACTTATGGCCGCAGGTGGTTTTAAGGCGTCCTCCGCTGGAGTAGCAGCCGCCGCCGGCTACGTTGTCCAGCTCGTCGTCGGACAGCTCGCCGGTCTGGGGATGCAGCCGGTCAAAGTACGCCTTTGCGCTCTCCTCGGTCAGCTCTGCGCCGTTTTCCTTGGCAAGCGCCAGCAGCTCCTCAGGAGTTTTCGTTTCTTTGGCTTTCGCAAGCAATTCTTTGTTCATTTCCATCTTTGAATTCTCTCTGTACAATTTAAAATATTCTTTAGCAGGGTCTCGGATGAACCTTGCATTTTAATACCGTATCGCTCTTGTCCCCAATACTGTTCATACAGTTCCGACAGCGGGGGTCGCTTGCAAAACATCCGGAACAACGCAACACGCCGGTGCTAAAGTCAATACCCCTTTTGCCGCAACGGCTGCAGACATAGTCGGACAAACAGTAGCCGTCCGCCATACAAGTATCGTAGGGGTCATCCGCCCATGGGAGGCAACCGCCGCCGGCCACGTTGTCCAGCTCGCTGTCGGAAAGCTCGCCCGTCTTCGGGTGAAGCAGGTCAAGATACGCCTTCGCGCTTTCCTCCGTCAGCTCCACGCCGTTTTCCTTGGCGAGCGCCAGCAGCTCTTCAGGGGTCTTTGCGGATTTTGCCTTTTCAATAAGTTCGGGTGTAAATTTGTTTTCCATAAAAATCTCCTTGTTTAAGGATGTTTATTTCATGTTAACGGGGTTATTGCAGAGCCACAGCCCTTTTTCGTAGGTACAATACTGACATGAACGGCAGTATGCGTCGACCCCGCAGGTGTTGCAGCATATCATTATGCCGTATTCATAGTATTGGGAGCCGTCATCCTTGCAACGCCATTCATCGCAGTAATGCATTACGGAAACGACAAGCCTGCCGCCGTTATGGCAGCCGCCGCCGGCGACGTTGTCAAGCTCGTCGTCGCTCAGCTCGCCCGTCTGCGGGTGGAGCAGGTCGAGATACGCCTTCGCGCTTTCCTCCGTCAGCTCCATGCCGTTTTCCTTGGCAAGCGCCATGATCTCCTCGGCGGTCTTTGCCGCCTTTGCCTTGGTCAATAATTCCTTGTTCAGCTCCATGTTCGTCTCCCCTCACGATTTAAGATTATTCCGGTGTCCCTCTCCGCAAACGAACTTTGCATGTCAATATCTTGCTGCGCTTATCCCCGATGCTGTTCATGCAGTTCCAACACCTTGGATTGTAGGCAAGACATCCCGAACAGCGCAGTTCGCCGTTGCGCACGATAATACCCCGCGAGCCGCAGCGAGAGCAGATATAGTCCGAGCAATAGCCGTTTGCCATACATGCTTCATAATAGGTGGTACCGCAGCCGCCGCCTGAAACGTTGTCCAGCTCCTCGTCGGCAAGCTCGCCGCTCTGCGAGTGGAGCTGCGCAAAGATCTTCTGCGCTTCCTCTGCGGTCATTTCGATGCCGTTTTCCTTGGCAAGCGTCAGCAGCTCCTCGGGAGTTTTCGCTTCCTTTGCCTTCGCAAGCAGTTCCTTGTTGAGTTCCATCGTTTCTCCTTCTATATTTTTTTGTTCAGCTCGTTGCTGCGGTGCCGGAGTCCTGCTTATTTCCCTCTGCGGTTCTTTGGATTGAGACATTTGAGCGGCGCACCGAGTGTTTCGTATCCGGTCCAATTGGCTTGGTCCCAATGCCTGCACCGGCAGCAAGTACCCATCAGACCGAAGGCGGTGGGGCTTGTATCCTCCTCAAAAAAGCCGCACCGGTACCCCGCGGTGGTCAGAAGGTACCCGTCCTTTGTGTGGCAACCGCCGCCAGCCACATTGTCCAGCTCGTCGTCGCTCAGCTCGCCCGTTTTCGGATGAAGCTGTTCAAAGTATGCCTTTGCTTCCTCCTCGGTCAGATCGATGCTGCTCTCCTTTGCAAGCGCGGCCAGTTCCTCCGGCGTCTTTGTTCCTTTTGCTTTTGCAATCAGTTCTTCGCTGAGTTCCATGGTCGAGCTCCTTTCCGTTATTTTTTTCTGCCAGGGTCCTGCAGATCGCTTTTTTTGTTGAGATCAAGGGAAATTTCGAGCCGCCTGCCGCCGCTCACCGTTTCGAGAGCCTCGTCGTTCAGCGGCTCCGCGTTGGTCTCCTCCGGGATGCTGTTCCGTTTTTCTTCCTTTTTCATTTTGTTCCTCCTTTGATTTATTTGATTGGAGCCTCAAAACACTCCCGAAGCGTTTTGAGGGCATTGCTGTGCAGTATCTTGACGTAGGCGTAGGATACGCCGAGCCTTGCCGCCGTGTCCTTCAGCGACAGCCCCTTGCCGTACCGCAGGACGATCAGGGCGCGCAAACGTTCGTCCAGCCTGTTCAGGGCTTCACCGAGCGCCTGAAGGGATTCCCTTTGCAGCAGGCCGTCGTCTATGCCGGCTGTGTCGGGCAGATCGTCCGGCAGCTCCACGCCGGGACGATGGGTGCGGAAATAGTCGATGACCGTATTCCGGGTGATGGTGTAGAGCCATGTGGAGACCGAGGCGCGGTCCGCGTCAAAGGTCGGGTACTTTTCATACGCCTTCAGGAAAACGTCGCTGACAAGGTCCTCCGCATCGTGCCGGTTTGCGACCTTGCCGAACACATAGCCCCGGACCTTTTCGGAATACGCCGTGTACAGCGCTTCTCTTTCTTCCGTCCGATTCATACCGCGCCGTCCTCATCCGTTCCGCGCCGTTTGATGCGCTTCACCTCTCCCGCGGCGCTCACCTGCGCGAGATCGTCGTCCGGCAGCTCCGCGCAGTATTCGCTCTCGGCCTCGTCGAGCAGCGCCTCCAGCTCCGGCTCGTGCTCGAAGCGTTGGTAATCGAAGAGCAGGGAGAGCGTTTTTTCATTCAGACCGGAGATGCCTCCGGACCATTCCGCTTTTTTGTTTTCCATTTTTTTCTCCTTTGCTTCTTGATACGAACCGGAAGCGGAAAAGGCTAATGCAATCGGAAAATTATCTCAAAAAATCTTCCGCGCGGCTTGTAGCGCCGTTACAAAGCGGCGTCCGGTACGTCGTCCAGCCTTTGGCGGGCCACCAGTTCGGCGAAGAAGCCGTTTGCGGCGATCAGCTCGTCATAGGTCCCGTCCTCGACGATCTTTCCTTGGTCGAGCACGAGGATGCGGTCGCATTGTCTGATGGTGGGCAGGCGATGGGCGATGACAATGCGGGTGCACTTCAACCGGTCCAGTGACTCCGACACCTTTTTCTGTGTGATGTTGTCCAGCGCGCTCGTCGCCTCGTCGAACATTAGGATCTTCGGCTTCGGCGCGATGGCGCGGGCGATCATCAGCCGCTGGCGCTGCCCGCCGGATATGCCGCCCGAGCCCTCCGATATGACCGTGTTCATACCCATGGGCATCCTGCGGATGTCCTCGGCGATGCCGGTCAGCTCCGCCGCCTCCCACGCGTCCTGCTGCGACAGCCACGGCGCAGAGATCACGATGTTGGAATAAATGTCGCCCTGAAACAGCTTTCCGTTCTGCATCACAACGCCGATGCGGCGGCGCAGGGAGCGCAGGTCGATCCGCTCCAGATCCTTGCCGTCGTAATAAATGGCGCCCTTCTGCGGCTTTTCAAAGCCTAAAAGCAGACGCAGCAGCGTGGATTTCCCGCAGCCGGTCCGGCCAACGATGGCGACATACTGCCCCGGACGGATCTTGAGCGAAAGGTCGTCGAGGATCAGCGGCATATTTTCGTTGTACCGGAAGGAAACGTTGTTCAGCTCGATGCCGCCGGACAGCCGCTCGATGACCTGCTTGCCGCCCGAGACCTCGGGGACCGCGTCAAAAAACGGCTGGACCATCGTGAGAATGGGCCTGATCTGCGCCGCGCTCAGCGCGATCCCGGCGAGTGACAGAAACGCGCCGGAGACCATGCCGTAGGCCGTGTTGAAGGCATAGTAATCCGCCACAGACAGGTCGGCTTTCACCGCCATATAATACATGACGAGCGTTCCCGTGAGGCTGATGGCAAGGCTGATGACGGAATTGAGCTTCAGGAACATCGGCGGATCGTACGTCATTTTTGCGCTCTGTGCGTAGAGGTTACCCCATCTCGCGAAGGCGCGCTTCTCCGCGCCCGCCAGCTTGATCTTCTGTATCCCCGTGATCAGCGCGTAGGTCATACCGCTCTCCCGCCCGGAGAGCACCATCTGCTCCGTGCTGATCTTCATTTGTGTCAGGGAGGAGACCACCGAGAAAACGACCGTGACGAGCAGGATCGCCAGCGCCGGTGCGACGAGCGTCGGCGCATAGGCAAAGATCTGCGATATGTATATAAGGGAGAACAGCGAGGTCAGTCCGGTCGATAAGACCGTCGATACGAGCATCCGGCACAGCGGGCCGACCTGCGCCGCGCGGCTGGAGAGCTCGCCCGCGCTGTACTGCTTGAAGAAATCCGCCGGCAGCGACATGACGCGCATCATGGTCGCCGCCTCGACCGATAGATTCAGCTTTGTTTCGATCCGCGCCGTAAGCATGCTCTTTACCGCGGAGAGAAGCAGCGTGCTGACGGAGACGCAGACGGTAAAGGCGGCAAGCGCGAGAAGGATGCGCGTATTCCCGGAGGGCAGCACGCGATCAAACAGCAGCCGGCTGAGCATCGGAGAGAGCAGCCCCACGAGCGACACGGCAAGCGTTGCCAGCGCGATCAAAACGAAGTCGGAGACGGAAAGGGTCTGCACGATGTAGGCCGAGAGCGAAGCGATGTTGAGCTTCTTGAGCGGAAAGGGCTTATAAAACGCGATCGCCTCATCGTCAAACAGGTGCTGATTTTTGCGTGTGATGCGCCGGGACTTTCCGGTTTCATAGTCAAAGAAGCTGTAGCCGGAAAGACCGGACGGAATGAGCGCCACGACCCGTCCACTCTCCGACAGGGTGCCGAGCATTGCGCCCACGGCGTCGCGGTACCAGCCGTCCTCCAGCTTCACCGTGCGCCGCATGATGCCATACGGGCGCATCAGGAACTCAAGCTGCTCATTCACATCCTTGATGCTGTCGGGGACCTCTCGGCTCTTTACATGGTAGTATTTCAATATTTCGTCGATCGCGTCCTTGGTAACGGCGCGGTCGTTGGTGAACGCCGCCTCGAACCGCTTTCCCATCACGGCGGACGCCATGTTCGCAAAGGCTTCGGAAAACGCGTCGTCGTCGTATTGCCTGCGCTCTTTTATCTGTTCGTCAAACCAGCCCATCGTGTCGTCACCTCCTACTCGTTGGACACCAGGCGCGTATAGGCGCCGCCGTTTTTCATCAGCTCCTCGTGCGTCCCGCGCTCCACGACATTGCCCTGCTCCATCACGATGATCTCGTCGCAGTCGCGTATGGTGGATAAGCGGTGCGCCACCACGATGCAGGTGATGCCGCGGTCCTTGATGGAGCGCACCACGTCGTATTCTGTTTTTGCGTCCAGCGCGCTCGTCGCCTCGTCCAAAAGGATGATCGTGGGGTCCTGCGCAAGCACGCGGGCGATCTCCATGCGCTGGCGCTGCCCGCCGGAGAGGTCCTTGCCGCCCTCGGTCAGCTTATACTGATAGCCGCCCTCGCGCCGCATGATGTCCTCGTGCAGCTGGGCATCCCGCGCCGCCATGATCATCTCGAAGTCCTCAATGGAGTTATCCCACATTTTTATGTTGTTTGCGATGGTGTCCTCAAAGAGAATAATATCCTGATCCACCACAGCGAGAGAGCCGGTAAACACGCAGCGGTCGATCTGCGAGATCGGCTTTCCGTCAAACAGGATCTCGCCGCTCCACGGCTTATAGAGGCCGGAGATCAGCTTGGAGATCGTGGACTTTCCGCAGCCCGAAGCGCCGACGAACGCCACGCGGTCCCCGGGCTTGAGCGTGAGGTTGAAATCCCGGATCAGCGGCTCGGCAAGGCGCGAATAGCCGAAGGTGACATTTTTGAGCTCGATGCTGCCGGACAGCTTGCCGTATTCCGTGCTCTCATCGCCGCCGTCTTCCGCAAAGATGTCGTCGTCGGGATAGCGCATCACGTCCTCGATCCGCTCCATATCGGTGCGCATTTCCTGCAGCGTCTGTCCCGCCGAAATGAGCGTCGTTGCGGGGGAAAGGAAAGAGGATAAAAAGCCCTGAAACGCCATGATCATGCCGACGGTAAAACTGCCCTGCATCGCGAGGAACACGCCCGTCATCAGGACCGCGGTGCTGCAGATCGAGCTGACAAGCGCCGGCAGCAGTCCGAGGAGTTGGTTCATGCGCTGGAAGCGGACCTGACTGGTATTGACGCTCGCCTGATAACCCGCCCACTTTTCAAAAAAGCCGTTCTCCGCGCCGCTCGCCTTGATCGTTTCGATCATCTCGATGCCGGCGACGGTCGTCCCGGCGAGCTTGCCCGCGTCGCGCATCTGCACGCGGGTGAGGTTGATCCGCTTTTTTGAAATGACGCTGGAAAGGACCAAGTTGGCGAGGATCGAAACGAGTCCGATGAGCGTGAGGAGCACGCTGTAGCGGAGCATCACGACCAGGTAAAACACCATCATGGCGGCGTTCAGGGCAAGCGGCGCGAGCGTGCCGACAAGCTGCTCCGCGATCATCGCGTTTGCGCTCTGCCGGCCCTGAATATCTCCCGCCATACGCTGTGAGAAAAACGCCATCGGCATGTGCAGGACTTTCCACAGAAAGGTGGTATTTCCCACCATCGCGAGCTTTCCGTTGATCCGGAGGGAATAGACCGCCTGGATCCACGCGACGATGAGCTGAAGCACGCTGATGCCCGCGAGCGCAAGCGTGAAGGACATAAGCCACTCCGGGTTTTCGCCGGTCAGCAGCCGGTCGAGAAAAATACGGGAAAACGCCGGCGTCACAATGCCGAGCAGCGACGAAATGACCGTGGTCAGCGTTACAAAAGCGATCGCGGTCCCTGCGCCGACCAGCCGCTTCTTCGCGTACTGCAGCATGGACTGTGGCTTTCCCTCAGGAGTAAAGCCTTCGGCGGGCTCGAAGAACAGGCAGATGCCGGTGAAGGAGTCGTCAAAGGTCTGCATCGGGACGGAATAGGTCCCCTTTGCGGGGTCGTTGAGCACCGCCTTGTTGCCCCGAAAGCCGTTGAGAACGACAAAGTGATTGAAGTTCCAATGAATGATGCAGGGGAATTTTCCGTTCGCTTTCAGCCCCTCCGGCTCATACCGGTAGCCCTTTGCGGTAAGGCCGTAGCTGCGCGCGGCGCGAAGAATGTTGCGCGCGTTCGAGCCGTCCCGCGAAACGCCGCAATCCAGACGCACCTGCTCGAGCGGGACCCACTTTTCGTAGTAGGCAAGGATCATCGCAAGACTTGCGGCGCCGCATTCCAGCGCCTCCATCTGCATGACAACGGGCACCTTGGCGACGCCCGCCGTGATCGGCGACTTGATCTTTTGTGCTGCTCTCATCTTCGCGCACCTCAGTTCAGGACGAAATCAAGGGGCCTGACGCGCTCGATAATAACGGATACGGTATAAACGCCGTCCTTGAGATCGGGGGTCTCCGCCGACAGGGCGTGCGCCCAATCGCCCGCGGAGAGCCCAATGAGATGGAGCAGATACGGATCGGTGTGTTCGTCAAGCCGGGTGGGCGTGCCCGCCGCATCGGATACGACCACGTATTCGGCTTCACCAACCGAGAGAATGGCCTCGCCGTCTAATTTAGCAAAATCACTCTCGCTCAAATAAACCGTCAAGCGTCCGTCCTCGCAGATGCCGCCGGTTTGTACGGCGGTATCGAGATGCCCGAACGCGCCCCATACGCAAACGCCGATCAGAAGCGCAATGACCGCCGCGAGGAGCATCCATACGCTTGGATTGGAAACGCGGATATAATCATTCATCCGCTCCGGCGATGTGATCTTTTCCATGCTTTTTTGACGAAAGACCGAATGATTCATAACTCCGCACCCCTTGTTCAGAATAAATATAGTCTAACAATAGTGTATCATATTGTGCGCCAAAGGCAAGAAAATCCCAAAAATTCGGATGTATATTTTTAGCTGGATCCGACCCGGCGGCCGCAGGCGGTCTGCTTTGAGCATCCAGGCATCGAGGACCACCGTATGCAGAAGAGTAAAAAACAGATTGCCGTTGAGACGATTGACAAGCCGGAGAGCCGGGAAGGTCCGAATCCCGGACGGCATACAAAAAGCCTCGAAATCCTGCGATTTCGAGGCTTTTTGGCGTTCATAAGCTTTCCAGAAATATTTATCACGCCTTCCGTAAAAGAATATTTTTACAAAGAGTGACATTAAATTTTTGCAAAAATTATTGCTCTTTAGAAGAAATGGAGCCCAAAGTATATGAAAAAGTGCTAAAATGTTGTTGAATCAAATGAAAGGGGAAGCGCAATGTATTTTACCGAAACGATGTTTAATCCTGAGTACATAAATCCGCTGTATTTTAAGCAGCAACAAACGCAAATGAAGAATCCCGCCACGAGAGAATTTACACGCTCCTACAAGGCCCACAACGCCCGTGTGCGGTACGGAACGATGACCAAGGCAGAGTTCACCGCATGGTCGAAGGAAGCGCGTGCAAAGCGTGCAGACTGCGTAGCAGGTAAGCTGTCCCTTGAAGACTTTGTGGCGTGGCTCGACAGCGACAAGCAGCGATAAAACAACGGACTGACTGGCCGTTTTATGATCTCAGAAGAACAGGA
>OJAM01000648.1_pt1 | contig 14590 bp, 10 predicted proteins | sample 1589071 | NCBI WGS metagenome assembly OJAM01 (sample SAMN03283243) | human gut metagenome | biome: human-associated habitat; material: feces | host: Homo sapiens | place: Peru | collected 2012
GACATCTTGCGACAGATTTGTTTTTATATCCATATACAAACGCTCCAAATTCACACCGGCACGGTCAATCTTATTGATAAATATAATTGTCGGGATTTGCAGCTTTTGTAAAGTACTGAACAGCAACTTTGTCTGCGCTTGTATGCCTTCCTTTGCGGATAAGATGAGGACTGCTCCATCAAGCATTTTGAATGTCCGCTCCACTTCCGCAATAAAATCCATGTGTCCCGGAGTGTCAATGATATTGCATTTCACTCCATTCCAGATAATAGATGTCGTAGAAGCCCGGACAGTAATTCCTCTACGTTTCTCTATATCCATAGAGTCCGTTATGGTGTCACCATTATCCACACGGCCGCACTTTTCCGTTGCTCCACTGGCAAACAGCAGATTCTCGGTTACGGAAGTTTTTCCTGCATCAATGTGAGCAAGAATTCCTAAATTTATAATATTCATTTGGATTAAGCAATAATATACTACAGTAGATGCATTGTCGAAACGCACCTTTTAATACCTCCTCGTAGCATATGAGAACTACAGGATTACTAACTCGTATTAATATGTATATTATTACTGCCGCATAACGATTACAAAATTACACAAAAAAATATATCTAACAAAAGTGGGAGGATTTTTTAACTTTTTACCATAGACATTTTATTAGGGAAGCGTAGGTTCAACTGGCAAGTACAAATAAGTAGAAATGTTTGAACAACACCGTTTTAGGAAGTTGAAAAATCAAGTTTCTCTCTCGGTATAGCGTTTATTTTGGCCAATATCTTCTTTAGTTTAGCATTTGTGTATTTCCCATTCGTGTTCTATTTAGCTCCTTATTATGAGTATGTAGCAAGTTACTTATCAAATTCAGCCTCTTTGAGGGTCAAATATGGTTTTGCAAATGGTGACTGACAAGACATAAACAAGGTCAGCAGGAATTTTTTACATAAATGGACATGAATGTATATAACCTAAAATAAGAATAAATTTTAATAAGGGCTGCCCAAAAAGAAAAAAATGCAGTTGCCATCCTATAGATACTTGCAGAAAGGATAAAATTTACTTTTAGACCTTTTGGGATAGCCCTTATTAATACTTCAGATAAAATTCCTTAGGTTATATTTTCAATCCTTTGGACCGGGTTTCCTCCTTGGCATACAGTCCCGGACGCCCGATTATGACATGGTTGGCAACGATACTATCCGCCGGACTGCGTATCTGCGGCGGTGCATTTTCGGGATATTGCGCCTGCCTGTTCCTCACATCTTCCGCTTCCGGCTTGAGCTGTTGCCCTTCATTCTCCTTTTCTGCGACTTCGGGCGTGGGTGGCGCAAGCTCCAGCTGAATTTTTCGGTCAAGGGCGGCAAGTTCGGACTTCAACTGCTTCAGCTCGTCCTCCTTCTTCCACACCTTACCCGCTATCTCCTGTAACTGCGGTATCTCCATCTCCAGCACCTCGTTCTTCGCCTTGTACTGGTCGATGATGGAGGGTATCCTCTCCATCGCGTTGAGGAAGTTGCGGGCGGCGGCCAACGGGTCAGCCATCGCCAGATGCCCGTTGTTGTAGGTGTACTTGTAGTTCCCCTCGACCACGAAGCGGTTGTCGGTGAACTCCAATCCCTCTTTGAGTATCCTTTCGCTCACCACCTTTATCGGAAAACCGTAAAGTTCACCGACCTGCGTGTACAACCCTCCGGTCGTGGCATTCTTGGCTATCTCCTGCAAACGCTTTCCGATGACCTTCTCATCGGCGGAATCCACTCCGTCCACCTTTATTATATTAAGGCGGTTGCCCTCCTTGTCGGTCTGCACCACCGACAGGAAGCGGTTCCAGTCCTCCGTCATGGCATCTATGAAAGCCGTGTTGTTGCGCAACTCGCCGGTCTTTGACTCCAGCTTGAACTCCGAATCACGCTTGCCCTTGTTGAACGACTTGCGTTCCCCTTCGAGCGATGCGATCCGCTTTTCCAGTTTCGCCTTGTCCAACAGGTCGGTATTGCCGGAGAGCAACGCCATGTATTCCGAGAAATTCATGCCCGATTTTTCGTCCATTGCCCCCTCGTCGATGGTACGCGCACCCATCGCACCGCTTTTGAGCTGGCTTATGAAAGTCTGCTTGCAGTGCAGGAGGTTGAACTTGTAGCTGTCCAGTGACTTCTCCACCGCGTAGATGATTACATCCACGTTGTTCCCGGCGAAATGTTTGGCAATCTCATTACCTGCCCTAACTCCGCGTCCGTCACGCTGTTGCAAGTCGGACGGTCGCCACGGCGTATCGAGATGATGGATAGCCACACACCGTTTCTGGGCGTTCACACCCGTTCCGAGCATAGAGGTAGAGCCGAACAGCACACGCACCGTCCCGGCGTTCATGGCGTCTATCACCGCCTTCCGCGCCTTGTCGGTCTTGCACTCCTGAATGAAGCGCACCTCGCTTGGCGGTATACCGTAGTCCTCCGTCAGTTTGCGCTTGATTTCCGAATAGACGTTCCACCCGTCGCCCGGCTGGTATGTCCCCAAATCAGAGAAAACGAACTGCGTGCCTTTCTGGGCGTCGTATTTTTGATAATACTCCGCGATCATCTTGGCACAGTGACTCGCTTTGTTGTCGGGATGATCTTCGTAATTCGGGTCTATCATGCGCATGTCGAGTGCCATTTTCCGGGCATAGTCCGTGGCGATGAGCATCTTCGCCTTTTCTTCCGTTTCCGAAAGCGGCAGCCTGCCCAACAAGGTGGCATCGCCCGTCTTGGCGAACTGCATCAGTTTCTGTATGAAGTCCTCCTGTTCCGGCGTGGGCGGTATATGGTGCAGTATCTCGTTCTTGGCAGGACGGTCAACGCCCACATCCTCCGCCGTGCGGTAGTCCGTGATTTCATTATAGAAGGCGGCAAGCTCCGGCACTTTGATGAAGTAGCGGAAACGCTCCTTCTGGACCACATTGTTCGTCACGTTAAATTCAAAATCCGTCGTCTTCTTGGCAAATATCGCCGCCCAAGCGTCGAAACACCTTATGTCCTGCCGTTCCAGCTCCTTCGGGCGCAGGTACTTGAACAGCAGGTACAATTCAGTCAGTGAGTTGCTGATAGTCGTGCCGGAGAGGAAGGTCGCACCCAAGTCTTTTCCTGTGCGCTCCTGTATGGTGCGTATGGCAAAGAGCATGTTAAGTGCCTTCTGGCTTCCCTCGCTGTTTCCCAATCCCGCCACACGGTCGTGGCGCGTGTTGAAAGTCAGATTCTTGAACTGGTGGCTCTCATCTATGAAGATGTGGTCGATGCCCATCTGCTTGAAATCCACCACGTCGTCCGTGCGTGACTTTATGGCGTGTTCCACCTTCTCCAGCTTCGCTTCAAGGTTGTGCTTGCGCTTCTCCAATCCTTTCAGCATCGCCCGCGACACGTTCTTTCCCTGCTGCCGTAGCACTTCGAGGTTTTCCTCCACCGTGTCAAGCTCTGCTTGCAGGATGCGCTGCTGCAATTCCGGCGACTGCGGTATCTTGCCGAACTGGTCGTGCGACATGATGACGCAATCGTAGTCGTTGTTCTTTATATTATTGAAGAAGCGCACACGGTTGGCGGTCGAAAAGTCCTTCTCCGAAGCGTACAGAATACGTGCGTTGGGATATGCCGCCTGATAGGTGGCTGCAATCTCCGCAACGTTGGCTTTCAGCCCGATAATCATCGGCTTGTGTGCCAAATTCAGACGCTTCATCTCATGCGCGGCGATGCACATTATCAGCGTCTTACCGGTTCCCACCTCGTGGTCGCAAATTCCGCCGCCGTTCTGTTTCAACATCCAGACGCAATCCATCTGTGAGGGATAGACGCTCTTGATACCCCGGCTTGCCAGCCCTTTCAGGTTGAGGTCGGGAAAGGTCTGATGGGAGCCGTCGTAGCGCGGGCGCACGAAACAGTTGAACTTGCGGTTATACATCGTCACAAGCCGCTCCTTGAACTGCGGCGACTGCTCTTCGAGCCATTCGGAGAAGCCGTTTCGTATCTCGTCAATCTTGGCGTTGGCGAGTTGTATTCCCTCGCTGTCGCGCATCTTGATGTCGTTGCCATGCTCGTCCTTGCCGATGGACTTCATCATGTCAGGGCAGGTGTTGTGCAGGGCGTGTTTTAGGAGGTGCATACCGTCATAGTTCCGGTAATACCCCTTCACCAGAAACTCGTCCGTGATTTTCATGGTGCGGTAGCCGCACACCACCGAAAACTCGTCCATGCTTGCGGAATAGGCGATTTTCACCTCCGTGTCGAACAGCCGGCTCATGTAGGCGGCATAGACACCCGTCGGAATCCAGCGTTCCCCGAAATTGAAGTCCAGATCCTCGAAGGCGATGCGCTGCGGCTCGGCATCTTTCAGAGCCTCCAACGCCTGCTTCACCTCCGGCATACGCTCATTTTCGGGATTGTCACCCATCCATGCCTCTATGCGTTCCGCTTTCTCTATGACATTTCCGGCGATGAAACGGTCTTTGATTTCGTAACCGGTCACGAGCGGATTGTAGTAGATGCGCCCTTGCAGGGCAGTGAGCAAATCCTCCGCCGTGCTGTCGGTTATCTCCCGCATATAGTCGAGATTGACCGTACCATATTTGTTGAGCGACGCAGACAGGGCTTCTTCGGGAGAGCCTACGTTGGCATGGCTCTCCACCGCGAAGGAAACAGGATGCTCGAAGATGTCCGCCTTGACGAACTTTCCGTTTTCCATCCGTTCCAGCGAAAGGATGTCGCGCCCGCCCGCATCCATCATCACTAACTTCACGTTCTGCTTGGCGTTGAGGTTGCCGTAGCGCATGACAAACTCATCGTAACAGGTATTCAGATGCTCTCGCCACGGAACATTTGCCTCGCGCCGGAGCGATTCATAACGGTACAGACGCTCGTAGGCGTCACGCAGCGACACATACAACAACGCCTTTTCCTTCTGGTATCCTTTCAGGTCGAGCGGCTGGAATGTCGCCCCGTATGGCGTGATGTCTTTCAGGTAGCCGATGTTATGACGCCCCCGGTCAGCCACCAGCGACCCTTCGCGCAGGTGCATCTCCGGCGTGCGGTGGTAGGCACGCGGAGAAAGGTCCACGACTTCCTCCTTCGGCTTTTCCGCTTCGATGTCGGGGAAAAGGAAAGTCCCCACCGCTTCCGATGGGGTATCTGTAACGGCAGGTGCGGCGACTGCCTCCGGCTGTGTTTCCTCCTGTCGTGGCTGCTCACGGGAAGTTTCCGGCACGGCTTTCACTTCCGTCTTTTCCGCCACTTGTTTCTCGTTATGCTGCCTTGCCAGTTCCCGAAGTTCTTTCCTACGCTCCGGCGTCAAACCCATCATCATTTCATAGAAACCGTTGATGGGAGGATTGGTATCCCAGTCCAGTGTGGCATAGATGTCGTCCGGGTCGGCAGGCTTGGCGGTGTTCTCCGCTTTCACCTCCTTATTCTCCATTGCGGGTTTTGCAGTTGGAGCTGTCGGTGTAACCGTGACTTTCGGTTTGGGCGGAGTGGACTTTGCCGTAACTGCCTTTTTCACCGTCTTTTTCTTTTTGGAGGTTTTCGGTTGGCTGACCTCTTCCGTCATCCCCCAGAGGTCAAGCAGGGTGAGCTGCACGCCTGCGGAATATTGCGGGCGCGGTTCTATCTCCGGCTTTTCATCTGCGGGTTGCGGCTTTTCTGTCGGAGTTTCCACCGTCTGCGCCGAGGATACTGTTTCCAATTTTATGGCAGGACGCTCTACTTTATTTTGAACGGCAACTTTTTCTTCCGTTCCTGCCTGCCGGATTGAACCCGAATACAAGCGCATGGCAAGCCTGTAATGGAAATCCTCGTCGAGCATACGGCGCAAATCCCCGGCGATGCCTGCTGCCTTGCCCTCGTGCAGATAAACCATAGCGGGCTTCCCGTAGGGGTCTGTGTCAAGTTTCGCCATCGTATGCACGATGCGTTCCGGGTGGTGGATGAAATAGGCGTTGTCGGTCAGGGCGGTTTTCGTGTCCGTCTGTATCACGGTCATCAGCCGCTCGTCCTGCGACATTTCCTTCTTGCTGAGGTTCTTTTGCAGGACAATCAGGTCACTGCCCACCTCCGTGCCCGCGTTGTCCGTGAACAGCTTGTTGGGCAGGCGTATCGCGGATACCAGATTGGCCTGACTGAACAGCTCGTTACGCACGGAGGTCTTGGTGCTATTCAATACCCCTTGCGAGGTGATGAACGCCACGATACCGCCGTCACGCACGGCATCCAGTCCTTTGAGAAAGAAATAGTTGTGGATGGTTTTCTGGGCGGAGCGTCTGCCGAAAGAGTCGCTCCGCTGAAACTCCGCGTCGAACACGGCAATGTCACCGAACGGAATGTTGGACACCGCCAAGTCGAAATAATTGTTGAACGGTCTTTCGATTTTCTCAAAACCGCAGGTGCGCATTTTCTGGTCGGGATAGAGATGCCTCAAGATTGTACCCGTGAGCAGATCCTTCTCGAAAGCCATCACATCCGCATTGGGGCTGTGCCGCAGCATGGAATCCACGAACACGCCGACACCTGCCGACGGTTCGAGCATACGGGCGGGGCGGACGCTGTAATCTGCCAGCACGTCCGCGATGGTGTCGGTTATCTCTTTGGGGGTGTAGAAAGCGGTCAGCACGGACGCTTTCAGCGAATCCACAAACCGCTTGTACTCTGTTTCGTCCTTGCTGTTCTCACGGATAAGCCTGTGCAGCTCCACCGTCGGGGCGAACAGTTCGAGGTCGGATTTCGCCCACCGGACGGCATCCGTCAGTTCCTTTGCAGGGTTGAGGATACATTTCAGACCGCCGAAACCGCAGTACCTTTGAAGTATGGCACGCTCTTCGGTTGTCGCTGTCCTATTTTCCCTGTCAAGGATGAATGCCGTCCGTATCGCCTCGATGTTGTCCCGCAGTTTCTGTTTGCGGTTAAACGCCATATTCGTCTAAGTAAAGGACGGTTGCTCCCGTCAGCTCCGTGTAGAGCAGGTCGTAATCGGAAGACAGGGCGAAATTGTCATCCGAGAGGTCATAGACGGAGAACACGTTGCCGACAAGCGGCAGCAGTTTCAGGACAAAGGCTTCACGCTTCTCTTCCGGCACTTCATCGGCAAACTCGTTTTCCACGACTTCGCGGAGGATGGCGTAACGGGAATAATGCAGCCCGCGCAGCAGCGTGTCCATCGCCAGTTCCTGCGCACCATCGGCGGGATAGCCTTCAAGCCGTGCCCTCTCATACGTTTCGGCGGCACGGTCGGCCCGTTCCCGTATGAAAGCGGTGTCGTCAGCCTGTTCAAACTTGTTCGTGCGGAGATAGTCCAGCAGGTACAGACCGTAATAGGAAAAGTCGGTCTGACCCTCGTTTTTCTTCTTGTTGTTCATTACTTTGGATTTAGCGGATTGATAATTAACGGGATAATCGGTTGGAAAAAGGAAGAAAAAGGCACTCGGTATCCCTCCGAGTGCCACCACTAAATCCAAAGTATGAGTGTAATCCGGTATCGAAGAACAATTCATTACTCTGAACAAGTGGCAAAGTTAATACTATTTCTTCCGTCCTGAAAATTTCTTGTCCTTTTTAGCCTCCGGGAACACAAAAGTCGTGTTATATTCCCCGTCAAAGGCGACAACAGCATCGAAACTCTTGCCCTGTTTGCTCTTGAACCCTTTGAGCAGCTTGGTATGCCCTTCGGTGAGCAGGTCTTTGATTTCATCGTCGGACAGGGTGCGTCCCGCTTTCAGCCGGAACACGGGCAGTCCGCACTCCGTGTTGTCGCAGCGTACCACCTTGCCGTAGAACCGCATCCTGCCCGTGCCACACTTGGGACACGCGCAGCCGGAGTCACGGCTGCCGAAGAGCTTGTCGCACGAGATCAGTTCGGAGGTTATCTCACGTGTGTACGCCTCTATCTCCTTGCGGAAGGTGTCGTCGGACAGTTCCCCGCGCTCGATACGCGCCAGCTCCTTTTCCCATTCGCCCGTCATGGCAACATCGGCGATGCGCATCGTCTTGACGACGGAATTGAGGGCAAGTCCTTTTTCGGTGGGAACAAGCGACTTCTTGCAGCGTTCCATGTAACCGCGCTTGAAAAGCGTTTCGATGATGGAGGCGCGTGTGGCGGGAGTACCGATGCCACAGTCCTTCATCGCCTGCCGCAGTGCGTCGTCCTCAATTTCCTTGCCCGCCGTTTCCATTGCCGAGAGCAGGGTGGCTTCGGTATGCAGCGGCTTGGGTTTGGTCTTTCCTTCGGTAATGGACGAGCCTTTCGGTGTCAGCGTGTCGCCTTCCTGCCAGCCGGGGATGGTAATTTCCTCTTTTTCCTCGCCATAGACGGCACGCCATCCGGTTTGCTTCACGACGCTGCCTTTTACGGTAAACTCCACTCCGGCACATTCCGCCGTGACAGTGGTCACATCCTTGACGCATTTCTCAGAGAATGCCTCGACCATGCGCCCGGCAATCATCTGATAGATGGTATTGTCCTCTTTGGAGAGGAAGAGCGGTTTCTCACCCGTGACGAGCAGGGCATGGTGGTCTGTCACCTTGCCGTCGTCCACGCTGCGGCGTGTCGGGGCGGCTTTTGCCCGCACCTTGTCTTTCCATTCGGGCTGTGTGCCGATGAAAGCGAGCAGTTTGGGAATTTCGGCAAACACGTCTTCGGGGATGTAGCGGCTTCCCGTTCTCGGATAGGTTATCAACTTCTTTTCGTAGAGTTTCTGCGCGATTTCAAGCGTCTGTTCCGCCGTGAAGCCGTGCTTGGCGTTGGCTTCTTTCTGGAGCGTGGTCAGGTCGTAGAGCAAGGGAGTTTCCTCCGTCTTCTCCTTGCGCTCGGCTTTCGTGACAGTGGCGCAACCTGCCGCCTTTACCTTATTATATAGTTCCATCGCCGGTTCTTTCTCTTTCCATTTCTCGGAGGATGAGAATTTCACGACTTCGCCGTCGCAACCGTCCGTTGCGATATGGAGCTGCCAGAATGCTTCGGACGTAAAGCGGCGGTTCTCCCAGTAGCGTTCACATACCATAGCCAACGTTGGTGTCTGCACCCGCCCCACGGAATACGTGCCGTGTCCGGCGGCGATGGATAACGCCTGTGTGCCGTTGATGCCCACGAGCCAGTCGGATTCGCTCCGCGCTTTGGCGGCGAGGTAGAGGTTGTCGTATTTGCTGCCGTCTTCGAGTTTCCGCAGTCCCTCGCGGATAGCTTTGTCGGTGAGAGAGCTGATCCACAGGCGCACGAAAGGAGTGGTGCAACCCGTATAGTGGTAGAGGTAGCGGAAGATAAGCTCTCCCTCGCGTCCGGCATCGGTCGCCACGATGATATGTTCGCTTGTGTCGAACAGTCTTTTGATGACTTTTATCTGCGACACCACGCCGCTGTCGGGCTTGTAACCTTTCTCCGTCCTGACCTGACGGGGGACGAGCGTGAATGTGTCGGGAATAATCGGGAGGTTGTCACGGACAAATCCGCGCACGCCGTAGCCGTCGGGCATGGCAAGCTGAACGAGGTGTCCGAATGCCCATGTCACGGCATAACCGCCTCCCTCGAAATATCCTTCCTCTCTCTTTGTCGCGCCCACGATGCGGGCGATTTCACGTGCCACGGAGGGCTTTTCTGCAATGATTGTCTTCATGTCTTCTTCTTTTTTGTTGATACTTTGGATTTTATTTTGGATTCAGTGGCGGACACGGGATTACATTTTCATGCCCTTGCCCGTTTTCTTCTGCGGCTTCTCCTGCTGCTGTTGCTGGCGGGCGTCCTTCGGGTTGGTCTGACCTTTCTGCAACGGCTCTCTCAGATTCTTTGTAGCCTCGTTGGTCTTGCCATCGTTGTTCACCGCCACCTGCGTGCGGCTCTCGTTGGACGGAGCAACCTGCTGTGCATTGTCAGGGTTCGTGTCGTAGCGGTACGGGCGTCCCTTCTCCGGGTTGAACTTGATATACATCGTGGCATGGAAGCCCTGCTTGTCGGTCACGTTCTCCAGCTTCACGGCTTTACCCGCCACATAGTCGGCTTTCTGCTGGTCGGTGAAGCTCACGCCGCTCCATTTGCTGATGGGGCGGATGCTGCCGTCCTCGTTCGTCCACGTGTTGCGGCGTTGCTCCTTCTTGGTCTGTGCGGCATTTTCCCCGCCCTGCGCCTGACTTTTCGATGTGTCGCCTTTGGTTTCCTGTGTCTGTGCGGTACGGGGCGACTTGCCGGTTCCCGGCACGAACTCCACGCCGCGCTGCTCCACGTTCACTTGCAGGGTGGTGACGAACTTTCTGCCGTCGTTGCGCTCGATGAGCTTGTCGCGTACGGGCAGTCCGGCGCGGAGCATGTCCCGCTCCTGCGTGGTGATTTCCGTCTTGCCGATGCGCTCCGGGATGCGCACCCTGCTTGCCGGAATGTCCGTGATTTCATTCGTCTTGCGGTCGATGCTGATGTAGGAGGGGATGATCTCGCCCGTTTCCCTGTCCACAATGTCCACGACCCTACCGAGATTGCCCGTTTCGCGGAGGTTCTTCCGGTCATTGTCGGAGAATTTGTGTTCCTTGTACTCATCCAGCTTCTGCTCCTTGCGGATGAAGTGCGGCACGAGGCTGATGTTTCCCTCACCGTCCTTCTTGAAGGAGAGGCGGGCGTCCAGCTCGAATGATTCGCCGCCGAAGGTCGGTTTGACCTTTACCAAGTCGGACTTGCCATAGTTGAGCATCTTCGTAAGGTCGCCGGACTTTTCAAGGTTGTCCCGCTTTACGCCCCATCTGTCCTCCAGCTCCTGCCAGTTGATTTTACTCTCGTCGATGGGCTGGTAGCCACGTTTGCCCTGCATCTGTTCGGATTTGTCCTGTTGCTGTTCTTTCCGTTGTTCCATGTTCTCCTGTTTTTGAGGTTCTTGTTTCTCTGTCTGTTGTGCTGCCATCTCTTCCTGCACCTTCTTCTCATAGTCGGAGGTGTCCACCTTGTGAGGGGCGAGCAGCTCCTTGTTCGCTTCGGGGTCTTTCAGCAGTTGCTTCATCACCTCTAAGAGATTTTCAGCTTGGTCTGCCGCAATGCGGTAGAAACCGAAGCGGCTGGGTTCCTTGCACTGCCGGAAGAAGTTCTTGAAGAAGTTGTCCAGCACGTCGCCATGTCGGTCGAATTGCAGGAAACTCTGCGCGTTCTCCGCTTTTGCGGGGGTGCGCTTGGGTGTGCCGTCCGCGTTCAGCCCGGCTACCACGCTGATCTCGCCTGTCTTCTCGTCACGGACTACCAGCACGTCCTTTTCGTCTTTTTTCTTTGCCATCTGAAAAATGTTTTAATGGGTTATTTATGAAAGAAATTATGGATACGAGCCTTGTAGAAGGCTATATCTTCCTTTTTGAAGTCCTTGATATGGTTGGAAAGGAATGTCAGCACGTCCTCCTCGCTGTAATAGGTCTTCTTGCCCAGCGTCTTGTAGGGCAATGCGCCTACGCTGCGGTAGCGTTGGAGGGTGCGTTTGCTTATCTGGAGCAACATGCACAAATCCTGATTGTCGAAAAGGCGGATGCTTTCCGTGATAGTGGGCTGTTTCCCCTCAGCCTTCATCGCCAGCAGCAGTTCGTCCTGACGGTCGAGCCGTTCCATCAGCTTCTGCATCCAGCCCTCGAAGTTGTTTCGTGTGAGCAGTTCCATGACCTATGTCCTCCTTCCTTTTGGTTTGCCGCCCGTGCGCAGCGTGTGGTTGTGGAACAGGGTGTCTATTGTCCCTTCCTCGTTCCTTACTGTGTTGTCCTCCAATAGCCGCAGTATCTCGGAAAGGCGGTAGCGGCAGCTTCCGCGTACCACCACATACTCGATACGGTGGTCGGTGCGCATACGCTGCATGGTGCGCTTGCTCACGTTGAGCATCTTCGCCGCCTGTGCCGTGTCAAGCAGCTTGTCTTCGGTTTCCCGCTTCCGTTTCTTCTCGTCCCTTGCCTCGCGGATGTACCCTGCGATGTTCGCAATCTGCGCCATCATCTCCTTGTAGGCGGAACTTTCCATTGTTATCACTTTCATGTTCAGTCCTTTCTTTTTGTTTCTGCGACAAAATTCGGCAATAAACAAAAGGGGCTTTAACAACTCACTACGTGACTCACGTAAGATTTTTGCGGAAGATGGCTCCGTAACCCGGTCAAACGGCGCAACAGGCAGCCTTTCAGCGGAAAACGATACGTCTTGTATGCCGTTTCGTTACCTTTGCGGCAAACTCTAAATGACATGAATATGGAAATAGTATCTATCGAGAAAAAGACTTTCGAGATGATGGTGGCGGCATTCGGCGCACTCTCGGAGAAGGTCGCCGCCCTGAGGCGCAAAAGCGACACGGGGCGCATGGAAAGATGGCTCACGGGCGAGGAGGTCTGCGGGCAGTTGAGAATAAGCCCGCGCACGTTGCAGACGCTGCGTGACAGGCGGCTTATCGGCTACTCGCAGATAAACCGCAGGTTCTATTACAAGCCAGAGGAGGTGAAGCGGCTGATACCGCTTGTCGGCACGCTCTATCCGCACGGCAGATGATTTGATTTATTCACCCACTGAATCCGAAGTTATGATGAACGAGAACAACGATGTTTTTACGATGGAAGACGAGCCGATAGCCTCTGTGGTGCAGGATATGCGCAAAGGCTCGAAATGGCTGTCCGCATTTCTGGAAAGCTACCGTCCTCCGCTGGACGGGGAACGTTACCTGACGGACGGCGAGGTGTCGGAACTGCTCCGTGTGAGCCGGCGCACCTTGCAGGAATACCGCAACAACCGCGTGTTGCCCTTCATACTTTTGGGAGGGAAGGTGCTTTACCCGGAAACGGGGCTGCGCGGGGTACTGGAAGCGAACTACCGCAAGCCGCTGGAGTGAGGCGGTTTCATGAAAAAGTAAACGGGTGACACCTTTTGTGGTGCTACCCGTTTACTTGTCTTATGGGGTATGTGCAATCAGCAATACCCGGCTTTTCCGTTCTGTATGAACATCACGTATGTCTGCCGTTTCTCTTGTGAGAGTGCCTTTCCCACCAGCCATGTGCGGAACAGGTGGGTGTTGTAGGTATTCACCCTGAAAGCGACCGGGATGATGATTTCAAGGGCGTACACGTCCGCGTGCAGCCCGTTTTCAAGCTGCATGTAGCGGCACACCTCGTAGTCGTTCAGCACGTCCGACTTGCGGACGGCTCTGATGGCGGCGTTCACTGCCGGGACGGTCGTATGGAACAATCCGGCTATTTCGGTGGCGGTCATCCACACGTCGTTACCGGTTACGCTGACTGCCTTGTCCTCGATGATGATTGTGTCACGTTTCATGGCTTTTCTTTTTAGATGGTGCAACCTGCAAATTCCTCGACGCCGTTCAATCTTGCGGCAAGGTTCTCCATGTCCTGATTGAGCTTCTCTTTGGTTATCTTTGCGTAAATCTGCGTCGTCTTTATGCTCTTGTGTCCGAGCATGGAGCTGACCGTTTCGATGGGAACACCGTTGGAGAGGAATATCGTCGTGGCTGCCGTGTGGCGGCTCTGATGCCACGTGATATGCTTGGTGATGCCGCAACGCTTGGCGACGGCACGGATACCGGCAAGGCACGTGTTATAATGCGGAACGGGAAATATCCTGCCGTCCCCGCACAGTCCCCGGTATTTGCCGATTATGCGGTTGGCGATGTCGAGCAGGCGGATGTTGGACACCACGCCCGTTTTCTGGCGGTTGATGTTTATCCACTCGTGTTCGTCGAAGTAGGTGCGGATATTCTCTTCCGTAAGGTTGCGCATATCCGCGAACGACAGCCCCGTGAAGGCGCAGAACAGGTAGAGGTCGCGGTACAATTCCTGTTTGGCGTTTTTCAGTTTCCCCTCCATCAGCAGGCGGATCTCATCTTTGGTCAGGAAACTGCGTGTTGTTTCCTCCTTCTTGATTTCATACTCGCGGAACGGGTCGCGCGTCAGCCACTCGTTGTTGATGGCGATGAATACCATCGTCCGTAACGGGCAGACGTACAGCCACACGGTATTGGTGCAGCAGTGCTTGTCCGTGCGCAGGAACATCTCGAAGTCGGAGATGAAAGCCGGGGTAAGCTCTTTTAGGGCGATGTCCTTCACATGGTAGCGGATGTCGAGGAACTCTTGCATGTGCTTGTAAACGGTGCGGTACTTCAGCAGCGTGCCTTTGGCTTTCATGCCTGCCTCCACCTGCTTCTCGTAGTCCTCGTTGTGCTGGCGGAACACCTGCATCAGCGTGTGGTAGCGGTGTTCCAGTCCGAGAAAGGCGTTCTTCACCTTCTCCGCCGTGACGAAGTTGTCACGCTCCATGATTTCCTGATAATGCCTGTTGATGCGTACCCGCATCTTGTCAAGCATACGGTTCGTTTCGAGTGCCGCCGTGCTTCTGCCCGTGACACGTCCACCTTTGGTGTCCCACAGTTTCGGATCGACAGTCAGTTTGCAGCTGAACTGTGTCTGGCTGCCGTCCACCGTGATGCGTCCCATGACGGGAACTGTCCCGTCCTTTTTCACTACCTGACGCTTGAGGTAGTAGATTACTGAAAATGTACTCTTCATTGTCCTTAATTTTTGGGTTTCAAAATTAGTTGGTGAAGAGTCCGGTGTTGGTACGCAAAACGGGGAGGAACGGC
>OJAM01000649.1_pt1 | contig 14582 bp, 13 predicted proteins | sample 1589071 | NCBI WGS metagenome assembly OJAM01 (sample SAMN03283243) | human gut metagenome | biome: human-associated habitat; material: feces | host: Homo sapiens | place: Peru | collected 2012
ACAGGCGTCTCCGCAGTTATGTCTTGACGTGCAGCTGATCGGCCTCTACCTTTGCGTTTTCAAACGTCAATAGTCAATGGAAACACAGGAGAGCACTTTCCTTGCAAGTTAGCTCCGGGCGGACCAGTTCATAGCCGGACAGCGGCATAGCACGCGGCGAATTGCGAAGCACCCTGAGCTGAGCGGGCCATTGGCGCAGTTCAGGACCACATTCATGAAAGCCGACGGGGGCAGAAACCCATGATCTGCACACGTGGCAATGAAATAAAGGGATGACGGGGGCGAAAAGGCCGGATTTGCACACGTGGAGTTCAATGAGAAGAACTACGGGGGCAGAAACCCACGATTTGCACACGTGACTGGCAACCTTCACCACAACTGATTGACAATTCACGCGGGATTGCGTATATTTGCGGCGGAAATTATTTCCAAACCCCTGCGGACAATATGGATGGAATGCTGCGGCAGGTGGCAGACAGACGGATGGTCTGATAGATAAACAGATAGATAGATAGATAGTCAGACAAACAGACAAACAGACAGATCGACAGACAAACAGGCAGATCGACAGACAGACGGACGGTCTGATTGATTGATAGATAGATTGATAGTCAGTCAAATAGACAAATAGACAAATAGACAAACAGTCAAACAGACAGACAGTCAGTCAAACAGACAAACAGACAGACAGAACACGACAAATGAACTACTCTGGTTTAATCATAGCAGTTATCACATTTTTGGTAATTGGACTTTTTCACCCTCTCGTAATCAAGAGCGAGTATTATTTCGGCACTAAATGCTGGTGGGCATTTGCACTTGCCGGACTGGCCTTCATCGTGGCAAGCCTTCTGGTAGAGAACAGCGTAGCAAGCCCCATTCTTGGAGTCGTGGGGTGCTCTTGCCTGTGGAGCATATTGGAGATTTTCGAACAGAGGGAGAGAGTCAGGAAAGGTTGGTTTCCGATGAATCCGAAGAGGAAATCAGAGTATTAGGCAAAGCGCGGGTAAAGTCATAGCCAGAGGCGGCCAGGCTGTCCAGAAGGAGGGCGAGGAGCTCGCTTGCTCCATCGAGTCTGTCGTGGAGGAGGATGACCGAGCCGGGGCGTACCTGTTTCATAATCCGTTCTACAACAGGGACATACCAGTCGTGTCCAGACTGCTTACAAGAATGTTCTGACTGTTTACAAGAATGTCCAGACTGCTTGCAAGAATGCTCTGACGACTTGCAAAACAGTGTATCAAAGCTTCTTACATCCCAGCCGACAGTGTGCAGACCGAGAATCCGGACCACTTTGGCGATAGTCGGATTCGTCACGCCGAAAGGAGGACGGAACAATGAAATCTTCTTGCCGGCGACACTTTCCACTGCACGTTTCCCTTCATTGACATCGGCCAGCATTTTATCGAAAGACAACAACGGAAAAGTGCCGGCATGGCTGTAAGTGTGCAGTCCGAGCGCATGTCCTTCTTCAAGCATACGACGCAGAACCGCCTCATTACCAGAGACTTTGGAACCAATCAAGAAGAAAGTCGCCCTGGCGCCACGTTCACGGAGGACATCCAGAACACGTTCAGTTTCAGGCGGATGCGGCCCGTCATCGAAAGTCAGGTAAACCACTTTCCGGTCTGTCTTCTCACGACAGAATGCCCGCACATATACTCCTGAGCGTATGCTGGCAGAAGCCCAGACCATAAAGACTGTTATGGAAAGGACAATGGCAAGTATGCAGAGTATTGCTATGACAGACATATCGAAACCAATTCCAACTACTTATGTAACAAGACGATAACGCCATCCTCATTGACATCATCCACTATCGCGGTATAACCATTCGGAATCTGCTGTTCCGAGATGAGTTTACAGAGCAATACCGGAAGCAGTGAACGGAACGCTCCAAGGGACTCGACGTGGTCGGCGCAGCTTATGACATTGACACAGGCATTGATTCCGAACAGTTCAGCGATCGGATTCTCTGCGCATTTCGGGAGGTCTGAAAGATTCGCGAGACCACAGAATCGGAGAGCTGCGTTGCCGTCTTTGGTGCCGTTCAGCGAGCTATATAAGGTCCCCCCAGAATCGTGAAGGGGTTCGGAAGAGGACTCGGAGCCGGATTTCCCACCGTGCTCATAGGCAGACTCAGAACCGGCTTCATCGCCATCCCGCCCGGAATCAGACTCGGAACCATCACCACCACCCGGCCCTGCGGACATTTCAGTTGCCGGGCACGACTCGGAACCATCTGTCGGCATCGCGGCACTGAGCAGAAATGCAGCAGCACCTTCTCCCAACGGAAGGAAACCGTCCCCAACTCTATATAAACCAAGACGTTGCCTTATGACATCAACCTCCGGCGTTACCTCATCGAAAGCACCGACCAATGCCACATTCCCCTCACCTGCATCGTCGAGCAGGATTGCGGCATCGACAAGAGACGCAGCGAAACCATCAGCCTGCTGCACATAAGTCGTGTTGTAGGCGTGAATTTTTCGGATCAATGCAATGTAACCGGATGCCGTATTGAAAGTGGACTGCATGAAAGGTGACGGATTCAGCAGAGTTTCCTCCCTGTCAAAAATGCTTGAACCGAAAGAGATGGTATCCTTCATAAAGCCGGCACCCGTAGAGGTGATTATTCCGGCCACCCTCTCGGAAGGGACACCATCAAGCGATTTCAGCCCGCACCATACAGCCATCTTCAGGAGCCGCCCCATTCTGCGCCTCGAATTTGCATCAGTTATAACTTCCTTATAATCAGGCTCATCAGCACTGACATATGAAGTACCGCTGATATATAAATGTTTATGCGGAATAAACAGCATGGCTAAAGTGCTTTAGAAGATTGAGTGTCAATGATATCCGAAAAGACGAGAGAGACGCAGTTGCCGCTGAAGCCGAAGGCCGAGGACAATATGTTGCGCAACCGTGGCTTAGAACCATCTCGAGTCGCAAACGGTACAAGACCGGTTTCCGAAATCGGAGAGGAGAAACCGCACGAGCCCATAAACGACAAATCATTCAGTTCCAACGACTTGCAGACCATCACAGCCTCGATTCCCTCAGAAGCGGCAAGAGTATGCCCAGTATAGGCCTTGAGCGAGCTGAACGGCGGAACTGCACCACAGAAAACCCGCAGCATGGCATTGCTCTCTGCAAGGTCATTGACCTGAGTACCAGTCCCGTGCGTATTGACAAAGTCAATGTCGGACGGATCCAGACCAGCCTGCTCAAGTGCGGCGGACATTGACAATCCCGGCCCTATACCTTCAGGAGAACTCGCCGTCTGATGGTAAGCCTCATTGGCATTGCCCCAGCCGGTCAGCCTGCAGACAGCGCCTTCAGAGTCGGCAGTGAGCACGAGATACCCTGCACCCTCACCCAGATTCAGCCCTGCGCGGGACTCGTCGAACGGCCTGCAGATTTCCGGATCAAGAATACGCAGCGAATTGAACCCGTTCATCGTAAAACGGCAAAGCGAATCCGTGCCTCCCACAATGGCCACATCGCACAATCCTTCACGCAACATCCTGGCTCCCAGCATAATAGCATTGCCGGCAGCAGAACAAGCCGTACTTATGGTCGTGCTGAAAACTATATTGACCCCACGGGACTCCAGATAATGCGCCATCATCGAGGTAACATCCCCTGGCGTATGCATGCTCAGACTTCTCGCGTCGCCGCCAGTAAGGTCATCGCGGTGCTCCTGCCAGAAAACCTCGCTCAAATCCATTCCGCCCACCGAAGTACCGGACAGAAATGCGCAGCGGAACTCTTTCAGCCCGTCTGCCTTGCCACTACGGCTGACGAAATCTGTCAATGCCTCGTCCACAGCCTTGAGCCCGAGCAGAGCCGTGCGACTTGCAACTTCTTGCCTGTCAATGTCCAACGTATCTTTAAGTTCATCATCAGAAAGACAGACCTCCCCGACAGGAAACCCGAGCGCAGTCTGAAAACGTCTCACAGGAGCAAGCATTGAACGGCCGCTCCGCATTGACTCCAGACATTCTGCGACATTGGTCCCGGCCGCGGAAATCGCACCAAGCCCGCTCACATAGACTTCCATATCATGCAGTTTTCCCGTGTTCGCGGATATAGTCGGCCATGGTCTTGACCGAATAGAACACCTGTTTTCCCTCAGCAGGATTCTTCAGCTTGATGCCGTAATCCTTGTCCAGGAGCAGGATAATTTCCAACGCGTCGATAGAATCGAGCCCGAGCCCGTCGTCCCCGAAAAGAGGAGCTTCCGGGTCAATGTCCTCTGGCGTAATCTCTTCAAGATTCAGAGCCTCAATGAACTGGGCTTTAAGTTTTTCTATAAGTTCATCCATAATTTCTACAATTATCAGAATAACAATGTCCGGCTACCGGCGGACCAAGAGTTCAAATTTAGCGAAATATCTGCCATTCAGAAAATCAATGTGACCGACAATGCAATATTTCATATCCTGTGCAGACATTGACAGCGCAGCATACTCACGCATGTCCGAAAGCGTCCTGTCATCTGACCAGAACCAGGTATTCTCACCCTTGATATGATGACGGATGGAAATTTCGCCCTCCACCACGTTCGGAAGCGTATATACGAACACTGCAGGACTCGCGGAGGCATCTGTTTCTGTGTCAATGATTTGCTGATGCCGGATATCCGTATCGAGGCTGCCGTAAACTCCTGACAAAATAAGTCCACAGTCCTCCTCTCCATATTCAATGCCGTCAAGAAGCACTTCAGACGCGACGTAGCCAAGTTTGGACAGACTGTCCATCTTGTAAAACTTCATGTTCGGCGCGCAGACAGTCTTGAAAGCAGAGCGTATAAAGTCCTGAAAATCATCAGATTTCGAAGAATACACCTCTTTATTATTAAGCAAGATGCGACTTGATTCCGCCAGAACCGTTCTGAGGACATCTGCATTGACCTTCACGGGAGACTCGCACGAGAGCGCATCTTGAGGAGAGCATTCCAGAAGCAGCGCCGCATTGGTTCCGCCGAAACCGGAGGCTGTCTTCAATGCACGAAGCGGTTTTCCTGACGGAAGTTCCACATTGGACCGGCTGATATTCAGCGGCATAGGGACTCCGAGCGTCTCAAAGCCCGGTGTTCCGACCAGAACACGACTACGCAGTTCTTCAGCCACCATAATGGTCTCTATCACTCCGGAAGCCCCCATCGTATGCCCGAAATATGGCTTCAGACTCTGCGCAGGCACGTTCTGCAGACCGGCGAGCGAACAGGCCTTGGACTCCATCTCATCATTATATGCAGTGGCGGTGCCGTGCATCTGGAGCATATCCACATTGTCCGCACCTGCTTCCGACATTGCCTTGCGCATGGCGAAATACAGTCCGTCACCGGTCCTTGACGGGCCTGAAATATGGTTCGCATCATCGGTCAATGCTGCTCCGCTTATGCAGACGCCCTCCCCTTCCGTGGTCAATAACATCGCCCCGCACGCCTCACCGAGATTCAGTCCGCAACGTGATTCGTCATAAGGTCTGCAGACATCGTCTGAAAGTGATTTGAAGGACGCAAAACCACTGGTAATGAATCGGTTCTGGGTATCGACGCCAACTACTACCATTTCTTTATACCGTCCCGAGAGAATGAGTCTTCTGGCTACTGCAACAGCCGTAATTCCGGAAATGCAGGCATTGGAAACGACAAATGTATCATCCGCATTGATCCCGAACCTGGAGGCGATTCTCCTGCCCATCGGACCGAGCAGCAGTGCTGAGCCCGCACCAGGCGAGCCTGGCGAATCCGGATGCTGAGCCACGACTCCCGCCACCACTCCGGTCTCCCCGTGGAACTCTGCCCACTCCGCGCTATGACCTTCGAGAAGCGAAATGTTTCCCTTCGCGGAAGCTATCACCAGTCCGATGCCGTCCGCGCTGCGGTTTCCGAGAACGGAACTGATGCAGTGAACTGCGATGATTTCCGTCAATGTCAATGTCCGCTGCCTGTCATAACGCTCGTATAAGGCACCATATACAGAATCCGGAATAATCCCGGCTGTAACCGGAGACTGGGAAACACGAGGATTTACGACACGACGCACGCCGACTTCTCCCCGAAGCAAGGCCGAAAAATTCCGTTCCACGCCTTCGCCGAGAGATGTCACCATCGCCGAGGCCGATATAAATACCTTTCCTTTAAGCATTTGCAAGAGAACAACGTATCAGACTGTGACCATAGCCGAGATTATCGACAATCTCATCCACCCGCAGGCCGGCAGTCTCTATCATCTTGAACAAGTCATTACTGTAGAACATCTTGCTGTTGCCGTTGGCCATGGCGGTAAAATACACGCTTGTCTGCGCGAGGTCGAAGGACGCAGTATCGAACTTCTGCCTGTCCCAGAGCGTCTCCATAATATATACACGGGCGCCCGGCTTAAGCCCGGAAGCGACACGTGAAAGGATGCTGACTACCTGCTGCTCAGAGAAACAGTCGAGGAACTGGCTCATCCAGACCACATCGAAACCGCCCGGAATCACCGTTTCCGGATTCAGCAGATCCCCTGCTACAGTATGGATCCTTTCGGCTCCGGGTTTTCCGTCAATGTTATCCTTCAGCATAGCAAGCTGCTGCGGAAGATCCATCACTGTAACATTGACCTGAGCATTTTCGCCCACGGTTTTAAGAGCGAAACGGCCTGTATTTCCGCCAATGTCGAGAATCGTCGCCGTCGGGGACGCAAATATGTGTGGCAGAGCCTGTTCGAATGAATTGTCCGAATAGAAATGATCGAAGCCGAACCAGCTTTTCTGCACCTGGGGCTCCAGAGATGAAAGCCCTTCGTACAATGTCGGCCATGGACCGAGCTCCTTCAGTCCGGCAGGCTTTCCTGTGCGCACAGCCTCATCCAGATGGAAAAGTCCCTTGTAGTTCACATCATGATTAAAGTCAATGTCTGAGCGCACCATCGGGTCATTGAGAAGGAACCATCCGACTTTGGAAATAGTGAATCGTCCGTCATTGAGGAACACTGTTCCTGCAGTCAAAGACGACTCCAACAGCACTTTGGCGCCATAGACCGAGATTCCTGCTTTTTCAGCAACTTCTTCGGCGGTCAGCCCTGCAGGAACAATACGCCCTGCAGTTTCGAGCATTTCGAAAATGCCGTAATTTATCATGAGCCGGCTTACCTGAAACACAACAGGCGCAAACGCGATTTCATGGGCCGCCCTCTGAGCGTCGAGAGCCGAGATTCTTCTCCCCTTGTACTTGCTGTCCATAGTCAGTTATTTTTTCAATTTCCAGAAGTCATAGTAATTGTACCATTGCTCCGGATGCTGTTTCATTTCGTTTTCCAGTGACCTGATGAATTGGCCCAATATCATGTCTTCCCCACCTTTACGAGAGACAGGTTTTTCGGCATTGACGAAACTGAACCTGTATGTCATATCTTTCTCACACACAGCGAAATAGAAGAAGACTGGAACTTTCAGTCTTGCCGCCAGGTGGAATGGGCCGAACGGGAAATCAGCCTTGTGTCCCATCAATTCAGAGGTCAGGAGTTTGTCTTCGTTCACGTATCTGTCGCCGAGGAAGCAGACAAGTTCGCCTTCATCCAGGGCTTCCGATATCATGAACACGTGCGCGAGCGGGTCCTTGTTTACAGGAATGATCCTGAAAGACGCGCCGGCAGAACGGTTTTCCTCGAGGACCTCCTTGATATCTGCATGTTCATTGTCATACATCACCAGCGACATTTTGGTGTTGCCTTGTCTGAAAAACGGCTCGCCAGCCGCCCAGTTGCCGAAATGCGCGCTTATGACTATCGCTCCCCTTTTCCCGTCCAATGCCTCGATCAGCGCCTCGTAGCCTTCGAACTCATAATGGAACCGGTCCGACAAGCCGGAAGATATTGCGACCCTGTCAATGATGGATTTCCCGAAAGAAAAATAATTCCTGTAGATGAACAATGCCGATTTCAGCGGTCCGTAACCTAAGATCTTTCTTGCATAACGCCAGATGTCCGCTGTGGAACGCGGTGCCGCCGGAATGAAGTACAATGCCACGAAGGCCAACAGGCAATAGGCTGTCCTGACTCCCGAATGTCTGATCAGAAAGACGAAAATCTCATATCCAGTACGTCCCCCGCGGGACTTTCCCTGCCAGTTCTTTGCCATTGCGCGAAAATATTACGACGAATCAGATTTTCCCCTGCAGGAAATCGTAGAAGTCAGAAAAAGTCTTGATCTTGGCAAAATCCTCTTTCTTCATAACATATCCGAAATTCTTCTCCACGAGCACGACAACATCCACCATATCGAGACTGTCCAAATCCAGAACCTCAAGCATAGGTGCGTCAGGTCTCATTTCGGTCACATCTGTTTCAAACTCTTCTGACAGAATTCCATTAACTTTTTCTATTAGTTCCTCTCTGGTCATCTTTCCGATTTTTTCTTCAAAAGTGCTAATTTATAACATTTGCGCAAAATATGCAAAATGACTTTACCGGCTGCTCCACAAACAAAAATTTTTGGAAACATTGGAAAAAGGGATTAACTTCGGTCTCCGAAAAAACCAAGACGGAAAGTAAACCAAGACGGAAAGTTGTGAAAAAGATTCTGCGGGCTACCCTTCTGACCATATTGCTGATGACACTGAATGTCTGGACCGGTTCGGCCCACACGTCCGCGTCATGCTCGGTTCCGCGCGATTCCACACGCAACACTCCGTCCACACACAGAATAGGAATCAATGCCAGAGGAGCATGGCTGATGCCGACCCACAAGTTCTTCAGAGGAGAGAACGGAACAGGCAAGCCCCTGAACTACAGCGCATCAGCACATCTTCAATACTCCTACCAGTTCCCCGCGTCCAGCACATTCGGGACATTGTTCCCTACCGCATATCAGGGAATCGGAGTAGGCTGGAACACCTTTTTCGACAAGAAGGAAATCGGCATGCCGACTGCGGTCTATATATTCCAGGGAGCACAGATATGCAGACTCGCCAGCCGCCTCTCACTTGATTATGAATGGAATTTCGGCGCATCATTCGGCTGGAAGCCATTTCACGACGACGAGCAACTTGACGGCAGATCCAACATCTACAACACCGTAGTAGGCAGCAAGGTCAATGCCTATATCAATGCAAGTCTCATCCTCACCTACCGCCCTGTAAATCAGGCGACTCTGTTCTTCGGGGTCGATATTTCGCATTTTTCTAACGGTAACACGAGATATCCCAACGCCGGAGTAAACACATTGGGCATCAAGGTGGGCGGCACCTACGGTTTCGGAGAATGCAGCATGAGAAAACCTGGCGCAAAACTGAGCCGTAAAGCTGATTACGGGTTCAATGACATCTGGTCAGGCACCAGACCTTATTGCAGCATTCCGGATGAGAGAGATGAAAGCAGATTCATAAACAGGATGTCGCTGAACGTGACACTCTACGGCGCTCTGCGCTCGAAAGGTCTCATGTATGAGGACAATGCCTATATACTCGGAAACAAGTTCGCTGTGGCCGGGATCGACCTGAACCCTATGTACCGCGTCGGAAAGTGCTTTGCAGCAGGTCTTTCCGTGGATCTGCAATATGATGAGAGCGCCAACCTCAGAAGCCACATAGCAGGCACCGACTATACTGAAGACGGCATAAAGTTGCTCGTCAGAAGACCTCCGCTGAAAGAATCATTGGCAGCAGGCCTCTCACTCAGGGCAGAGCTGATAATGCCGATTTTCACGGTAGGAGTCGGCGTCGGCCACAACATCATCTATAACGGAAACGATTTCGACGGATTCTACCAGGTGTTCAATCTCAAGGCCAGTCTCACCAAGCGTCTTTTCCTGAATATCGGCTACAAGCTTACAGACCTAAAGAGGCCGAACAACTTGATGATCGGCCTCGGATGGAGTTTTCACAGAATCAGAACGAAATGACCGGCAGTTCCAGATAACTTTCTGCTGACCAGATGGTCATGACCGCTTTCTTGTAGTCTGTGGCCTCTGCTTCATACTGATTTTTCAGATAAGTATGAGGGTTCATGGCAATGAGCGGGAACCACGAAGCCTGCACCTGCACCATAAGCGTATGCCCCGGGAGGAAATGATGGTCAATGTCACACATCGTGAAATCCGCATTGACCTTCTTGCCTGACTTGAGCGGCAGCGGTTTCTCGAAGCTTTTTCTGAATCTGAGCGGCATGACATCAGCTCTGACCAGCATCTGGTAGCCGTCAGGTCTGACATCTATGAGTTTCACTATGACATCCGCGTCTGTCAGGCGGGCATTGTCCTCGGGCGTGACGGAGACGCTTACATGAACATTGACCGGTCCTGCGAGATGAAGTTCCTTTTCCAGAACAGGTGACGTGTAGGTGGCGACATCATTGCGTGCAGAACTGAATCTCTGGTCAGCAACCATATAGGCCCTGTCGCGGCTGTTCGCGTCACTGTCCATGTAAGGAACAGGAGAAGCGGGATCAGATGTGATGGAACGGTTATAAGGCATTGGCTCAGAAGACATTGAATAAGCCTCTCCGCCTTGTCCGAAGGTCAATGAATTTTCTCCGGAAAGATAGAGTTTCCTGAAATTCATCTCTACAGGCGGCCATACATCGTAACTTTCCCACAAATCTGTAACATTCCGGTTTTCCATAACACTGCGCATGGTCTCGCCTGAAGGACAGATATTTACGCGCGGAAGTCTTTCGCCGCAGTCCTTGCCGTCCAGATAATATGCAAAGAACGGATATTCCACATTGTCCTGATAATAAGCGCCGGTAGCCTCGCCGAACCACGCGTCGGAAAGATGTCTTGCAGAGCGGTTGTTCCAGCCACCGTGATACCATGGACCGGCAGTGAGGTAGAGCGGACAGTCAGGCGACATTTTCTTCAGCATGTCATAGGTACGGAATGCGCCATAGCAGTCCTCAGCATCATAGAATCCGCCTGTAACCATCACAGGGACAGTGATATTCTTCAGATGGCGGCTCGGGTCCCTGTCTTTCCAGAAGGCGTCGTAATTCGGATGGACCATCATCTGGCTCCAGAAACGGAGAGAGTCGCCGAAAAAGGCTGACAATTCGGAAATGGACTTGCCCTTGAAATAGTCATAGATATTCCCGTCAATGCGGACAAGGCTTGAAGGAGCGACGGTAGCAGGCCTCTTCATTTCGCGATAGAAGCCGGAACCGAATCTGTATGAATCTGTCAGGCACAATGCCCCGTTGTGATGTGCATCGTCACCCATATACCAGTCAGTAGCAGGCGCCTGCGGCGAAATCGCCTTGATGGCAGGATGGCGGGACAATATGGCCAGCGTAGCATAGAATCCCGGATATGAAACTCCTTTCACTCCGACCTTGCCGTTGTTCGCGGTATTGGCCAATATCCACTCTATCGAATCATAGACATCCGTGGCATCATCGGTCTGCACGACTCCTTTCACATAGACAGTATCGGCAGCGCCGTCAATGCCGGACACATAAGGGCGCATCTGCTCGTATTTTCCTTCGCTCAGCATCCTGCCCCTTACATTCTGATACACAATTATATAGCCATCAGCCACATAATTGGCCATATCTCCCTTGAGAGAGCCGCCGAACCCTGAACCGGTCTTCTTCCCGCCAAGTTCTCCGGGAGCGAGCCCATAAGGCTTCAGTGAATAAGGAGTGCGCTGAAGCATCACCGGAGATGTTTTTCTGCCGAGTTTTGCGAGATATTCATGATTCGGCTCATAGAGTACAGTATATATATGTATGCCGTCACGGACCTTTACCATGACCTCACGTTTGGTGTAGTTCTGACTCAGCCACTCGTCGGTGACTATCCTTCCGTTCTGCGCGAAAGACAATGCCGACAGCACGAGGGCCATCAGCATTGACACGAAAAATCTCTTCATTCTTATATCTCCTGATACATTTTTATATATTCATCACCAAAGAATGTCACCGTCTCTCCGTTCTCGAAGCCGAGACGGCCATAGAGGCGCTGAAGATAGTCCTTCCTGCTGTCCACAAGAAGAGTCGCCTTCGTAAATCCAAGAGCCTGCGCTTCTTCCAATGCATTCTGTATCAATATGCTGCCTATGCTGTGGCCACGGAATTCCGGTGCCACGGCCAAAGAATCGAGATAGTACTCCCCTGCCTCAGTCTCCATGCCGGGATTCGGCTTGTCCATATCCAATGCTTTGGAAATCAATGAGAAAGTAAGATCAGCAGTTTCTTTATAGGAGGCCCCGTCATATGCAATCAATGCTCCGGCGACTTTTCCGCCGTATGTAGCGACACATGTATTCTTCCAGCTGTACAGTGTATCTTCCCGCTTGCATATCTTTTCCAACACGGTCTCCAAGCCCGGCTTGGAAGCAAATTCAGTATGCTCTCTGTCCATTGCCTCAAGCACTACCCACGAAATAAATCGAGCATCTGCAGGAGTTGCTCTGCGCAGTTCCACGCGCGGTTTCACAAAAATCGCATCCATATTCTAAAAAAATTCATTCATATTTTGTAAATATAAAAAATTGTTCCTACATTTGCAAACGCAAAACGGATATAGCTCAGTTGGCTAGAGCATCTGCTTTGCAAGCAGAGGGTCGTCGGTTCGACTCCGTCTATCTCCACAAGTTAAAGGGCTGACAAAGAAATTTGTTCAGCCTTTTTTCGTAACTTTCGGAAGTATCCTCATAATCAGCAGAATATGGCATTGGTATCGGGCGCCGGGAACGACCTGAAGTGGATTTGGAAGATTTCCCGCAAAACAAGATGGCAGGTAATACTGTGCTGCATCATTGAAGCGGCATATTTTTCCGTGTCAATGTTCTTTATCTGGGTAAGCAAGCATCTGATCGACATTGCGACCGGTGACGCGGAAGGAAGAATTCTGACTTTCGCATTTGTACTCGGAGGGTGCATATTGCTGCAGCAGGCATTGTCCATAGCAAGCGCGAGAATCGAAGCCAAGAGCGAGATAACACTCCGTGGCGATGTCAGAAGCAGGCTTTTCGGAAGGATCATGACCGGAAAATGGGCCGGCAAGGAAAAAATGCACTCGGGCGACCTGCTGAACAGACTGATGGATGACGTTACTGAAATCACGGAAACAGTCTGCTATACGATTCCCAAACTCACCGGTACTCTTGTCCAGCTGGTTCTCGCCACTTATTTCATTGCGAAAATCGACTACAGACTTGCATTGGCAGTATTTTTCATCATGCCTGTCGCACTGATACTGAGCAAAAGCTGTTTCCGGAAGCTCCGCAGGCTGACCAGGGACATCAAGGACTCGGACAGCAGCGTGCAGAGCCACATTCAGGAGAACATCCAGCACAGGACACTCATTTCCGCGATGGAACATACTGACTACTCGAGGGAAAGGCTCAACTCGCTGCAGGACGAACTGGAGGAAAAGGTCATAACCAAGACTGATTTCGCCCTGTTTTCCAGGACAATGATAAGGCTCGGAGCCGGTGCAGGATATGCTACCGTACTGCTGTGGGGCGTATATGGTCTGCAAAACGGGACAATGACCTTCGGTATGATGGCGGCATTCCTCCAGCTTATTTCCCAGATTCAGAGGCCTATACTTGACCTCAGCCGTCAGGTGCCCGGTTTTATCCGCACGGCAGCATCAGCTGAAAGGCTCAGGGAAATCGACGACATTGAGACGGAAGACACTGACAAGCACATCGTACTGGACGGGACATCCGGAATAAGGATAGAGAACCTGACGTTTTCATATCCTGATGGAGAGAAACTGATTTTCGACAATTTCTCATACGATTTCAAGCCGGGCAGCCTCACGGCCATATTCGGGGAGACAGGTATCGGCAAGAGCACGCTGATCCGCCTGATGCTGGCTCTGCTGGAGCCTGACAAGGGCAACATCTATATATACAACAAGGACAATGTCCTGAAAGCCTCACCATCCACAAGGGGCAACTTCATCTATGTTCCCCAGGGCAACACCCTTATAAGCGGCACTATCCTGGACAATCTCCTGCTCGGACGTCCTGATGCCACACAGGATGAAATCCGCCAGGCACTCCACTATGCTATGGCAGACTTCGTTTGGTCTCTGCCTGACGGTCTGAATACGGTATGCGGGGAATCCGGAGCAGGTCTCAGCGAGGGACAGGCCCAGAGAATCGCCATAGCGAGAGCCCTACTCAGACAGGGCGGCATTCTGCTTCTGGACGAGCCGACTTCAGCTCTGGACTCGGAAACCGAAAAAGCGCTGATTGCAAATCTGCGTGAGTGTTCACAGAACAAGACTCTTATCATAATCACGCACAGGGAGTCGATTTCAGAACTTTGTCCTGAGACTCTGTTCATAAAGAAATAAACAGCGGCATCCAAAAGCATGCCCCCTAAAAAGGCAAAGAGATACGAACTTTCACATCCGTATCTCTTGGGGGTCAGAAGCAATAGATCCAATCTATATCAGCTTCTAAATTCTCAGTTTTTATTAGATGACGTCCGGTTACCAGTTAAAACGTTCGTCCCGGACTCTGAGTGCAAAGTAAAGACTAAAAATTTAGAATGACGTGTAACAATAGTTCGTTAATTTTATAAGTTTTACGCCGCGGCGCGAACGCCGTAGAATAATAGTTCTTTGAAATCAGTGTT
>OJAM01000651.1_pt1 | contig 14549 bp, 13 predicted proteins | sample 1589071 | NCBI WGS metagenome assembly OJAM01 (sample SAMN03283243) | human gut metagenome | biome: human-associated habitat; material: feces | host: Homo sapiens | place: Peru | collected 2012
TTCTTGCCGTCTCGCCGAGGTCATAATTATAGACGAACGCGATAAGGGTTTCGTGATTTTCGCTGTTTCTTGAAGCTCTGCCCTTGTATGTGAAGAGGTCAAGGTAGTCGCTTTCAGGATGTCCTGTGCTGTAGAGTTTGTAATAGGAGGAACTCATTGCCCTTTCGCATGCTGAAATGGCATCCGCATATCTTCCATTGTAGAGGTAGATTCTGCTCAAAAGGGCGAGGGCAGCAGTCTGAGAAATGTGTCCGAAGTCTTCCGAACCTGCCGCAATGTATTCCGGGAGAGCCTTGTAGTGGTCCTCGAGGTCTTTAGTTACTCTGTCGATTACATCTTCTCTCTTGTCTCTTCCTCTGTACACGTCAGGAGAATCGACATTGAGTTCATCGGTAATGAGAGGAACGTCGCCGAAGAAGCTTGTGAGAACCCAGTAGTTGTAGGCCCTGTAGAAATATGCCTCTGCGGCATATCTTTCTCTCACCTCTTCCTTTACACCGGTCGCGCGCTGGTAGTTGTTGAGGAAATAGTTGGTCTTTCCGATACCGCTGTATGCCGCATACCAAACGGAATTGATTTGGCTGATGTCGGAGGAGAAATATCCTCCGCCGATGTTTCTCCAGGCTGTAGATACTGCCCACGGAGCGCTGTCACCTGCGATTTCGGTCCTGTTGAGCCATTCCTTTCCGGCAAGACTGTTGGTGAACGTGTTGGTTACACTGCGAAGGTGCTGTTCTGTCTGCCAGAAGTTCGCGTCCGTCAGTTTGTCGTGCGGCATCCTGTCAAGGAATGAATCGTTGCAGGAAGTCAGCATCAATGCTGCGGACATCAGAAATATATGTATGTTCTTTTTCATATCTGACTGTATTTTCAAATTTCTTGATGATTATGTTTCTACTTGAAACTGAGGTTGACGCCGAATACGATTGTTTTTACGAGCGGATAGTATCCTCCCTTGGAAACAGGTGTCTCAGGGTCATATGCGTAGAAGAACTTGCTGAAAGTGAAGAGGTTGTCTGCGGACACATAAAGTCTCAGATTGTCGATTCTCGCTTTCTTCATCCATTTCTCAGGGAATGTATAGCCGAGCTGGATGTTCTTTACTCTAAGATAGGACGCATCTTCAAGCCAGTATGTAGAGAAGGTGTTCTGGTTGAATCCGGTGTTGTAGGTAAGACGCGGATATGGTGCGTTCGGATTAGGATTGGATACCACATCATATCTCTTCATGTGGATTTTCTGTGGATAAGCTGCCATATCCTGGAATGCGTGGCGGGCTGTTCCCTCAAGGTAGCCGTCGCATTTTCCTACACCCTGGAGCACGAAACTGAAGTCGATGCCTTTCCATCCGAGATTTCCTCTCACGCTGTAGGTGTAGCGAGGAATGCTGCTGCCGATTACTGTTCTGTCATACTCCGGCATGATTCGTCCGTCAGGTTCCCCGTTAGGGCCGCTCAGGTCCTTGTATTTGATGTCGCCAGGCTGGTATTTGTAACCCATGACAACAGGAATCTTCGGGAGATTGTAGGTGTGGGTCTCAGGATTGTTGATCTTGAAGTCTTCAGGCGTCATGAGACCGTCTGCTATATAGCCGTAGAAAGCATCGATAGGATATCCGACCTGACGGATCTGATAGCCGCTGAGGTCCGGTTGATTTCCGCCGAGATCGACAATCTTGTTCTTAACGTCAGAGAGGTTGAATCCGATTCCGTACTGGAATTCTCCGATCTGGTCTCTCCAGTTCAAGTCCATTTCCCAACCCCTGTTGTTCACTTTTCCTGCATTCTGTTCTGAAGGCTTTGCTCCCATCTGTGAAGGATAGTTGAATTTGAGAAGGATGCCTTCGGTCTTCTTGTCATACCAGTCGAAGGTGAAGGTGAGCCTGTTCTGGAACATAGCGAGATCCAGTCCGAGGTCAATCATCTTAATCTTCTCCCAAGACAGGTTAGGATTGGAGAGAGTTGTCTGCACATATCCTGTGGTTGCCTTGGTTCCAATCATGGAAATGCCTGAGGTATATGCCTGAAGGACAGAGAGGTAAGGATAGTTTGACGAACCTACGTATTGGTTTCCGAGCATACCCCATGACGCTCTGATTTTCAAGTTGTCGAGGTACTTTCTGGTAGCTGCCATGAAGTTCTCTTCAGTGATTCTCCAACCTGCTGAAACAGAAGGGAAAAGTCCGCCGCGGTTGTCTTTGTGGAAACGTGAGGACAGGTCGTAGCGCAAGTTGCACTCGAGCAGATATCTCTCGTTCCAGTTATAACTCAATCGGCCGAAACCGGATCTGATTGCCCATGAAGAATAGCCGGAATCGTTGCTCATTGTCTCCGGATCTCCAAGACTCAGGGTAGGCTCCTGCTCTGTGCTGAGATTGTTTCTTGAAGCTTCGAACATGCGGGCAGTGTACCATTCCTGGGACATACCGACAACTCCGCTGAGGTTGTGCTTTCCGAAGTGGAAGTCAAAGTTGCTCTGAAGGATGAATGTCTGCTGAATGTTTCTGTAGTCAATGTTCTTGATGGAGTTCGGTGACTGGTATCTGTTGGTCTCCCCATTGTCCGGATTGACGAAAGTGATGGTCTTCCTGAGAATGTCTTTCAATCCGTTGTATGATGTGAGGTTATATGTCGCGCTGACGTCCCAGCCCTTGAGAATGTCCACTTTGACAGTTTCCATTATCGAGAGTTCGTCTGCATCTGTCTTGATCCTGCCGCCGTCGTACAGGACAGCCACCGGGTTGGTGTTGCCTCCGCCATAACCCCAAGAGCCGTCTGTGAAACGGAGAGGGGAGTTAGGCGCGATTCGCATTGCATTGTAGATGGCTCCGCCGCCGCTGGTGAGCGAACTTACAGGAGAAGTCACTTTTGTGGTGGTGTATCCGATGTTGGATGAGATGGTGACTCTGTCGATGAGTTTCGTATTGATTTTGAAACGTATGTTGTGCCTGCGCTCTCCAGTGCTGTTTCCGGCTGTGAGACCGTCCTGGTCGAAGTATCTGTAGGACAGCATGTAACCGCTGTTTCCGAGGGTTCCGTTGAGGCTGACAGAGTAGTTCTGCTGAGGAGCCACCTTCTTGAGGACTTCGCCGACCCAGTTGGTGTTTCCGAAATAGTTAGGGTCCGAGTTGTTGCGCACCTTGTCGAAATGTTCAGGAAGCCAGGCTGCCGGGCTGCCTACATTCTTTCTTGCCTCGTTGTCGAGGGTCATGAACTCGATTGCGTCGCACATCTCCGGCAGTCTTGTCGGAGTCTGTATTCCGGCATAGGCTGAGAAGTTGATTCTTGTGACGCCGTCTTTTACAGTGGCGAGTTTCTTGGTGGTCACGAGAAGGACACCATTTGCTGCCCTGGCTCCGTAGATTGCTGCGGAAGCCGCATCCTTGAGGACTGATACGCTTTCGATGTCTTCCGGGTTGATGGATGTGATGTCACCTTCGACACCGTCGATCAAAATCAGAGGATTGGCATTACCGATGGTTCCCACTCCACGTACTCTGATGGTGGTATTTGCCTGTCCTGGCTGTGATGAGGAGTTTACGACCGTTACACCCGGGAGAAGTCCCTGAAGTCCTGAAGCGACGCTTGAAATAGGTCTTGCATTCATTTCTTCACTGTTCACCATCGCCACCGCACCGGTAAGATTGACCTTTTTCTGGACACCGTAGCCGACAACGACGGTCTCCTGAAGCATCTGAGTGTCTTCAGCGAGGACCACTTTTCTCGCAGCTGCTGAACCGGCAACTATGATCTGCTCCTTGTAGCCGAGGCTGCTGATTCTGATCTTGGTCTTGGCTGAAGGTACTATGAGTTCCCAATTTCCGTTGGCGTCAGTGATGGTGCCGCCCTTTGCTCCTTCAATCAGCACGCCTGCACCTATTATAGGCTCTCCGGTACTGTCAATGACAGTTCCGCTGGCCTTGAATGTCGTCTCTTTAGTTTCTTTGTCAATGTCTTTCTTCTCCTCGCTGAGCACGATCTGATGGCCGTTTATCTCATATGAAATGGCCAGGCCGCTGAAAATTCTGTCGAGGATGAATTCGATGCTCTTGTCCTTCGCATCGATGCTTACCAACGCATCTTTGTCAGGGAGCATGTTACTGTAGAAGAAGCTGTACTCGCTTTCGTTCTCCAATGTAGCAAGGGCCTCCGTAAGAGGAACATCCTTGAATGAGACACTTATCTGTCCGTGCAGAGGTGCCGCATTCAGCAATACGCTGAAGAACAACGTGATGATTAAAAGTTTTGCTTTCATTATTGGTGTTTTGTTTTGTTGTTACATGGTGGTCAGGTATTCCGGAACTCGGGCGTTATTTGCGTCCCGTGCGCCGTCTGCTGAACTTTATCGTGTTGTAGTACATCTGGGCTTCCACCGGCGATGTCGCTGTGATAAGGTCAAGCACATTGTTCAGAGAACTGTTTCTCACAAGTCCCGTGTAGGAGTAAGCCGTCACGCTTTCGTCCTCGAAGATGACATTGACATTGTACATTCTCTCGAGAATTGCTCCTATCTCCTTGAGGTTGTTATTGTTGAAGAAGAGTTCATTGTCACGCCAAGGGATGAGGTGGTTTTTGTTCGGCGCGTCATATTTCCTCATCTCGCCGCTTTTTACATTGTAGCTTATTTCCTCTGCCGGCTTCATGAGCATTTCCTTTCCGTCTGCAGTCGCCTTCACGCAGCCTTCGACCAATGTCGTAACTATCTCAGGCTCAGAATTATATGCCCTGACATTGAACTTGGTTCCGAGAACCTCGACCTTCATCTGCCTGGCTGATACGACGAGCGGAATCTCTTCATTGCGGGCGACTTCGAAATAGGCTTCGCCATTCAGGTCAATGTCGCGGTTCTTCACATTGAAATCAGATGCATAACGGATCGAACTGCCAGAGTTGAGCATGACTTTCGTGCCGTCCGGCAGAGAAATCGTGCTTTTCTGACCGTTCGCGGCGATGCACTCAAAGACATTGGCCTCGGCCTCTCTGCCCTTGCCTGCCACGAATCCTGTAACGACAGCTATGGCGACCACGGCAGCCGCCGAAGTCCACTTGAATATTCTTCTGAACAGCAGTTTCTTCTGCGCCTTGATTCCGATAAGCAGTTTTCTGCGGATTCTCTCCTTCTGGATGCCGGACATTCCGCCACTTGCGTTCTGCCATTGGGAAAATGTGTATTCGTCGAAAGCCTGCGCTGCATCCTCCTCGTCCATCATGGCGCGGAGCTTCGCATTTTCTTCGGCTGTAGTCTTTCCGGAAAGGTATTTTTCTATCAGTGAATGAAATCTTTCGGTTTCCATATTCTGTGGTTTTGCTATATGTATCCACAGAATCCATAAAACCTTACAAGAAAATTGAAAAAATTATAAAATTTTGCTCAACTTAAGATTACCGCCAGCATCAGAAGCTCTGAAATCCTCTGACGGATAGCGTTTTTCGCCCTTGCGATCTGGGTTTCCACGGTTTTGGGAGAAATGTCCAGACGTTCGCTTATTTCGTGGACGGACAGCCCCTCGATAAAGCGCATCTTGTAAATCATGCGGCGAGATTCCGGCAGGGCGGCGATTGCAGCTTCAGCTTCCGCCAATATGGCGGCCGTGTCTCCAGTCTCGAACTCTTCCTGCCGGACACCGTCGCTATTCGACACATAGTCAATGTATTTCGATGCGGTCACCTGTCTGCGCAGTTCCTTGAACACGGCATTGCGGGCTACGACATAAAGCCATGCCGGCACGTTTCCCTCAGGGGAAATCGAGGTCCTGCGGATCCACATCAGGGCGAAGCAGGACTGCGTGATGTCTTCGGAAAGGTAGGTGTCTTTAAGGATGGCGTGGGTGAAATTGAAGACCATTCCCGCATACTTGTCATACAACGCCGAGAACGCCTCAATAGACGAGGCATTCAGCTGCTCTATGAGTATCTGGTCTTCTTTCATGATGTAGCGGGAGTTCTGTGTTGCTACCACAAAGATAGGAAATAAAGTCAAGTTTCCCGCTACAACTTGGATTTTCAGACTTTTGAGACCTCTACAGGGTGCACCAGAAGGTGACGATGAACGGTATTGAAAACTCGAGCACAAAGCCGTGGAACAGCGAAACCACAGCATATTGCTTGCCGGATGAGTCCATGATGATAGGCAATGTCGTGTCCATCGAAGTCACTCCGCCTGCAGCGATCGGAGCCAATGGCCCTGCCACTTTTACCAGCAGCGGCGACAGGAGCAATGTGAACATCTCCCGGACAATGTTCGAGAGCAATGCGATGGTACCGAGTTCCGCTCCCTTGTATTCTGTAATGAAGATACTGGACAATGAATAGTATCCGAAGCCGGAACCGACTGCCAGACAGTCTGTTGCGCTCCGGCCGTGCAGCAGGAGAGCAGCGGCAAGTGCTCCTGCCAATGTGCCGAGAAGCGTGCCGACCGGAAGCAGCGACATCCGCAGGTCCAGAGTCTTGAACTTGGATATGAAACTGTTGTCGCTTCCCACTCCTGCACCCACGCAGAAAAGCAGGGCACAGAGGGCATAGAACGTAAGATTGCCCTCAGATATGCCTGAGGGAATCAGGCCGGACAGTCCTGCTGCAATGCCGATGATGAAGAAACTGATAATGACAAGGCTGCCTTTCATCTCGATTTCCTCCTGCTTATATATTGCCACAGAATCCATGCGAAAATGCAGCTTCCTGCCGTGCACAGCGTCGCAATCACGACTGCATCCAGTCCGAGTGAGGGCAATGCGGATATGATCTTCTTGTTACCGCCGACTTCCACGCCGAGCAGGAACAGCAGAATCCATATGAGCAAGGTCGTCGCCTTGGAAATCCATTGACAGTCCCGTTTTCTCAGAAGCCATCCGAAGGCAATGCCTCCGAACATGCAGCCGATAACTGTAAACATCTATTTGTCAGTATTTTGCGGTTTCGTAATGATTCTATGCTGCGATTGCAGAAATGCTTTCCTGTTCTTTTCCAGTGTTGCCCGTTCAGTTTCGGGCAATGCGAAATCGCAGAATCTTTCCCATATATAGTTTACGGCCTGCTGGGACTGGTGCACCATGTCTTCTGCATAGAAACGGTAGTCCCTCAGCTCGTCCATCATGATCTCATAAGCAGGGAAGTACGCGCATTGGTGCGGATGATTCTCTACTACCGATTCCACGGCCATAAGCAGGGTGCTTTTGCTGATCTGGTTGCCGTGCGCACCGTCTTTGAGATGCCGTATGGGGCTGACTGTGAATATGAAACGCTTCTGTGGGTACTTCCCGACAAGAGAATTGAGCAGTACCGAACAGGTCTTCAGCGAAAGCCTTTCGCGGGTGAATTCTTTGGCATCCCGTTTCAGGCAATTGGACACGATCTCGCCTGTGGCATTGAACCGGAAGGTCCAGGCCGTGCCGAGCGTGATGATTATCGTGGAAGCCTCGCGGAAGAAGGCCGATGCTTCGGCAAGGGATTCATTTGCATTGACAAGAAACTCTGCGCTTGTCGCCCTTGCGGCCGCGGTGTGGTGGCTGAATGAACAGACGAGCTGCGATCCTGCGCCCATCTGCACGCACTCGTCTTCGCCGAAAGGAACAGCAGAATCCAGCCTCCGAACTGCATTGCAGACGGAAACTGGATTGTACAATGTTCCAAAAGGATTGGTGCAGGCCCGGAACCCCATGTTCTTCATTATGAGGCCGATATTGTCGGAAAAACAACTGCCGAGCAGCAGGATGCTGTCATCGAAACTGATTTTTATCTTGCTTTCCGGAATATCCACCGGGGTCTGCAACTTTATCATATTTTGTCTGTTTGTGAGGAAAAGTTACTTTTCCATGGATTCGATTACTGAAAGGTTGGCTTTCCTTACTCTCGCCTCATCCATTTTCAGGACTTTGCGGTCGTAAGTCATAAATCCGTTCACCTCGCCTTCCACGTCAGTGGTCTGCGTATAGACCGCTGCGCTGAAGCCGCTTCTGACCATTTTTTTCAGGTCGCGCGCATATTCCACGTAAACATCTGTAACCTCATCTGAGTTCTTGTACTGTACATAGCCCCAGTTGCGGTCTTTCTGCCACAGATGTCCTTCGAGAGGCAGGCCGATTCCGCCGTATTCTCCGAGGACAGTAACGTAATTGCTGTCGAAGAAACGCTGTTTAGGACCCGGATATCTGTGCTCGTCGAGGATGTCGCCGCATTTTCTGTGGTTTCCGCCTGAAGCCGAGTTCACAAGTCTGGTCGGGTCGAGTTCCTTGGTGTATTCAGCGACTTTCTCAGTGTCGAACTGTCCCCAGGCCTCATTGAACGGAACCCATACGACTATACAAGGGAAGCAACGTCTGGCACCGATGATCTCGGTCCATTCCTTATAGTAGTTCTTCTTCCATTCGTCTGGTACAGGTGTGTCAGTGCCCTCGTCCCAATTATTATAGACCCACTTGTTGGTGGAGTTGTCTGCGATACTCGGCATATCCTGCCATACCATCATTCCGAGCTGGTCGCAGTGGAAGTACCATCTTGCCGGCTCTATCTTGATGTGCTTGCGTATCATATTGAAGCCCAGCTCTTTGGTCTTGACGATGTCGTATCTCAATGCCTCGTCTGTCGGGGCTGTGTAGAGGCCGTCAGGCCACCAGCCCTGGTCGAGCGGGCCGAACTGGAACAAAGGTTTTCCGTTCAATGCCATTCTCTTGTAGTTGTGAGAGTCAGTGACCACGGAGATTTCCCTCATTGCCGCATAGCCTTCCACCTGGTCCAGAACCTTGCCGCCACGAATTACTGAAAGGCGCAGTCCATAAAGGTACGGAGAATCAGGAGACCATGTCTTGACTTCCGGCAATGTGACTGTAACCGCCTTGCCTTCAGCTGCTTTAGCGCTTGCGATGACCTTTTCGGCCGGCTTCTCAGGAGAGTATCCGACGCCGCCCTCCAGCACTTCTGCCAATATGATGTCGCCTTCGGCTGTTCCTTTCGTCAATGTTTTGACTGTCAATGATTTCTTATCAATGTCGGCTACGGCTTCATAGCTTAGGAAGCGTGTTTCCGGCACTGTCTCCAGCCATACGCTCTGCCATATTCCCGAAACCGGAGTGTACCAGATTCCTTTAGGAGAAAGCACCTGCTTGCCCCTCGGCTGGAATGACTTGTCGCTGCTGTCTGCGACTTTCACCACGAGCTTCTGCTCGCCTTTCACATTGAGGTATGGGGTGATGTCGAACGAGAATTCCGTAAATCCGCCTGTGTGCGTTCCGAGGAATATATCATTGACATAAACATCTGCTTTCCAATCTACAGCGTCGAAGTTGAGCATCGTTCTCATTCCTTTCTGTGCCTTGGCCTGGAACGTGGTGCTGTACCACAGGTTCTCATTTGGCTGAAGGATTCTTCCGACTCCTGACAATGATGACTCGATGGCAAACGGCACGAGTATCTGACCGTCGTTTTCTGCCGGCTGAGGCTCTCCGCATTTGGTGACGGCATAGTTCCACAGTCCGTTCAATGATTTCCAGTCACCTCTGACCATCTGCGGTCTCGGGTATTCCGGATGGCAGGATTCAGGAGAAACCTGCTCTGACCAGGTTGTACGGATGTTTTCGCCTGCCGGAGCCCAGTTCTGAGCTGCTGCCGACAGCGGTAAGGTCAATGCTGTCGCAATAATTAGTGTAGTGATTCTGTTCATGTTATTATTGTGTGTAATAATTTGTAACGAATTAAAATCGAATCCTCTAATTTACGGTTTTTTCGTTAGAATTCGTACATGTTCAACCCTGTCTCTTCGGAAAATTTCCTGCCGAGATGAGCCTTTGAAGGTATCACGACCAGTTCACATGCCCCGCTTATGACTGCGGAGAAAAGATGTCCGCAGATGGCGGAACAGTCTGAGCGTCCGAACGTTGCGTGAAGATGCAGATACACATTGCCGTCCTTCTCGGAGATGTTTCCGGTGAGATTTGCCATTTCCATCTGCTCCTTGAACTCCATGTCCACATATTTCTTGGTGGCAGGGTTCAGAAAACGCAGAACCACATCATTCACGGCTCCTAAACCATAAATCTCTCCTGCCAGGATGTTCTCTTTCATGCAGAATTCGGTCAATGCCGCAGCAACTTCACAATGATTGTCAATGCTGAGAAAATATCTGTCTTCAGCTTTCGTGTACTTGTACATAGTATAATAATTATAGGTATATCAGTATGGCTATCGCTCCGACTGCTGCGGCAATGACTGTTTTTATAAGCTTGACAGTCAGCCAGCTGCGTTTGTTTTCGGCGATCAGCGGCAGGCAGGCGTGCCCGTCCTGGGAAATGCAGTTGGCGAGCAGGACCGGGAACGGAAGAATCCCTGCGGCGAACATTGACACGAAAACAAGGTGCGGGCCCGACTCAGGAATCAGTCCGGCAGCGACCGCAATCACGAGCATAAGCCAGATGTTACCCTTGATCCAAGTTTCGATGTCAATATAGATGGACAATATCCCGAATAACGCGAGCACGCCGAATGTCCACGCGAAAATCGTAGGCAAATGCCTCTTTATCACGTGTTTCCATACGTGCTCTTTCAGGAAATGGTGCAGGTTTTGGGCGTGATTGTCGTGCTCTTCGCCCTCTTTGTGATAATGACCGCATTCCTCGTGGCTGTCCTCGTTATGGTGATGGCAGCAGTCCACGTCCTCGTGGCAGTCCTCCCCATTGTGATGACCGCATTCCTCGTGGCCGTCCTCCCCGTGATGGCTGAGCTTCTCCCCGTCGTGATGATGGCCGCAGTCGCAGGAATGGATCTCGTAATTGTCGTCACTGCTCCTGTCAGCGCCGATGTTCATCATCTTGCCCTTCTTCTGCATTGACCCGACAATGATTTCTGTCAATGCGCCTATGCCGATTCCGAGAACGAAAAGCCCGCACATCATCATCAGCGCAGTGCCTGGAAATTTCGCCAGCATTATGAATGCTTCGTCGCCGGTAGTGGCTATCAGTGTGGCCAGCAGCGCGCCGAATCCTATCATTCTATGAGAGTAGAGTGATACGCCTGCAAATCCGCCGAGGCATCCCGGTATGAGACCGAGGGCCGCAGAAGTCACGATCTGTCTGCCTTTGTGTTTCTCGAGACTGTGAAACATTTTTCCCTGAGTGCAGACATTGAAAATCTCTATCAATGTCATCATCAGTATCACGAGAGCGCAGATTTCTATACTTTCCTTGAATGCATCTATGAGTGCGTCAGGTATATCGTGTGGCGCGTGGGGAAGTTCTCCGTGGATGTGTAGAGGTAAGATGAACATAGGTCTATTGGTAAATGGTTCCCGCGATATAGAGGCTTATGACAGGCCTGAGCGGTGAATTGGTCGTCAGAATTATAGCTGTTTCATTGTCCCCGACAGGGAGATTGCCCGTGTCAAGTGTGCATTTGAAAGAATTTTTTCCGCCGGATGGCGTGTCAATGAACTCTGCCGGCACTTTCACACTGTCGTTTTCCGCATCGCATTTGTAAATGTGAAAACCGCTGCCACCCATATTCTTGTAAGAGAATGTTGCTGTGACAGCAGTGCCTTTGCGGACTTTTCCGAAATGGTAAGTGCTCGCGTCAAATATCGGCTGAGCTCCGTTTTCCTGTTCCTCGGCTGTCCAAGAAGAGAAGTCTTCCTTCGTGAAAGCCTTTATGCTCAATGCTTTATGTGACTGACCGTTCACTACAGGAGTTGCGAAATAAGTGTTTCTTCCCCACCTTGACCTGTCTGCCGTGACGATGTATGTCATTTTAGCAGTGGCTCCGGCCGGTATCGGGTTCGGCGAAATGGAGACTGAAAGTCCCGGTGACACTTTCGTAAATGAAATCCTGACAGGGGAGTTCCCGACATTGGCCACGGTCACGCCGTCACTTTTCTGGCCGCCCTGAGACAGGTTTCCCAGCTGGAAAGAGGATTTGCGCAGGGCCAATGTCCCTCTTCTTTCAGGATATAATTCATTGAGCGACAGTTTCTTGGCATGGACTATCCCTCGGAGTCTGAGTATCACAGGCTTCTTTACTCCCGAAATATATACTGTCAATGTCTTGTCGAAAGGGTAGGGGCCTTCGTCATTGGTGTAGGTGGCTGAAATGGTGCCTGACTTTCCCGGCAGAACCGGTTCGCGTGTCCATTTTACCCTGGTGCAGCCGCAACTGCTTACTACATTGTATATGACTGCCGGTTTGGCAGATATGTTGGTCACCGTGAACGTGCAGCTCTGCTCTCCCTGTCCTACAGTGAGGTCGCCAAAGTCGTGTATGGTCTTGTCGAAACGCACAATCCCGTCATATTCAGTGGTTTTGCCGTCAGTTTTCACCTGAGCGTACAGAGCCGCCGAAAATAAGGCTGCGGTGATAGTCGCAGCCAGATATTTGTAAATCTTCATCATTGCGGCTTAAGTTCCTGCAAAAATCTAACCACTATTGATTATTTGACAGATTTCACATACATTTGCATTCGTATAAAAGCAACAACCAAAAGAATTTTAATATTATGGCTTACAAAATTTCTGAATCAGAGTGCGTAGCTTGCGGTACTTGCATCAGCGAGTGCCCTGCAGGTGCTATTGTAGAAGGCGATGTTTATCACATTGATCCGAACCTTTGCCTTGATTGCGGCACTTGCGCCGGTGTTTGCCCTATGGGCGCAATTCATCCGGGAGACGAGTAGTACGCATCTGGAATCCGACACGAGAGAGACCTGCGGCTATGATGCTGTCGGCCTCTCTCTTTTTTTGTGCTCTAAAATGTATTGAATTTAGAAAAATATTCATATATTAGCGGGTTGTTTGATGGTTAATTACTTAATAATTAGATAATGAAACTTTCTATTTTTAACACTCTCCGTGCGGCAGCCTATGCAGTTGCGGCCGGACTCTTCGTTACTGCGGCAGTAGGATGCGATTCTTCAAGCAGTAATGACAAATCACTTTCAGTTTCTGACAGGTCAGTCATTCTCGATGGTGAAGGCGGCTCTCAGAAAATTTCAGTTTCAGCAAACGGCGTGTCATGGATTGCCACAGCTGCTGATTCTTGGGTAAAGGTAACTCCTCAGTCAGGAACCGGTGACTCATTTGTAGTAGTTTCCGCTGAAGCGAACAATACGGCTGAAATGAGAACTTCTTCCATTACTTTTGAGGCTCCAGGCGTAAGCCCGGTTGTGGTTTCAGTTCTTCAGAACGAAGGCTCAGGCTCTTCTGTAAGCGGCTCCGGCTATGAGGTAAAGAGCGTTATGCTCGCTTACTATGGTGACGGCCTTAACACTGGCGGAAAACTTGCTAATGTTGCTGTCTGCCTGTTCGATCAGGTTCCTGATGAGAAAACCGGTAAATTCCAGAGTTATCCTCTGAAGGTCGTTGAACTTGTTACCAGTGTGCCTTTCAGTGATAACTACGAGACTGCTTGCAAGTCAGTTCTCGGTCATTCATACAAGACAAGCAAAACCGATAAGGAATATACTATCAATATCGCGAATTCATATTATGCCAATATGATTTCTGAAACCAATACAGATGAGAAGGCGGTCGTTTCCGCTGAGCTTACTGTATCTGAATTCAACCAGTCGAATGGTACTTTTAAAGTTTCCTACAATGTGACATTTGACGACAAATCCACAATGAGTGGAGTGTTTGAGAGTGACAAGGTTTTCCTTGCGGACTACAGCAAGGCTGCTGATTCTACATTGGAAAGTGACATAAATCCTGTATTTACAAGTGCGACGGCAACAATATATGAGATGGAAAAAGTAAAAGAATGTGCATTGGCTCTGGTCGATTTTACAGGTCCTACTTCTGATGGCCAGGATGTTCTTGCTCTTGGTATTTATACTGATTATGCGGATCTTACTACACTTGATCTTTCAGGAACATATAATTGTATAGCTGATGATGCTGATAAAGTACCGAATACTTTTGTTCCGGGTACATTGAAAGATACAGATGACGGTAGGGTCAGACTGATTCCGACAATCTACTATCATAACACATCTAAGGGTGTTACCGCGTATGCTGTTCCTCATTCTGGTTCAGTAGTGTTCTCTAAATCAGGTGAGAAATATGATGTAACATTCAATTTCAAAGATGGCAACGGCTTCGCTATCTCTGGTAAATGCACTGTCAGTATCAGTGTGTCAGTCGGTAAACTCAGTACGTCTTCAGCAAGTCCATACTCAGTGAAGGTGGCTGATTTCGCCCGCAAATCTGATTTTGGTGTTGCCAAACTCCCTTCAGTGAAGTTCGAAAGACTCTAATCAGAATACGTCATACGGCTTCGGGCCAGTCTTTTTGGCTACCGGGCTTAGATATCCACAAGGTCGATCCGTAAAAGATCGGCCTTGTTTTTTCTGTATAGTCTTGAAAAAGTTTACCGATGTTGAACACGATGCGCAGCGCGTAATCGGCTATGTATTAGCATTTTAGGCGTTTTCAGAGTTGCCAAAAATCCGACTCTGATTTTGGTTAAATGTTTGATATTCAGTTATTTGCAGGTTGCGCTGCAAGTCGTCATCAGACGACCGGCCGGGTCCGGGTATTTGCGGCAGCAAATACGTGGAGGACGCAAAGGCCGCGCGGA